>Ga0315314_1001300_pt1 | contig 22978 bp, 23 predicted proteins | sample TDP9_MG_FD_203631 | JGI IMG/M metagenome (GOLD analysis project Ga0315314, IMG submission 203631) | Freshwater sediment microbial communities from Lake Towuti, South Sulawesi, Indonesia - TDP9 | ecosystem: Environmental > Aquatic > Freshwater > Lake > Sediment | place: Indonesia: South Sulawesi... | reverse complement strand
CAATGTGATTTATTGTGTGGTTTTTTCTGGCGGGTTTCTGGATGTTAGGGCTTTAGTAACTCATATGGAGAAACGTGTGCACCATGTCCATCTCATTTGTCTATGGCAAAGCATAATAGGAAATTGGCACTCAGACTTAACAAGCTTAGAAATGAGGTTTGAGATTTGGCGGATGAAGTCAACTTCACTTATGAGCCTTTTAAAGAGATTGCTGTGATGGAGTACATGCGTTTTAAGACGCCTGACGAACTTGCTCGCTTCTTAAACGTTGCAGCAGGGGGAAAGCCAACAGGCGTCTACTGGGCGAACGGCGTCACTTTCTTCTACTATCCCATGGCAAGCACCACCGAAACCGCTACCAAAGCACTGATGGAACAAAAAAAGGTGTACTGGGCGTTCGTAGGGTACGCCCTCATGCCCGAATACCGCGCCATCATAGAGACCAAGGAAAAGATAATGGTGCCAGTGATCGACATGAGTACAAGCCCTTTGTTTCAGAAGGCTGCACAGTGGCTTAAAGAACGGCAATGAGCGTTAATCTCTTAGCCTCTAACCTTTTTCTTGAATTGCTCCAGATACCCTTCGAATAGTCCGTTTTTCTTGAGGTATGTGCCGTAGTGAACCAAGGCAGCCATTGCTCGCGCTGCGTCTTCAGGCGAGGAGTACGCTGGGATTCCCTGCTTGTCAAACCTCTGCCTTATGTGAATAGCCATCTCGGTTTCTCCGATGTCGCAGGCCACGATGGGTTTGAGGTAGCTCTTTGAGAGGTTCACAACCCTATCAACGTAGTCTTCCTGCATGGCTGGCGAGTGATGCAGTCCGAACACCATTACGCCGTATATCTCTTGGTCCTCCAACAGAATCCTTGTGCCCAACTCGAACATTTCCGAAGTGGCGGAGCCTGTTAGGTCTAGGGGATTGTAGTTTGTGGCAAAAGACGGAATCTTTCCGTCCTTCTTCAGTTTCTCAAACTTCTGAACCGTTTCATCAGTGAATCTCTTGACGTTTACTCCCCTTGACACAGATTCGTCAATCGCCATGATTGCGGGTCCACCCGCGCTCGTAACTACTGCCACGTTGTTGCCTGCAGCTGGGGGTTGAAATGCCAAGGCTTGACCTGCGTCTAGGAACTCCTCCATGTCGTGAACCCGCAGAACACCAGATTGGAGAAAGACGCTGTCATAGATTCTGTCGGAACCCGCTATGGCGCCGGTGTGTGAGAGCGCGGCTCTTGCTCCAGCTTCTGTCTTGCCCGATTTTAACGCTACAATCGGCTTGTATTTTGTCACTTCCTGGGCGACTTCCATGAATTCCCTGCCTGTCTCGATGCTTTCTGCGTAAAACAGGATTACACGAGTCTTCTCGTCGTGCAGCAAGTATTGTAACATCTCGGTTTCGTTGACGTCTATCTTGTTGCCGAAGCTAACAAACTTGCTTAGACCCATCTGTTCGCCCGCCATGTAATCGAGCACGGCTACACCGAAGGCGCCGCTCTGGGTCACCACAGCTATTGGGCCACTCATAGGACGAGGGGTCGCAACAACTTCGTCTCCTGTTGACAAAACTTTGGTTTCAGGCAGGAACAGCATGTCAACGCCGGTCGAAGGGTCGTATACGCCCAGGCAGTTGGGTCCGAGCACGCGGATTCCAGCTTTTTGCGTGATTGCCTTGACTTCGGCTTCCAACTCGTGGTTTCCCACTTCACCGAAGCCCCCGCTTATTATAACCGCAGCCTTCGCGTGCTTCTGCGTAGCCTCTTTCATGATGGCGGGAACGTTTTCAGCTGGAACCACCACGACGACGAGTTCGATGTCGCCGACTATGTTTTCTAGCGATGGATAGCACTTGAACGCAAGAATGTAGTCTTCGTGCGGGTTGACAGCGTACAATTCACCTTTGAAGACGCCTCGACGCTTGTTGTCTACGAAGTTCTTGAAGATGACGTGTCCAGCCTTGGTGATTTTTTTGGAAGCGCCGACTACCGCCACTGACTTAGGCTCAAAAAACGTCTTCACCTGTTCAATAATCGACGCTGTGTTCCGCATGACGAAGCTTCCTCTCAAGGCTTAGACTATGCTTGCGCCTTAGCCTATTAATGTGTTTTCAGCCGTCGCCTTACGATGACTATAGGTTTGTGTTCAACCCTCTCAAGCATTTCCCAAGTTACGTCGGTGAGAGAAACGCCGAAGGTCTCAGCCATGTCCCAAACGTTTCGACCAGCACCAAAGCCACGAGCCCTGTTCGCTGTCTCCGCCACATGAAGAGCCTCCTCAACACTCAAATTGAGACCAATAATCGCAATCGGCGTGGCTCTCTGCCTCAATCTGAGAAATCTTCCCACCAGATATGCGAAGACGCCGCCTTTTGATTGTATCCCCTTTATTGGTCTGGGTCGAGGCGTGAAGTGAAAGTTGTGAAACGAGTATGTCTTGTCCGTGTCAATAATCATGACAGTAACCCTCTTGTCCAGCTGGCTTTTGATTTGGTCTCGAATTTCTTCAGCCTTTTCCGAAGCATTTTCTAAGGGCAAACTGACGAACGAGTATGGCAAGTTGCTTCCGTCTATTCCACCCTCAGACCCGTGCATCAGAGCCTGCAAGAAACCACACTGCTGCAACGCCAGCTGCTTGTGCCTGCTGCCCTCCTCAACTGGATATGTTGTGAAGCGTGCAATCGTCCGCCTCCGAAGGTGACAGAGTCGACCGAGCGTGTGAGCCCAAGCGACACGCATCCAATATTTGGCTAAAAACTTGGCAAGTGGGCTGGGTTGAACCCTGTCTTCGTCCACGATGTTGCCTGACGCTGTTGAAAGGGCTTTCTCCGACACGGTTACGATGTCTCCGTCTTTCACTCTTCCCCTGACCGCTTTCAAGATTTGCCCGACGTAGTCTTCTCCAGGTCGCCAGTAAGGTGTAACTAAAGCCATTGTTTTGTAGACTTTTGTCGAAGCCATCGAGTGGGGTTTCAAAGTTGATGTCGCATTTTGTTTGACTTAAGGTTGGTTTAAATATAGCGGTAAAAACCAATTTTATTCTGGCATCCAAATCAGTAGAAGCAATTCATCATGGTTATAGGTCTGAGAAAAATAAAGAAAATCTTGAAAGGGAAGCTCCCAAGGAGGTTCTGAAAAACGGCTGAAAACCGAAGCCAAAAGTCTAACATGGACATTTATAGGCTCCTCCTCGAGACTTCCAAGAAACGGGAAAAGGCGTGGAGACAGCAACTCCTGGCGTCTCTAGGCGTCAAAGAGTTTTTTGAAGAGGGCAGCATCCGAATCGACATGAAAACCTGCAAGGGCGTGGAGTGCAAGTTCTGCATCAAGGTATGCCCTACAAACGCGTTGTACTGGAAGGCAGGCGAGATAGGCATTACCGAAGAGCTCTGCATCTACTGCACATCTTGTGTCCTGAACTGCATGGTAGACAACTGCATCGAAGTGAGAAGAAAACGCCAAAGCGGAGAAAACGAGAAGTTCAGCAATCCCTCGCACGTTTCGACGTTGTCTGACTGCTTGAACACTCAGAAGAGAATCGAAACCATCAAAAAAATTCTCCCTGACGAGGAAGCATACCTAAAACGTTACCGCAGACCATTCTTCGAGTTTAAAGAAGAAGGATAGATACACGTGCCAAGCAGCCTAGGCTCTTCAAATCGGGCGCATTATTGCTTTGAAAGGCTGTAAGTGCGGCTTTTATTGTCACAGCTAACCTTGCCTTGTTCGAAAAGCTTCCTTAACGGGCTGAACACTTTCTTAGGCGGTTTTCCCATCTGCTCGGCTATTTCAACCAGGGTCATAGGTTTCCCTGATTTCTCAAGCACCTCGACAATCTGCTCCTCAACCTTACCCAAATTTGAACGACGCTCCTGAGTTAGAAAACTCCTTTTTACTCTGTTCCTTTTTAAAGAGTTTTGCACAGACAGATAGAAACTTTCGGACTCACAGCGATTCTTGAATCTTCGGTTACTGCCATTTTTCCTGCAGAAACTTTGGAATCTCCGATGAATCCCGTGGACCGACCAGCACTTCCCAGCCGCTGAGTTCTTGTGTCTCTCCGCTCAGTCTCGCCGCTTTCCCAGGGATAATGAGTTTCTTGTGCTTCACTTTTTCTTCCACCTTGAACTGCTTGAGGGTTTCAGCGATTTTTTCAGCCGTGAGCTTTCTTCCCGCCACGGAGCTGTCAACAGCCAAGCCTTCGGTGTCGACTACCATTAAGTAGCAGTTGACGCCAGACGATTCGATGTCCGAGGCGACTGTGTAGTAGGTCAGCGCAAAATTGGTCGTCATCATGACAGGCGAGTTTTCATTGGGTTGACCGAAAGCCTTCAGCCCAGCTTCAACCGCCACGGGCTTTCGCGGGTCGGTGTAAATGTTCTGTCGCAGAATGGTCGTGGGCAGAAGAACCCAACCGTCGGTGCTGTGCACAATGAGAACGTCGGCGTAACGGTCAATCAAGACAGACGCAAGATAAGCCTCATTCCACATGTTGAACTCTGGCACATCCGCCTTCTCAAGCCAAGCCGTTATCGGAGTGCCAATGAGGGGAAATCCCAGCAATTCGTCGCCTCTCTTGCAAGCCGCCCTGCGAATCATAGTAAAATTACTCACGGTGTCCGCTAATCCATCGTTTGGAAACGTGCCTGGGTCTAACACGAGGTCTTCAACGCCGTAGTCTCGCAGGGTTTTCGCCAAGGATTTGAGAAGCTTGAGGTCGTTGGGCGCGAACACGGCTAATGGGCAGTTGTACATCAACGCCAGTTCAGCCATGTCTTTCCAGTTGTCTTTGTTCGCTGCGTAGATGAGTGGTCTTGCCTTGGGAGCAGCCATCAAGCCTGCTTCCACAACCTCTGGCTTGAAGGAGCAAAGAATGAGCGGAAGCTTTGTGTTCTCCACAGTCTTTTTTACTGCTGTCTTAAACTTTTCTGGGTCGTTCGATGTCGACCTCACGGCAACCATGTTTAACTTTAACTCTTTGCCGATGTAAGTGTACGAGTAGCCTTCCGTTCCTTTAACTCTCAGCACCAATTCCTCTTCTGGCATTTCATCCGTGACGTCAATGGCGAACGCCGTCGGATTGAAGTAGGCGAGCTCATGGCGGTACATGACCAGCTTTCCACCGATTTTCACAGCCTTGTCGCCCGCGCCTATTGTCACCTCTTTGACGGGCGGCTTGAGCATCTCCCAGAGTTCGTGATACGCCTTTTCGAACTGTTTCTCCAAGAGCGGCGTGCACAGTTCAAGCGCGATTTCTCTGTTAACCAGCTTCGTAGCATACGCCATGCAGTTTTCTAAGCCGCACTTCTTGCAGTTAGTTTTCGGAAGCAGCATGTAAACGTCGATTGGGCTTAGCTCCTTAACACTAGCTTTTTCGCTCATAGCAATCTTCCCCTCATCGTTCAAATCTTCAACGTAACCCAGTCGCTGAGCTGTTCCGACCTGCCCTTGGTAACGCCTGTTGTCAGTTTTTTGGAGACGTCTTTGACCGTCTTAACGGCGGCTGGGTGCATCATCATGAATACGTCCACGCCTGCCAACATCAGGGTAAGTGCTGTGACGGTTTCCCAGATTGGTCCCCGCAGCTCACGCGGTCCCCATTCGGGCGCCATTTTCATCCATGCTTCTCTGGCTGCCCAGGCGTTTGTTGTGCCCGATGACAATGGATGCTGAAGCTCTGGGTCGCCCATTAATCCTGCCAAGCGGGCTCGTTCCATCACGGTGAACGCGTAGTCGAGTCCGTATCCCAATGCAGCGGTTGTAGTGTCCATTATGATTTGTTCTCGTGGCAGGAACTCGTAGAGCTTGCGGTTGAGCTCTCTTGCGTGGTTCAGGTCCATTGAGGTGAATGCTAAAGCTACGTGCCCATGTTTCTTAGCCAGCATCGCCGACTTCTCTATGTCCATGTCCAGAGTGATTGAACTCAACAGGACTCTTTCACTCTCAGCCACAGCCGCAACCTTCTCGAAAACGGCTAAGTCTTTCACAGGGTCACCGCACCCGCCTACAACGATGGGAACGTCCACGGCTTGAAGCACCTTCTCCACAGTTAACGCAGCTTCTTTTGGCGGCGTGTCATTTAGAAGCGGGTCGATACTGACTAAATGAAGCGTTATCATCTGTGCGCCGAACTTGTCCACCGCCAGCTTAGCCCAAGCCACAGGGTCGCCGACAACCTCTTCCACGTGCATCTTGACGGCTTTGGCTAATGGCACCTTCATGTCGAAAACGTCCAGCGTGATAACTGGGGGATGAGGAGTCTGATTCTCAAACAGATAATAAGCAGGGGACCTCTCTCCGCCGACGATGACCGATTTGCCTCGTGTTCCACCTTCGCTTTTGGTTGCGCCGAGCTGCACTTCGACAATTTTTCCAGAGTAGGTTTCGACGGGAGGAACAAAGTCCACTTCGATGATGGTCGAAGGCTTAGCTTTTTTGGGCACAGCCGAGGGCGCTGCTACTCTCGGTCTTGCAGAAACTGCCGATGGTTGAAGCCATATTTCCAGGTCGCCTACGTCTAGGTCTACGTCTTCAAGCTCGACTTCCTGCAGTTTGCTCAGGATTTCGAACAGTTCTGGACTGAATTTTAGCAGCGCCTTCTTTCTCTCCTCTTCCTCCCTCTCTCCCAAGTCTTTCACCTTTACCTCTTTTCGGCTTTTTCAGCGCGGATTATCACTTTCTTAGCGTGAATCTTTGCGTCTTTCAGAATGATTTTGAAGCCTCCAGCCGTGATTGGCAGAGTGGGCAATTCGGGAACAGGCGCGCCTTCTGGAACCTCCTTCTTCTCAGCGGGGGCTTCAACCACTCCAGCCGCAGCCTCAACAGCCTTTGCCTTCCAGCGTTCCATAACTGGGTGAGTACGGGCTTCCAAGAATGACTTCAATTCGTCTATCGTCTTGGCCTCATTTTCGGTTGCAATCTTGTCCATCAGTTCCTTTGGTATGAAGTCTTTCACCCTCTCCTTTATCGCTGCGGGCATCCAAACGATGCGGTTCCATCCGCCGTCAGCCTGCAGCAGTTTCGGCGAGCGCATGTACTCGATAGATAAGCCATGGAACCCATCGACCTGTCTGCCGCCTGCGGTGGAATCGGCTATGGTGGAGAAGGGCAAGCCGTTGACCGTGACCTCCTTGTAGCCTCGGTTTACCACTCCGAACCCGTCAACCTCTGGGATAAAGAAGGCAACTGCCTCAAAGCAGCCGCAGGAAGTGTGGGGATAACCAAAGCCTGTGTAAAGCCACACCCGTGAAATCTCGCCCAGAGACTTCTTTTTCACATTCTCGTTAACGCCTGAATACTCGCCCTTCACAGAGTCGACAAGTTGTCCCTTGTCTATCTCGTAAACTGGACCTTTCGGGTCGATTCGAGCAGTGGCTCTGGCGTCGAACCAGCTGATTGAACCGCAGTTGGAGTATCTCTGGGGCGTGATTACGCAAACGTGAGTTGGCGCAAAAGACTGACAGAGGCTGCAACCGTAGAACTTGTCAACCTCTTCGTCCTTTAGCCCTCTAGCTCGGGCGTCACGAGCCTCGTAGATCTTCAAGGCTTCGGAGTACATTTCCTTGACCCTTGCTGGGTCCGTGATAAAAGTAACCTGAATCTTCTCGATAATCGGCAACTCGTTCTTGTAGAGACGCTGCAGGACTTTGCCGACAAAGTTGAAGGAGTTAAACCCTTTCTGGAACGATTTCTTGTTCAGGCGGAGCCAGATGTCGTAGCGCTGGTTGAGGTGCATGAACCCTTCGATGTAGTTGCAGAACGCGTGGATTCGCCTTTCCACTACGCTTTCCAATCCTTCTTCGAGTTGTGGTCCCGCGACTTCAACGAGGATTCCGAATGGATGTGAGCTGCCGACGGGCATGTCTTTTATGTCGGGTCCGATGACCACGATTTTTCCGTCTTCAATTTGGTCTAGGGGTCTGACTCTTGCTAGTTCAAACTTGGTGTCTATGCGTTCGCCGCCTAGTTCGATCTGTGTGTCTTTGAATCGTATTCTTTCGCCTTCGTAGATGACGCCGACGTCGACGGGTATGTCTGCAAACATGGACATCTTTTCTTTTTCACTCTCCTCCTAACTTGCCAATTATTAAGTCAAGACTTTGAGCCCAATCGTTCACGGGCAGATTGGGAAAAGACCAAGACGCTTGGGGATGGTAATACCTGTCCAAGCTGATGGTTTTTAAATTGAGGTTGAAGTGTTTGAGTCCCGAAAAAAGAATCCACTCCATATAATACGTGAGGCCCATAAACAAGGCGAGGTCGTATTGACCGTTTCCGTCCAACCCTTTCCACTCTGGGTCTACCAACCTGTTGCCTATGTCTATGGCTGGCATGAAAGCAGCGGGTTGGAATCCTTTCTTGATGAACTCGCCCACGATGTGCGCCGTGGCTACCAGCGGGATTTTGCCTGCCTCTGAGATGCGAATTGCGTAGTCCATCAGCTTCTTTTCTCCTATTTCGGTTTCTGCTGCCTCGTGCCCAACTATCAAGATTGGGCGCTTTGCCTTTTTGACCATAGCTACAACCACTTCCGGCTTCGTTATGACCAACGCCTTGGTTGGTCCTGGAACTTCTGCCTTCTGCCAAGGTTCAGCCGTTGCCATCATGCTTCCTCCTTTCTCTTCCTAATCATTCTAGACAGCAGCGTCGGGTCTGGGATTCTGTTTTCCTTCCATTTTTTCTCTTCGAGTATCTTGTGGATTTCTTCCTTCATGGTTATCGGTATGTCCAGTTCAGTGCGGACGAACAGGTTGATGTCGTCGGGTAAGATGCCGTAGAGTCGCTTGTGCAGGTCGATATAATGCGTGAGTTTGATAGCTCTGCCCTTCGTCGTGTCGTTCGGACGCATACAGAGCTTAGCTATCATCACCATAGCCTCTTCCTTGGTCTCAGCCGTAGCGAACAAGTGCTCAGGAGCAGGACCAACGAAGACCTTGTCACCTGTGCGAGCATCGTAAACGTACCAGTCTTCCTCACGGTCCTTCCTACCGAGAAGCATACGCCTATATTTAATGCCGTGAGGCCCAACCACAACGGGCACACCGAGTCTCCAGCATCCAGCCGCGATGGAAGCAGCCTTCTGCGACATGGCTCCCCACGAAACGCCAACAGCGCCGACTCGATTTAGAATGTAATCCGCGATTTCCTCATAATTTCCTTTCAAATTGCGCTTGGCAAATATGCTTGCTATTTTTATGGCTGCGCCCGCGATGTGTGCGTTTGCCACGCAGGAGCCGACGTTTAGGATGCCTCCCGCCTCAAAGGCGCCGGAATACAGCTCGTATGGGGTTTTTCCTTCTTCGTTCTTGTATAGTGCTGCGGACATGGCTGAGCAGCCCGAGTTGACCACAATGAATTTTCGGTTGGCGAACTCCATCGCCATCTCGGCTACGTCTTTTCCGCCATGAGGATAGTTGGAGCAGCCGACGAAGGCTACGACGCCTGGGATTTCGCCCAGCACGATGGGGCTGCCTACGTTTCTTATCTCCGTGTCCTGTATGGCTCCACGTCCAGTCCTAACCTTGTATTTCTCTTCCTTCAAAACCCTCTCAGCCGACTTCACAATGAAACTGTGTAAGGGCAGGTCAACCTTGCAGGCGCTTTCGCAGCGTCCGCAACCTATGCACGAATCGTACAAATCAGCGAGTTTTGCTGTGTCTCCCTTAGCCGCTGCGGCGACTGCGTCCATTATTGGTAGGATTTGGGGGCATGCTCTAACACATTCATTGCATTTTGTGCACTTCTTTGAGCCTTCCACAACCTCTTCGAGGCTTGGAATCGCCTTGAACTTTTGACGACCAGGTGCCACCTGCACGGCTATTCTAACGGCAACTTCGCCTGCCTTGTCCGGGTCGAGGATGAGAGCGCCTGGCGCTTTTCCGCTGGTCAGGTCTGATACTATGGCGTCTACCGAATCCCTTGTTCGGTTTGGCAACCCCAGACAGTTGGATTCGCTCGTCACTATAACGGGCGCCTTAATTTTCTGAGCTTCCAAAAGCGAATCGCCACGGATGCACTGCTCATCGATGACCACGACGTCTGGGATTCCGCTTCTGATGAAGCGAAGCTGCCAGGAGATGGGTCCAATGATCTTTGCTTTGGGACTGTACCTTGTAACGTCGTGTGAGGTGCAGCACAAGCCGCAGACCTCTACCTTGTCGACCAGTCCGTTTGTGTTGAGGTAGTCGACGATGCCTACGGCTGGTGGAACATTGTGACCGATGCACAGGATAACGGGTTTGGCGGTGTCGACCACTCCGAAACCGAGTTCAACGAGGGGCGCCTCAGGGTCGGCTCTTGGAAAGTTGAAGCCGCTTATCTGGGCTATGTCAGCTACTTCCAAGGCTACGTGGTCCATCATACCAGCGTGAAACACCTTGGATTCAAAGTCTAGGTTGCTGCCCTCCTGTCCCGTCAACGTGGCGTTTAGAAGTTGGGTTATCTGACCCTCGACGTAGCTTTGAACCTCTTCCAAATCGCCCAAGGTCTTGGGTTTGACGCCGCACACAAGGCGAGTTATTGGGGCTTCAACTTTGACGTTGACGCCGCCTATGTCGATGGGTGTTTTCTCCCCGTGTTTTTCAATGAGGTGTTCGAGTAAGTGTCTGGAATGTGAGGCGTGCGCGGACGCGCCTATGCAGCAGGCTAGCAAGACGATGCGTGATTGTTGTCCAGCCATGTTGATGCCGCAGGCGCCTCTCTTGTCCCCTGTTAGGTCGCACTTGCCGAAGGTGCAGAGGCAGCAGACGTCGCAGTAGGGTAAGTAGAACGGCTTGTAGCGCTGGAGGACTTTGTGGTCCCATTCGCGAAGTGCGGTTACGCTCGGGAACGGGGTTGGGCCCATAGGTTCCTCGGCGTATGTTTCGGTTACGAGTCGGCCAAAATTGAGTTCGAGGTCTTTTATGCTTGCGATGTCTGTTTTGAGCTCTTTAATCTTGAGTTGAACGCTCTTTCTCGACAAACGTTATGCACGTCTCTATGAAGCGTTGAAGTTAGTCAATAATCGGGGAGCCACTTATAATCTTTCTGCACCATGCCGCCTGACGTTCCCGTGTGGTCTCAGCCGATCTTTTTTGGCTCTGGTTTGAGCCGCGTAGGCAAGGGGGCTTTCAATCCGTATCCATTTTGGGCGCAGGTGGTGGGTCAGTGCATTGAACGGTTTCTGCATTTCAGAAATGGTTTGAGGGCGAATGTAAGAGGCTGCGGTTTGTTGCTGTGGAGAATTAATTTCAAAAGAAGAAGGGGCTGAGTGCCTTACGCCTTCTTCTACCCCTGTTGTGTCTGGGACTGTTTGCATCCCTCATTTCTGCATTCTTTTGGGTGTTTGGAGCGAGATTTTGTGTTTTTCGTTGTTTTGAGGATGGGAAGTTTTAAACATCTCTTTGTAGTGATGTCTAGGACATGCCGTATGGGTTTAGCTTTGATTTGTCGGAGATTTCTAAATCGTTCTTTAAAGAGTTGGCTAGAGTTGCGAGTGAAAGAAAGCTGCACAAACGGTTCGGCGACAGGGCTAGGCACTTGGCTGAACGGTTCAAGCTGACCGAACTGACGGGTTTGGACGTGCCCGATGCGCTGCAGCTCGTGGAGGATTTAGTGGACGTTTACGTGCAGAACGCGGTTGAGCGTGAGCGGTTTGAGAAGACTCAGGGCAGGGCGTTGTTTCTGCCCCATTGCTCAAGGAAGCACATGGACAGCCGTTGTAAGGCGTCGTTTAACCCGCAGATTCCCTCGTACAGGTGTGGACACTGCTCACCCGACTGTTTGGTTAACAGAGCCACAAGGATGGGTGAGGAGAAGGGCTACGATGTGTATATTCTGCCCGGGGGCTCGTGCATCCCAGAGATAGTCAAGAAGTATCAGTATCAGGGCTGTGTGGGCGTAGCCTGCGGACAAGAACTCAAGCTGGGCGGGGAATTCCTCAAGAAGACAGGGTTAGCGGGACAGGCGATTCCACTGACCAAGAACGGATGCGCCAACACAAACTTCAACATAAAAGCGCTGGAAAAAACCCTATAAACCTTCTAGACTTGCATTTGCTTGGAATTGCGCTTCTTAAGAAAGAGTACGATGACGCCTGTTAATGCAAAAGATATGCCAACTATCTGCAATAGTTCAAAGTTTTCTCCCAAAACAGCTGTGGACAAAACCGCCGCTGTCAGGGGCTCCATTACACCGAGTATGCTGCCCTTTGAAGCCTTGACAAACTTCAACGAGTAAGAATACAACAGATAAGCTAGGAGGGAAGGGACCCAAGCAATCACAAGTATCAATATCCAAAGCTCCAACGGAAACGCGACAATGCTAGGGAAATTAATGAAGACCACGGGGAGCAGCATCAAAGCGCCGATGCCATCGCCAAACAGCGTCAGAGTCCAACCCTCATAGCCGCCACGCAGCTTCTTGGCAAGAAAAAAGTAAACCACAAAGAGAAGACTGGACAGTAACCCGAACACGATTCCCACAGAGTTAGCCCTCAAAGCCGACACGTCATAAGCTCGGACAACAAGCGCCACACCCAAAAAAGCCAAGACAATTCCAGACACAATTCTTCTCGTAATCTTCTCCTTCAACAGAAAGGAGGCGGCAATAGTCACGAACACGGGATACGTGTAAAACAGCAGCGCAGCCATCGTAGCCGTCGTCAAATCAATCGCATAGAAAAAGGCAAGTCTCTGAAACGCCGTGGCAAACACGCCAAACACGACGAAAAGCAGAAGGTCACTCCTACGAATCCTCATGGAACCCCTGCGAAAAGGCAACAAGACAAAGAACAACGTGCCAAAACTAGCAACATGCCTTAACGCAATCAAAATTATAGGTGAAATACCGTACGCATAGGCTAACTTTGCGAGAACTCCCATGGTTCCCCACAGAACCGCCGCTAGAGTAATCGAAACATAACCACGCGCTGAACCAGAAGACTCTGACCCCATACAGAAGCCCAAGGACCAGAAAACTCGGCGCCCTTTCACCCTAGAGACTGATTCAACAACTCAATAACATCGTAGGTTTTGAGTTTGGAACCCGACTTGGCTATAGCATCACTGAGATTGCGTTCACAGAAGGGACAGGCTGAAACTATCGCGTCTACGCCCAACTCTTCCGCCTCTCTCACCCGTTCTGTCGCTATCTCTATCGCCCAGTCTGGATAACCTGATTTGACGCCGCCTCCTGAACCGCAGCACCAAGCGTTCTCCCTGTTCCTGGGCATCTCAACCAGTTCTATGCCTGGAATGGCTGTGAGCAGGTTCCGCGGCGCATCGTAGACGCCCATGTGCCTGCCAAGATGACACGGGTCATGGTAAGTAACCCTCAACTTGACTTCTTTCTGAGGCTTTATCTTGCCCTCCTTCAAGAGTTGGTCGAGCAGCTGCGTTGTGTGAACCACTTCAAACCCGTGTTTGGCGCTCAAGAGGTCAGCGTACTCTTCCAAGTAGTCCTTCTTCCAAGCGCGGAAGCAGCCGGCACACGTGGTCACGACCCGTTTGGCTCCAGCCCTCGCAGCCTCGCTCACGTTGTGTTGCGCTATGTCCTTTGCTGAAACCCAGCTGGTCTCCCACTGACCCGTCCGCAACAGGGGCGAGGTGCAGCACCACTCATCACGCATGACGGTGAAGTCTAAACCAATCTTCTGGAAAACGTCCACAGTTGCCTTCGCAAGCTCCTTCTGCCTATACGACGACGTGCAACCCGCATAGTACACGGTCTCAGCCTTCTCAGGCAGCTTAGCCATCAACTCGGGCGACAGCCAATTCAGACGGTCCTTGTGCATTTCCATGTACGGGTTGTGCTCCTTCCCGACGTGGACGCCGAAAGCCTTCTGCTTGGGCAACGGACCCAACCCCGCTTTGACGCAGTCAGCCCTCAAGGCTTCAACCAAGTTCATAATCCGGTGATGATAACCAACTTCAGGCTCCTCCAACGTGCACTGCTGCTGACAACTGCCACACGTGGGACAAGCATACAACACGTCAATTATAGCCGGGTCGTCGACGCGCACCCTCCCCTCCAAAACAGCCCTAGCAAGCCACGAGCGCCCACCGCCGAAGAAGGCTTCAAACTTGAACTTCTCACCCGACGGACAGGTGGGCTGAAAACTACCCTTAGGCCAGATTCCCTTCTCGTTGGGCCAGGACCAACCGAACGTGCAGAGTCGACAGTGCAGACAGTTGTACGCGTCTTCCTTGTACTTCTCAATGTGTGTCATTCTCATTCAGCCTCCTCTTCATTCGCGTTGAGCCAAAGCCGGCCTGGATGCATGATGCCGTTGGGGTCAAGCGCCCTCTTAACCCTCTTCAACAAGTCGTAATAGCCGACAGACTTTGCCATAGCCATAGGCGCATGCACCCTCAGGTTGGGTCGGTATGGTATGCCGCCCATGTTCAAGAACTCCTCGGTCATTTTGCGGTCGAGTTCCTCAACCTTCTTGAACTCTTCAGGCTGTTTCGGGTCGAACAACACTATGGGCATGACAAGCCCCTGACGACCGTGGTCAACAGCAGCCAACCAAACAACAGGCGAAACTTGATAGCTTTCCATGAGTTTTTCTGCCGCTTCACAGAACTTCCCGGATTCTTGCCAAGGCACATACCACGTTATGAAGAGCAAACCACCACCCTTGTGTCCAGCGTAAGGTACCGAGATTCTGTTAGGTTTGGTAAGCCTGGCCACAATGCTGCGAAAATCAAGCTTCCATTCGAAGAGGTCTTCCTCCGAATAATATTTCATCTGATACTTCTTCAGAATTTCAACGATTTTCTCTTTCACACTCTTCAGCTGCTCAGGAGTTTCAGCGCCCAGTTCAAAGTTCATCCAGACATTGGGCAGAAACTTCGGCTTCTGCACGGGCGGCCACTGATACCTAGCCCTCCGAGTTGTTGCCAGATGATAATTGCCGCCTTGAGCCAGATCCACCATCTCGAGCTTCAAGACTTCAAGACACGGCTCAATCAGATAATTCCAATGGCTTGCGCCGAAGGCAACAACCTCTCTGTATTTCGCCATAGGAAAGATTTTCACCGCCATCTTCGTGACTACGCCCAACGTGCCCTGAGAGCCCAGAAACAACCCTGTCAAGTCGGGACCAAACATCCACTTGTAAAACCACTTAGAAGTCGGCAACGCCCCCGAGCCTGTTCGAACAACCTCGCCAGTTGGCAAGACAGCCTCCAAACCCAGCACAGCGTCGGCTGCGGGTCCATACTTGGTCGAAAGGAAGTGGAAGCCTCGATCGAGGTGGTCGCCGATTATAGTAGCTGACGGAGGCGCTCCGTCGGGAATTCCAGGACGGTATTCTGGATAGTTGTCTTGCATGTGCTTCCACGCCTGGGCGGAGGTTACTCCGGGCTCAACGACCATGTATCGGGCGTCTGTGTTCACCTCAATGATTTTGTTCATTCGCCTCAGGTCGAGCAGAATGGCTCCTTCGCCTGTAGGTGTGGCTTCGCCTCCGCTTAGACCTCCTGAGTGGGGCACGACTGGAATCTTTCTCTGATTTGCTAGCAGGAGGATAAGCTGAATTTCTTCGACGCTCTTGGGTCGAACAACAACCGCAGGCGCCTGAGAACTTACGTCCATTATGGCTCTGGTCACGTAGGCTTCGACCACGGGTTTGGCGTCTGAAACGTTTTCGGCTCCAACGATGTCTTGCAGGGCTTTTACGGCATCTTGGTCCATTTTGTGATTCCTCAATCGCATCGTCCGTACGGGTGTAAAGAGTTTTTAATGTAATAGACGTTACTTAAAAACAAAACTGAAACACGTCACCAGAGCGTGCAAGAGGTGGGCGAAGCCGTGTCAACGAAGAGCGAGAATCGCAGGTTCATGGCTGTTTTCTCCACTGCATCATTTCTGAACGACTTCGGCTCCGACATGATTTATCCCGTTTGGCCACTGTTCGTTACAGCTTTTGCAGGAGCCAACGCGGCTGTCTTGGGCTTTATCGACGGCTTGGGCGACGCCATAGTTTCTCTGTCCCAAGCGGGTTCAGGATGCCTCTCGGACAGAATCAGGAAGAGGAAGGTCTTCGTCTGGTTGGGCTACCTCTTCGGGGCGAGTTCTCGAATCGGATACGCCTCGGCTTCAGTGTGGCAGCATCTGATTCCGTTCCGTGTCTTAGACCGCTCTGGAAAGATGCGGGGTGCGCCGAGAGACGCCATCGTGGCTGACGTGTCCACGGATGATAACCGGGGGAGAAACTTTGGCTTACTTCGAGCTATGGACAACCTGGGCGCGACTTTCGGCATTATTACTTGTCTTGTTCTGGTAGGTGCCTTCGGTTTGGGTTTTCTGCGGACTCTGTTTCTTTTGGCTTCTATTCCCTCTTTCATCGGCGCTACCTTGGTTTTCTTGTTCATTCGGGACAGAAAGACCAACCAGCTCTTCAGGGGGCTGAGGCTGAGGGATTTAGCCTTCAACTTCAGGCTGTTCCTTTTCCTGAGCTCTTTGTTTGCCCTGGGTTCGTTCAGCTATTCATTCCTGTTGTATTTCGTAGGAGAGTTGGGGTTGGGAACAACTTTTCTGCCCTTGTTTGAGATTCAGATACTTTTTTATCTGCTCTTCACTGTGGTTGCCTCTTTGATGTCGTTTCCGTTCGGATGGCTCGCCGACAAAGCGGGGAGAAAAATCGTGTTAATTCTGTCGTTTGCGTTTTGGGGCTTGGTCTGTCTCGGGTTTGCTAACGCATCGTCGCTGCTCGCAGTTGGGCTCTTGTTCGCGCTCTACGGCTTGCACAAGGCTGCCATAGAACCCATTCAAAAAACCCTCGTTTCAGAGCTGTCGCCGCGTGATTTCAGAGCCAGCACAATAGGCACGTTTCAAATGGTAACCGGTCTGTTTGCCTTTCCCGCGTCGTTGATGGCTGGGCTGTTGTGGATAAATTTTGGAAAGACCGTGCCCTTCTACGTCTCGTTCGGTCTGACTGCAGTCTCGACCCTTCTTCTCTTGTTCGTGAAAGAAAACAAGAGAAAAGTTTAGACCCAGTTACTCGGTCTTTTTCTCTGTTCTAGTGGTTTTCTTTTTCTTTGTTGAGCCGCCGCACCCGCACTTTGACACGCTTTTTTCCTCCTTCAGTGAATGCTGTATCGAGTAGCTATGCAAATAAGTCCTTCCCCAGAATATGGTTGGTGTAGTGCCAGAAGCGTTTTTTATCGAGTTAGGCACTGCTAATTAATGGTAGGGTGATTGTGCGAATGAAGAAGGAAAATGTTGTTGAAGTATTGTATACGGATCAGTGTCCTTTCTGGAGGGAAGCACTACGCCTCGTCGAAGAGGTTGCCAATGGTCTGAAAGCAGACGTAACGATTAGGAAGGTCAAGGTTTCAAACGATAAGGAGGCAAAGAAACTGAAGTTTCCTGGTTCGCCCACGGTTCGCATCAACGGAGTTGACATCGACCCAGCTATGAAAGAGACTGAGGGTTACATTGGCTGCAGAATCTACATGCACGAAGGTAGAAGCTTTGAGTATCCGCCTAAACAAATGATTAAATCAGCGCTTCAACGAATGATTAAAAGTAGGGATTAACGATTTTCCCGCTGTTGGGGCAGGGCAAAGGAACCCAGGAAACTCAGAGCAGGCTCGAAAGCGCCTTTGTTGTTAGCGTAATGCTGATGTTTTTCGACTGCGCCCACAACAGTCTCGGGATGCGCCCGTTTAGGGCTTTCTGCGTCCGAGTGTAAATGCTATGACATACGTCATATTTAAACATTATGCCATACGTCATTCACATCAAGGAAACGGAGTCACAAAACAAGACCCATTGAGCAACGTTCATAAACAAAGCCCACATACAATGAGACTTCAAGAGAAAAGTGGACTGACTACGCATGGAACAGAAGAACAATCACATACTAGAGGTCACCAACCTAAGCGTGAAGCTGCCCAATCAGACAATTCTTGACAACGTAAGTTTCAAACTCAAACGAGGCACAACCCTCGCCATAGTCGGACCCAACGGCGCAGGCAAGACGATGCTGTTCAGAACACTGCTGAACCTCGTGCCGTACACAGGAAAGATTGAATGGACAGACAAGGTCAAGATAGGATACGTTCCACAGAGGCTTTCGGCAAGCGACATACCGATCTCAGTAAAAGAATTTTTGTCCTTCAAAAACCCCTCGAACCTTGAGAACTCCCTCAAATCCGTAGGACTTGACACTGAAAGCGTGCTGAACAAAACCTTAGGCGTCTTGTCAGGAGGCCAACTGCAGCGAGTGCTAATCGCTTGGGCTATAAGCGATAAACCCAACGTTCTCTTGTTCGATGAACCCACAACAGGCGTCGACCTAGACAGCGAGGAGGCAATCTACAAAATGCTAAGCAACTTAAAAAAAGAAAACGAGATAACAATACTCCTGATCTCGCATGACCCACACATTGTAAGTAACTACTCTGAATATATGCTCGCCTTGAACAAGTGCGTCACATTTTTCGGAGAGTCAAAATCCATAATGGACCCAAACCTGCAGAGCATAATCTACGGTGAACCCGTGTGCCTACACCCACAAACAGAATAGGTGAAGACCTGACATGACAGAAGGGTTGATTTACAGTCTAATAGTCGGAGTGTCCGTCGGGTTTTCGGCAGGTTATCTCGGGTCTCTGATGGTGCTTGAAAAAATGGCTCTCGTAGGCGATGCGCTGTCACACGTGGCTTTACCAGGCATAGCGTTGGGCATTCTGTTAAATCTCCCCGACCCACTTCTCGGCGGATTCGCCTTCCTTTTTGCGTCAGCCGTCATCATATGGCACCTAGGAAGAGTGACCAGACTGGGCTTTGAGACACTCGTGGGCGCAATGTTCACCCTGGCTTTAGCAGTGGGAATTCTCATGACTCCTGAACCCGAGTTGTTCGAAGCCCTGTTCGGTGACATCACCACAGTGGGTCTACCGCACATGGCAGTCGCGATAGTCGTTTCAGTACTAGCAATTTTCCTGACAAAGACAATCTACAACAAGCTTGTTTTGGGCATGATTTCAGAAGAGCTCGCCACCTCAACCGGCATCAACGTGGCTAGAACGAACCTTCTGTACCTTCTGCTGGTATCCCTCGTCGTGGCTATGGGTATAAAGATTACAGGAACCCTGCTAGTGGGTTTCTTGGTCGTAGTTCCAGCCGCCGCAGCGAAGAATGTGAGTTCTAACCTCTTGAGGTACGGTGCGTTAAGCGCCTTGTTTGGGGCAATCAGCTCATCAGTTGGGATTTTGATATCTGGCTTCCTAAACCAACCCAACGCTGGACCACTGGTTGTGTTGTCAGGCATCGCTGTATTTCTAGCAACGGTAATCGCAAAATGGGTGTCAAAGTTCAGCTAGCACTCATCAGATGCTGGGCTTACTACTCTTTCTATCTATATATAATCGGAGAAATGCTCCGAAAATCCACTTTAGAGCGGCTTGATTTAGGCTTCTTTTTATGGAGAGAGAAAAGCGATTTTTAATCAACTGATTAAAATTCTCTTTTTTGGATTTCTTCCGAACTCTACTATTCTATGAGGAATATTCGGAGTATACGAAAAGCAGAAGTTGATTCCTTTCGTGTTCTAGACATACTCTATGAGCGGTGGTTCAATGCCCATCTGCCAGAACAACGCTATCTGTTCGCCTCGATGATGAACTTCCTCTTCAAATACATGAACCAGAATGTCTTCAGCAGTCTTCCTTTCAGGTTTGCCACGAGGTCCTTTGAGCTCATACTTCTTCTTTAGGTTTTCAGGAGACAACGTCTTAAGGTAATCGTGCATATGTTTCTCCACTTGTTGCATGTAGGTCTCTATTTCTTTCAGAGTCTTGTATTCCTCGAATTTCTTCTTTGAGCGCTGCTTTTTATTTTGGAGAAAATCCAACCAAGAATCTGTTGCGTTTAGTGTATGTATGAAGATGTTTCTAATCGAATGGAAACTTGCTTCTCTATTCTTAGTGAATTCACGCCATGACAGTTTAGTGAATGCCTTAAAGAATGCACGTCTCTCAGCCTCGTTATATGCAAGAAGGTCTCTTATGTCAACCATTGCAAACGCCCATTGTATGACAGTCTTCGTTCAGCTATAACTTTTCCGCATTCATCCGACTTGCATCATATGAAATTCGCTATGCCATGTGAGAGAACAGAGATTTAGTTATCTTGAGTTTTTCTCCGTTTTTCTATGTCAGGGTGCTAGTGTGTATGACCTTTGAATTACGAGCTGTATGTTCTTGTGATGCTTTTTCTCGTCTTCCGCTATGTGTGTAAACAGCATTTTTATGGCTTCATCCTTGGTTTCCTTTATTATTTTTTCCACGTCTTTCAGCATTGCCTCTTCCAGTTTAATGTGGCGCTCAAGCTCTTTCCTCACAACCGTCATGTCAACGTAGCTCTCGATCCGCGCATCCCACAGGCTCACAGGCTTGATTTTTTCGACCACCTGAAATATCTCTTGGCATATGTTGGCGTGTTTTGTGGAGTCCAAGCGCAGCTCGGCTAACAACAGCTTCGCAGCTTCGTTGTGAACCTTGGCTTCTAAAGCCTCGACAGCCTTCACCATGCTCTCTTCAGACAGCTTCTGCCTCTGAACCAGCTTAACAATAAAGTCTTCAGTCACCATTATCTAACCCTCTTTTCAAAGATTAACATTACAACTCTGACAGTCAATAAAAACTTTGTGAGGAAGAAAGCACTTACCTATTGTCTGCCTCGTGCACGGTCATCACAAATGTTCAGAATGCAGGAACGTAGTACCATATGTAGAAGAATACTCCCAAAACCCACGAGATTAGCCACAGTACCAGGGTTAACCGCATCCACATGCGCACGTTACCAAACTTCTTGAAAACCAACACGGCACCCAAAATCTCTGCTATTATTCCAATTGAATGATGAACCAATGTAAGAGGAAAGCCAATCACAAAGGGCTCAGCCAGAACAGCGCCGAAGTATAGAACGAATACAGGCCCCATAACCAGCAAGATTGAGGCAGCGTTTAATATCACCACGACCGTCATTATTCTTCCGTGCGTTTTGAGACTGCTTGCTGTTTTTGTCTTGCCATACTTGAAACCAACCAAGAGAATGATAACAATGATTATTTGGAGCACAAGGTTAACGTCAGAAGCAATCGGCGCTGGTGTCCCAAGCAATCCCGACATGATTACCGATATAAACCGCCTCAACTATTAAATTATTTTGTCTACAAGCATTTGAATTGAGAAGTTGAATAGCCCAGCTCCACCGGGTGTCAAGTTGTGGGCGAAAACTGAGGTCAGAGAGTGCACTATTCCAATTTCGGAATCCCTGTCGTTACGACTGTACGCAGACAGCAGACCACATCGTCATCACATCGCCAACCTTCAAAAAGGCATGATACTCGTCCACAAAGGAACGGAATTGGTCGGTGAGGGAACAGGATTAGGCGTTCCCGCTGTCCGCTGCGGAAACAGAACGTATTTTTCAGGCTCATCAAAAGTGCAAACTCTACAGAGCGACAAGGGTGTAAAGGTCATCAAACAGTTCACTCTAAACATAGTGCCCGAGAAATGGTTCAGAAAAACCAGAATCGAAAACAAAGCACAGCGCAAACTCGCAACAAACATCGCCGAACTATACCAGAAACACCGGCATCTGCGACAAACCTTTGAAACTCTCAAACTGAAAAAAATATCAAGGAGAATCGGTCTGCAAACCAGTTTTACGACGACAAAACCGGTAGGCAATGCAACTGTTACTTATCATGTGGAACAACCCTTCGTCAATGTCGAAGCCGATTTCAGGTCGCTTAGAAACGTTGACCTTCAAAGAATCTATTTGTTCAATGAACATGGCACAAAGCACTTCAGAAAATATTTGGATTCCAACGGAACTGTTTTGTTTGACGAACAGATCGGCGCATGGGAAATCGTGGAAGCAGACTGGGCATGCTTCTCTGACGGCGATGAGAAGATTGGTTTCCGCTTGTGGAAAATCGAAGATGCAGTCTTACGAAGGGGAAGAGAATTTCTCAATGACACTCTTGATTGGGTCGGCTTAGACTATGAGGCTGGCCCAGATAGGACACGCTTTGAATACAACATTGAAGTCCTAGGAGATGTGAAACAAAAATGACCACTGTCACCCTGATTTATCCTTATTTCAGGCCCCAGCACGACAGGTCAATTTTTCGGCTGCCTCCCATAGGCTTGGGATACATCGTCTCGTATCTGCGGCTTCACAACATCTCAGCCAGCCTTGTAGACTGCACGTTTCTGAATGAAAGCGAGGCTTTAGACCGAATCAGGAGTTCGAAGCCAAGAATTATCGGAGTCTACTCCATGTTTTCGATGAAGCACTCCGCTCTGCGTTTTGCGAGGCTTCTTAGAAACGATTGTGAAATGCTCGTCGCGGGTGGTCCCCTTCCCACGCTTCGCCCTGAAGATTTTCTGGAAGACTTCGATGTGGTTGCAGTTGGCGAGGGCGAGAAAACGATGGTAGATTTGGTCAATGCAGTCGAAAACCGTCGTTCTTTGTCAGCAGTAAAGGGAATAGTCTACAAAAATCGAAAAAGCGAGAATGACGCCGTCTATACACCGCCAAGGGAATTCATCGAGGATTTGAACAGTCTTCCCTTTCCGGCGAGGGAGCAGTTTGACAACCAATCCTACAAGAAACATTACCTAGAAAAATCTGGTTACACCACAACTTCTATCATGACTTCTCGTGGCTGCCCGTTTAACTGTGACTTCTGCAGCAGAGCGGTTTTTGGCAACAGTTTCCGGACGAGGTCAGCTGAGAACATTGTTGACGAGATGGAGAGCGTTCAGGCGCTGGGATACGACAGAATATGGTTCGCCGACGACTGTTTCACCCTGAACCGGAAACGGCTCTTGAACATATGCAGTGAGATAGTACGAAGAAGACTCAGAATCGAGTGGGAGTGCCTCTCCAGAGTTGACACCCTCGACAGAGAAACGGCACAGGAAATGAAAAGAGCAGGATGCGCTCGAGTGTTCTTCGGAATCGAGTCTGGAAACGACTCGA
>Ga0315314_1001299_pt1 | contig 22991 bp, 25 predicted proteins | sample TDP9_MG_FD_203631 | JGI IMG/M metagenome (GOLD analysis project Ga0315314, IMG submission 203631) | Freshwater sediment microbial communities from Lake Towuti, South Sulawesi, Indonesia - TDP9 | ecosystem: Environmental > Aquatic > Freshwater > Lake > Sediment | place: Indonesia: South Sulawesi... | reverse complement strand
TTCGAGACTACAAAGAAGCACTCGATCAGGATAGATTCCAGAGAGTGAAGATTGTGGCAGGTCTCTGAGTGTTCTCCAGCAAAAGGCTATTATCAGTAGAGGCGGAGTTTGGCCGACCGTAGGGGCCGTCGTCTAGCTTGGTCTAGACAACGATTGTCGCCAACAGGATACCAGAGCCGCACACGGCGGTGAACCTGGGGCGCTGGCGTCCCCGCGCACACAAGACGCGAGGCCAGAAGTCGTGGGTTCAAATCCCACCGGCCCCATTATGCCCTTTCGCGTCTGCGGATCTCTTGCGGACTCTTAGCGTATTGTTTGTCCGCAAGGATTTCGTTCGTTCAAAACGTGAAATATCACCTAACCGGCCCCACCAAAAGACAACCTGAAATGGCCACCACTCGGGGGAGCGGAGGGATGCGAAGTCCGGGTTGACTTCTCTTAGAGTCCCGTCGCGTCCTGAGGTTTCCTGAGGAACTCGTCGTCGTCCTTTCGTAGTTGCTCGGACCAACTAGTTCGCGGCATTGCGCTGTTGATTTCGATGAGATTTCCGTCGGGGTCTCTGAGATGCGCGCATCTTATGCCGTAATCAGGGTAATCTTTGGGTTGCGTGATGAAGTTGGCTCCCCGTACTTGGAGCTGGCGCGCGGCGGTGTCGACATCCTCGACAGCGAATATCAGCGCGGTTCTATCTTGTGAAGCTGCTTCAGCGGGAAGGTTACTGGTCCCAATGTCGGCAGCCATGCGGTGCCTCTTGAACATCGACAGGGTAACTTTTCCCACATTGAAGCTTGCGTATGACCAACCTTCTTTGCCCCACGTTACTTTGAAGCCCATGACATCCCTATAGAAACGGTAGCATTCATCGAACTTGACGGGCAGTAACCTTACGTGAGTCAGTTCCATCTTGTCCACCCTGCGAAAGGTCTTTGCTCGTGGATGCTAATTAAGTGTGGGAGGATCTTCGAACTCACGTTACAGTGCGTTCGGATCCCTCTATGACGACGTTCTAGAAATTGTCAAACCGATAAATCCAAAGCCACGCTTCACACGTAGACAGGCAAAGACACCGTGGGAAGACGAAAGAAGTCAGGTCAATGCTCACCTTCCGGTGAATCTAGTCATGCCCCTTCAGTTCCCACGAATAACGCCGGCTCGCACGCATTCGGGTCTTGTGAATGGTCACTAGTCCCACGATTTGCGGGTTCAAATCCCACCGGCCCCACCAAACCAGATCGCATGTGCGTCTCTCTTGGTGTCCAACATGAAACTGGGTGGCCCCCACCCTCGCCTGGGTGGGTCCCACCCCAGAACGCGTCGCCCTGATGTTCTTGCGGCTAAAGTGGAGTGATTCCCCTCTGCCCGCCCTGTAGTCGAACTCGTTCTACCATGTTTGTTCTTTACCATTGGCTTCGATCGCGGTGTTTCACGGACTCGCTGTCCTCCACGACATCTGCGGATGCCCTGCGGACCTCTGGCGTATTCTTTCCACATACGATTTCGTTGGTTCAAGACGTGAATTGTCACCACAGTGTCAGTGCGCACAGATTGAAGAAGAATTAGGTGAGAAGTTGAGAGTAATTCTGAAAACTCCTCATATGGCGTGAGGCCGTTTCAGTGACGTGAGCGCGCGCTGACATAGAATGAAACGGAGGTGACAAGAATGGGCAGAACGAAAGCTTTCGGATGCGAGTCAAAGCTCTCAAAAAGGAAACACGGCATGTCAGCCAAGCCACTTCAAAAGGACAAATAGCTCGATCTGGTTGACCGGCCCAAGACAGGAGTGTTCGCAGGCTCAGAAAACAGCGATGTGCACGAGAAACAAGAAAGGGCGAGATCACCGCGGGCTACTTGCTCAGGTTGCACACGTTCTTCTGATTTCTTCCAGCGTCTTCGTTGCTTTAGGCTCATTGGATAGGAATTCCTTCAAATTCTCACATGGATAGTCGTTGCAATGGGCGCAGGTTTTCACTTTCCTAGTTTCGGCGCACGGCCTTATCTTGCAGATTCGCGTGCACCATCCGGATATCTTGTCAGACATGCATCCTGTACAATCGATGTCTTCAGGTTTGAACTCCACATTGAGTCCTTGGGTCCATCGCTCGGCTATCTTCACTTTCCGGTCAAAGTCGTTCGTTTGAGTCGCGACAAATGCGTCACACTTGCCACAGTCCAATCCGCAGTATGCGATGATTTCGGGCATGGTTGGACAACTCCTTCTTTGGGCAATACCAGTGATCGGAATGACAGCGGTCCGCTCGATAAGTTCTCTGCAGGCCTATGACGACCAACAGGTCTCTAGGACTCTGGCAATCCAGCACAACATGTGCAGTGATTTGAACACAAGAGAAGTGCTTGGATGCGACCGGAGGCTTTCAAGGCTCGCTCAACCAATGAGCCTTACTCGCGTAGGTTGGCTACGCGGAACGCGTTCAAAGCCTCGGGCAGGGATCTCAAATCGTGAATCGTCTGATACATCTCAGCCTTCCTTGTGTCAGTCGAGTGCTCGTTATACCAGACGGCGCGTAGCCCACATTTGACGGCGCCGATTACATCTGAGTCGAAATCATCGCCGACCATGAAAACTCTCGATTGGTCCAGACCAAGGTCGTTTAGGATATACCCGAAGAACTCTGGTGATGGTTTCTTGTGACCCATTTTGCGGAAGCAGTAGACTCTGTCAAGGAATCGACTCAGCTCAACTCGCGCCAGCGCAGCCCAGATTTCCTCTTCCTCCGAATCGAGTGCGTTCGTGGCGAGGGCAAGTATCCAAGTCTCGTGAAGACCGACAAGGACGTCCGAAGCGTGGTCGACTGCTTCCACGCGGGGCCATCCGATCATCGGTCCACTGAATTCGGGGAAATCCCGCATCAGCGTGTTACCCCAGTCGAATAAGACGCACCTACTGCTTCGCATCAATTTACCCCAGCGTCCAGCAGGACGAGCTGCTATTGGGAGACTTCTCTGTCTTGCGCCTCCTGCGTCCACCGCCCAACAAAGGTGGGTCCATTCTGTCCTCCTCTTCTTGCTCCAAGTGAAACTGAGGTGGCTGCCACCTTTCTCTGGGTGGCTGCCACCCTCCGAGTCCTCTCATTCCGAGGCGTCTGTGGCATAAGCGGCTCACCTTCTGTCCGACACCTGAATAGTGGCGGATACACGATCGCGCATGTGTACGAGTTGCGTTCTTTGAGATCCTGTGGCCGCCGCTCGGACGCTTAAATCCAGCTGTCCTGCAGAATCTTGCGGTAGACTAGGCGGCGCAGCTCAGCGTTGAGGCAGGATCAGAAGAGGATCTTCAAGCTCATGCCTAGGGCTGAAGCACTCGAAAGAACCCTAGCATCAGTAAATGTGCGAATGCTGAGCGATGAATCCGTTCCCGTCGATGAATCATGTGGGCGGATTCTTGCGGAGGATGTCCCAGCGCCACGTGATCAGCCTCCTCACGACAGGGCAGCCATGGATGGATATGCAGTCCGCTCGCAGGATACCGTAGCCGCGTCCGCCTCAAGCCCCGTCAGGCTCAGGATCGTTGGAAAGCTGTTCCCCGCAGATCGTCCAGAGGCAGGCAGGATTGGGAAGGGGGAATGTGCGTACACGTCTACTGGTGCGCCTCTGCCCGAGGGCTCGGACGCGTTGATCCTAGTCGAGAACACAAGGCTCATTGAAGAAGCGATTGAAGTCGTGCGACACGTCTCTCCCGGCGAGAATGTATCGGCCCGAGGAGGAGAGGTCAAACAAGGACACCTGCTGTTCAAGCGTGGCCATGTTGTCAGTCCGCAAGGTATCGGCGTGCTGCTCAGTTTTGGCAAAGGGAACATTAGAGTCGTAAGGAAACCTCGCGTGGGCATCATTTCGGTGGGCGACGAACTGGCCGATGCGTACGAAGAAATCGGAAACAAAGTCGCCAATGATCACGCTTACGTCATATGCGAGCTTCTGCGCCAGCTCGGTGCCGAACCCAGGATCTTCGGCGTGGTTCCCGACGATCCTGAGATGATCAGAACCAAGATCACTGAAGCGATTATAGACTCGGATATATCGGTAACGATCGCAGGGTCGTCAGTCGGCATCAGAGACTTCGTCCCAGATGTAATCAGTTCGCTTGGCAAGACTGTATTCCATGGAATAGCGATCACGCCAGGGAAGGTGACCGGTGCGGGCATCATCAACGGAAAACCGATCGTTATGCTCCCCGGCTACTTCATGTCCGCTCTTGCAGGCTTCTACCTATACGTGGTTCCGCTCGTCAACCTCATGCTCGGACGTGAGGCGAATTGGGGACTTCCTGTTGTCGAAGCCAAACTGGAAAGAACCGCGAGCGCAAAGCAGGGATTGGAGCGATTCCAACTGCTGGAGGTTTCGAGGCTGGGCAATTCGTATCTCGCGACTCCAATCGAGGCACAATTCGGTTCTCTCATGCACATCAGCAGGGCGAACGCGTATGCAATCATCCCAAAGGGCAAGACACTGAGAAGAGGAAGGCATGTCACAGCAAGACTATTTGCCGCGTCTGAATTTCGACGCATGCAAAGCCAGAAATGATCAGGCTAGAAGAGAGATGGAAAGTGCGACGTGATCCTGACAAGATTCACAGGCTACTGCTGCAGCACTTCTTGCTCTATTCTTTCAATGAGCTCTGAGCAGTGAGTCTCTGAGTTGATTACTGGCACGCCAATATTGGCGAGACGCGAGGGCTCCCCTGCCACCTTTCCGGAAATCGCAAGTATTGGAGGCACCGTGCCGTGGAGTCTTTGCTTCAGATCCTCCACATCATGACCAGTCACGATCTTGAAGACATCGGGCCTTCGGCCTATTGACGAATGAAGCCCCTCGATGACGATTATGTCGAGTTCTCTGTTCGACATGAATTCTAAGACAGATGGCAACGCCTCTTCCGGATCGTCCTTCACTATCAACGCGATCTCCTTACTTGAGACGGCAGCGACAATTCTTGATCCCGCGTTTGCTTGCCTCCACGTGTCAGTTCCCTCCCTGTCCATCGTGAAACCCGGATGATGGACATGCTTGATGGATCCTATCCGGAAACCCTTTCTTGTCAACCCCGAGATGATGCATTCAACCGTTGTGGTCTTACCCGATCCCTTGGTTCCTACGACCGCCAGAAGCTTCGCCACCTTCACGTCACACGACCCCACATCGCAAGTGAACGGCAAACGGCTCAGAGCAGACAAATAAAGCGACTGGCACTTGCTTCTCCAAACACTTCTACAAATAAACTCTAAATCATGACAACATTCGCGCCCGCAACGGGAAAAGGACCAGATGTCACCGGAAGGAAAGCTTCTCTACGAATGGCTTTCCTCAGCCAGAACTTTCTTCGCGATCGACAGATCATCCCTTGAGTTGATGTTGAAGAAGGTATGAAGGCTCGGGTCAATCCTTCGTATCTCATTCTCCACAGAGACGTAGACGACGCGTCCAATCCTGTTGATCATCTCCCTGTGTGAGGCATCTTTGTCTGCCAGCGCTTCATGCGCGGCACGCAGAGAAGCGAGTCTTCGGTACACCGCCTGCAACGGCTCTATGCGACCTGCATCCCATCTCGGGATGGCAGCATCAGCCTCCAACGCGCGCCGAAAGAGGAAATCTATTACGGCGTCATGGACGAACGGTGCGTCACAGGCCAAGACAGCAACGTAATCGGACGCGACGGACTGTAGGCCGGAGACGACACCAATTAGGGGATTCTTGCCTTCTTTGTAGTCGTTGATGACTCTGACACGTTTCGGCAGGACGGCAAGATACTTGGTGGCCCGCTCGCTGCGACCGATCACAACAGCGATGTCGTACACATTGGGCAGACGATCTACGACGTGGCGAATGAGCGGTTTGCCGGCAAGACTCTGAAGTGCTTTGTTTGAACCGAACCTCGAGCTCCGACCCCCCGCCAACACAACTACAGTCCGCTCTGACGACACTCTGAAACCACCTTTGATAGAGCCGAAACGTTCCAGCCGTCCTTTCCGCGTGACATTGTGTGCCTGCTGATAGAAAAGCCCTAGGACACATCTCCGCGGGATCCTCCATTCCCAACGAATCGTTCTCTCCACTGCCACGTACCCAGGTGGCGGGCTCGATCTTTGTTCAGTGAGCTGTTCTATTTCCCGAACGGAGTGTTCCAAGCTCTAGCACTTTAGGCATCTTCTGTTTTGGTTTGATCGTGATGAGTGATGAATCGAAGCAAGATCTTAGTCATCTCGTGCGCGATAGTGGTCCTTCTGTCAGCATCATTCTATATTGGCACACTCTACTCACCGTACAGCCTGGTCGGCATGGGATCTACACCAGGCGTGATGTCTAGGGAGCAAGTCACGTGGGCGCGTTCTGAAAGTGCCGATGTGATGCCCCCCTCGCAAGAGCGATTGGTCATATACAGCGCTCACATATCCATCGAGACAGACGACATAACAGACCGGCTTGCGAAGATCAGAGCACTAGCTGATAGATACGGTGGCTACGTCGCGAGCTCGTCGAGATCAAATTACGGGATGCAATCCAGAGCCGAGATAGCAATCCGTGTTCCAGAGGACAAGTTCCACGTAGCCGTTCAGGAAATAGAAACCTACGGGAAAGTCCTCGACGAAGGCACCTCAAGCGAGGATATCACGCAACAATATGTTGACCTAAGGGCCAGACTCAACAACTTACAGAAGCAAGAGGAACGTTTCCGGGAAATCCTAGCCGTCGCAAAGACTGTTGAAGAAATCCTCAGAGTCGAGAGTGAACTAGCAAGGGTTAGAGGCGAGATAGAGAGCCTCCAAGGACAGATCAACTATCTCGAGGGCAACCTGGCGATGTCTCTGATCTCGGTCATGCTTACCGAGCCGGCGCCGCCTTTCACGCCTCCTGGAATGAATTGGGGAGAAATGCTAGAAACCGCCATAGTGGGACTCTTCACAGTCGTCCGCGGAATGATAATCATAGTGGTCTCAATGCTCCCGCTGGCCGTCGTCGGCGCCCCAGTGTACTATGCATACAAGCGAAGAAAACGACAGAAGCAGTAGAGACGGGCTAACACGGAAGTCACCTGACACGCTGTTGTCCAGTGGGACGCCTTCGAGAAGTGAGACAAGCAGCCGCGTATCAGCAAGTCGTCAATGTCGTGTCAAGACGATGCTCCAACGATCGACTCTCGACCTATCGGATGGCTCAATAATGCCTTTTTAAGGCGGTCGCCTTTGTCCCATCGGTTGAACAGCAATGAGCGTCGACGCACTCGATGAACTTCTGTCCCGGGGCTCCTACAGGAAGAAGGGGCTAAGGCTCAGAAGGCTATTGAGCATGGTTCTCTAGCGTGGACGCTCGAAACCGACGCACCATCAATGCCATTCACAGACCTACGTGAGCAACTGCCTCCAAGAAGCCGTGACCGTACGAACGCCTACAGACGTAGTCAGCCTGTTTCTTGACCTGTTCGGGAGCGTTTGCCACGGCAATCCTCAGCGCCGCCTTTCGGAACAGGCTCAGGTCATTGTAGTTGTCACCGATTGCTACCGCGCGGGACAACGACAGCTTTTCCAAACGTGCAAGTCGACTCAATGCGTAACCCTTGTTCACATGTGCTTCAGATAGAAGGAAGGTGACGCCCGTGTCCACAAGATTCACGCCTAGTCTGCTCTGCTCAAGGAGCCTCTCCGCGTCTTCGGCACGAAAGGATCGCTCCAGCGACAAAGTTGAGAGGCGTAGTCCGTATCTGCTGTCGGGCCTCTCGATCACCTGGTTGCCCATCCCTCTCTTTAGCATCCGGAACGCCGCCTGAGCCCTCTTGATATTGCCGAGGATCTTGATCGGCGTCTGACCTCTAGCGATGACGCCTCCGTTCTCTGCGACAACGAGTCCGCAAGTTCCGATGAACTGCGCAAGCGATCCTGTCACTGGTAGGTTTCTTCCGCTCGTCAGAATGACTTTGACTCCCTCCGCTTCGACTCTCCGAATCTTGTCCACAGCCTTCGTGTCGAGTCTAAGTCGCTCGTCCGTCAACGTGAAATCAATGTCCGTCGCGATGATCTGCACGCCGCGCATCGTTGACCGTCCATCTCATCCAATGCTTACAGGTTAAAAAGGAACATAATGGCGCAATCATCAACTTCAACATCTGATGCGGGATACGCACGCAACGGAGCCACAACCGATGAAGAATCCAAGCCTGAAGCTAGTCTCATTCGATCTGGATGGAACGATCCTGAGAGGCCGCATGCTCGACTACGTGAAGATCTCGAAGGCTCTGCGTGAGAAGATTGCACTCCAAGACGAGCTCTTTTCACAAGGGAAACTCGGATACGAGGAGACTCTGAAGACACAGTACGACCTCCTTACAGGATTGGAAATAGAGCAGATCCTTCCTAAGCCAGAGCAGCTTCCATTGATTGAAGATCTCGACGCTACCCTTGAAAAGCTGAAACGCGCCCGTGTTGCTTCTGTGATTCTCACAGACAACCCATCGTTCGCGGTAGAACCGCTCAGAAGCCACGGATTCCTGGACACGATAGCAAGCGAACTCGAGATCTCAAATGGAGTACTGACTAGCCGAATGAAGCTCCTGACGAACAAACTGGAAGGGCTCCGCCGGTATTGCAGGGGCCGCGGAATCGGACTCAGGTCTTGTGCTCACATAGGCGACTGGGTCAACGACGTGGTCGTCTTCAGAGACGTCGGACTGTCAGTCGCATTCAACCCCTCTGAAGATGAGGTCTCGAAAGCGGCGACATACACCGTCAGAAGCGATTCCCTACTTGATGTCTATCGCGTTCTGAAGCCGTATCTTCCCGATCATTAAGGCTAGCAAGTTGATTGCGAGCATCAAACATGCCTGTGCTGGTTTTCGCGTTCCAGTCTCTTGCACCACGAAGGGACTCGCAAACGAGTTGCTGCATCACGTCTGTCGCAGGGCTTGATGTCCAGAATAGGCGTGCCGTCGTATGCGTCGAGCCCTTTCACCGTCAGAGTCCTGCCCTTCCTGCGCATCAGCTGCACGCGTGTGAGTCCGATTGGGTTCGGGCGGTGTGGGGACCTTGTCGCGAAGACCCCGACCTCTTCGATGTCGGGCCGTCCCCTTGGATGAACCTTCAATTTGCGGCTTCGGTTTGAGACCTCGTGCAACCAGAAGAGCACGAAGACATGCGAGAAGTCCTCGAGCCCATCCAAACCCTTGGCGAATCTCCGGTTGACAATGATCCTAGAGATTGCGGTTCCATGTCGGAGAGCTTCATGACTCGCCTTGGTGATCACGTGGCCTATTGGCTGTAGTCTGAGAGGCATATTGCGGGCGCCTGGCAAAATCTGGGCGCCCTCTACTAATTAGCATAAAGCATGTGAATCGTCGGCAAGAACGAGCGTGCGCTCGCGTCCTACGTTCGCATCCAGTTCTGGCCGGGCTTTCTGTTCAGCTCCAGTCGTTTCTCAGCGTTCCTGCGAACGTGGATGCGCGGAATCGGAGAACGCTTGTCCGCCGCTTGAACCTTGGGCGTCTGCTGGCGGACTTTTCCAGCCTTCGTAAGGGACCCGTGAGTCGGTATCGCACACACCTCCCATGAACCGCGTGATCGAATGTCGTATTCGAATCAGGTCATCTTAAACGTATTCATGGGGCTCGCCGACAAGCGAGACAAACACGCCTTCTAATGCTCAGGCCGACTTCGACTTCCGCGCCAACTGCGCGGCCTATGTGCCTGCCAATTGCGTAGTCCACCGGGCAAACTATTCACCGAAAGATTCCCAGACAAATTTCGCTCTACGGTGCGCCGTGGATAACAGCAAATCGAGTTCAGAATCCACCTTAACGAGGATGGTCCAACGGTTTGCAAGGCTAGAGGCTTCGACATCAGATCGTACATGACACACTCTGGAGCGCTCGCTAGGAGCGCATCAAAAAAAGAGAGGGCAGTACGCGTGTGGTGGCCGCTTTAGGAGCGAGCATTGCTCTTGGGGCTTTCGACCGAGGCGATGGAAAACACTGAAACGGGCACGATCATAGGAAACGGCGCTATCATGCTATCGAAGCGCTGGCCGTTGTAGCCGCCCGCGTAGATTTCGTACAGCACGCGCCCCTGTGACTGGCTGGGTGCAGGGATTCCTAACGCGAAGGCGATGGTAGGGGCTAGGTCTATGGAGGCTACTCCGTCGTCGATCTTGTGGGCCACGATCTGCGGCCCTGAGGCGAAGAATGAGGAATGCATATTCACCCACGGAAGGCCGTCCATGAAGGTGTAGGTGAAGTCCACCGTATCGGGGTAGTAGCCGTGCTGCCCGAAGAACTGCGAGAAAGCTATCACCTGCCCCTTGGTCGCAGCGTCGAACTGGTAGGGCGGCTTGGCGAAGATGATCACGTCGCCCGTGCGGGAATGCAGGTAGCCGCCGAGGTTGTACTGGTAGAGCATGGTGGCCGTGGTCGCAGTGCCGTTCGTATAGTGGACCACCAGAGCGCCCGAGTCCTCCTTTAGGACGATCCTGTCGATGACGGAGGGCCCCAGCGCGTTGAAGGCGTCGACTATAGTGGTTCGGACCGACTCGTACTCGCTTGGCGGGACGACGCCAGAAGGCTCACGGCCTATGAGGTTGACGTACACTTGAACGGTTCCGCCCGCCCATGCCGCCACCGCTTTGTCGTTCACGCTCTTTGCCCTGCCGTTGCTGGTCTGCTCGTCCGTCTGAAGGCCGGCGTCGAACAGGACCTTTCCTGCGCTTATCGCCAGCCACTGTGCTCCGAAACCGTGATCGGAGGCTACAAAGGTGAGGGCGTTAGGCGGCATCAGACTTTGAACTAGGGCCAGCGTGGAGTCGGCGCCCGCATAGGCTCTGCGGAGATAGTCCATACGAGCAGCGGCCCTGCCGGCATCATAGTAGGGTGTCCCCGGCACTGTGAGCGCCAAGAACTGATGCGAGAAGGCGTCTGTGAGGTCGTATCCTGCGAAGACTACGTCAGGATTGTACGTCATGAGGACGTAGCTGAACATTGGGAAATAGGCCTTCTCCCAGAGTAGCCCATGCTCGACGTAGGTGTCTTCATCGATGATGCCGGATTCTAGAGCTGCGTAGTCGGCGCTGGTCGATGTCGGGAAGTTGGTTGCGAGATAGTCCTCCAGCGAAACTGGCGAGGCGATGAGCCTAGCGACGGAGGTATAGTAGAGGCGGAAATGCGAAAGGTTGGGAGACAGATCGACAGCCTTCACGTAGAACCCGGCCGACTTCCCGGCCATGGTGCCGATCAGAGTCACCTTGATGTCCGCCCATTGAGCTTCGGTCAGGGACGCAACTGCGGTGGCGCCGTCCTTGCCTGTCGCCAGTAGTACATGGTCGTAGTTGACCACGCCGTCGTCCGTAGAATCGTAGATGTATACGTAATAGGTCCTCGTCGGGTTCACCGCGCCATAGGTAGTGGTGATAGTGAGCTCCGTCTCCTTGGCGGTGCTGAAGCTTTGTGGCTCGTTGATCCACCCTGACGCACCGGCCAATGTCACTTTGAGGTAGTCGACGCCGAAGGCGTTCGCTCCAGCGGGTTGGCCCGGAAGGTCGTAGTTAACGAGAACGCCACGCCTAGAGTAGAAGTTGCGGTAGTCTAAGACAGGGGTGTTAACAGACACACCCGAGAACCTTCCGCCGCTCCACTCAAGAAGGGCAACCCTGAACCCGGCATCTTCCGCCTTCTTGGCAAGGGTCTCAGCCTTTAGTACGCCGGGGCTGGCCCATGACGTTGAGACGGTCACCGGATTCTTCGTGTCGTGGAAGTAGTTGTTGGTGGAGCCGTGGACACCGGACCAGGCACCTGTGATCAACGTGTACCAACCGGTGCCGGTGTTGGGAGGTGTCTGCGGGAGCATGCCGTTCGTTCCGTGAACGCCCGTGAGAATTATGTTGCGAAGGGCAGGCATGGCGCCCTCGGCTGCGAAGGCCTCTGCCATGTCCGGTCGCATTCCGTCCGCCACGAAGAATGTGGCAGACCTGGCGATCGGGGGCTCTGCGTTGGCTAGAGATACGACGGAAAACGCGATCAGCAATATCATGGCCAAAGACGTGAAGAGAACTTTCTCATCACTTTTCGTACGATTAGTCAAGGAGAAATCTCCTTGCGAGAGAAAAGTGGGCTATCTAGCTATTTCAGCGTTCTATGAACGAGGTAAATAGCATCCAGGCATCTGTACGGTGCCTGGGCAGGTTCCACGCGTACTATTCCGCTATCCTACAGTGGCCTACCCAGTGCGGTCCGTCTTAGCTAGCGGCCCAGTGGACCTGAATCCTTGACGAACAAGCTGCAAATTGTGATGCCGGAGCTCCGACCCGGCCTTTTCACCATGTTATCTGTTCTTCCTGTGAAAGGTAAGCCTCTGTCCATCGCTCAGGGCACCGTCGAGACCGACCACATGCCCATAGGAATTACGGACCTCGGCAGCGCCCGATTCTACTAGGCGAACCTGCTCTGGGGTTAGGGCATGCCTCACCCTCATCCCGCGATAGATGGAGACCTCCTTGTCGTCCACGTAGACCGTAATCTTACCGCTCGCCAACTCTTCCTTCACCTTCTTTTCAAAAAAAAGGGGGTCGGGCGAGTCTACGCTGCTGCCCTTTCGCTCCTCATGGAGAGACGACGACAATTCTGCCCTCGACAGCGGGGCTGATGGGACTGAACTCTCCGAGATAATCGACCATGTAGTCCATCAAGTAGACTCCGGTGTCAACGTAGTTCGTACCTTGGGTTAGGACCGCATAGCCGTCACCGCCAGCCGCGAGAAAGTCGTTTGTGGCCACCCGATAGACCGCAGTTTCGTCCAACGGTGCACCGCCAACCCATACGTCAACGATCCTGCTTCCGGCGGGCTTGGTTGGGTCATACGTGAATGTCAGCCCGGATATCTGAGGGAAGCGTCCGTCCGCAGTGGGATATTTGGAAACGCCGTTTTCAAGGGCCTGCCTTATCTGCGCCCCGGTCAGATCCATCATCACGAGAGTGTTAAGGAACGGAAGCAGGTTATAGACATCTCCGCGAGTGATCGGTCCTGCTGGGAAGAGACGGTGCCATCGTATTCCGCCTCCGTTCTCAAGCGCGATCTGTACATCGGGTCCGGCCGCCCACCTCATCATATCTGCGACGAGGTTTCCTAGGTTCGTCTCCCGGGTGCGGATTAGTGACCTCGTGCCTTCCAGAGGAACCGTTGTGTATCCGACCACCTCACTCATCGCTGCGCTTAGCTCAGCTGCGTAGGGCTCGATGATCGCCTTAACGTCAGGATCTTCTGGCACATCTGCGGTAACATTGATGAGTCCACCGCTGTAGCGGACTATGGCCTTTCCTCGCATCTCCAGATCGAGACGGCCCAGGACCTTACCCTGCTCCCAAGCCTGGACGATGATGGCGTTTCCGCCTTCGTTTCCAAGCCTCTCAGGAACAGAGATCATGGTGTGGCTGTGGCCTCCGACTATGACGTTGATTCCGCCCACTTCCTCTCCGAGCAGCCTGTCCATGTCGTAGCCGATGTGCGTGAGGGCAATGATGAGGTCTGCCTGCGGCTGAAGCTTGGGGACAAGCTTTGTCGCAGTCTCTATCGGATCTAGGAAGGTCAAACCGATCACGTTCTTGGGATGCGTAACCACGGGCGTGTCAGGTGTGATAAGCCCAAAAATGGCGATCCTCTTTCCCATCACTTCCTTGATTACGTAGGGCTGACAGAATGGCGGTGTTTCCCCGGTAGCGGTAACCCTGATGTTAGCAGCGAGGAGCGGGAATTCGGCTTGGGAAGCCCGCTCGGCCAAGACCGCTTGACCGTAGTTGAATTCGTGGTTGCCGATTTCCATGGCATCGTAGCCCATCGCATTCATAACGTCAATGACGGGTTTGCCGTCGAAGAAGTTGGAGATTATGGTGCCATGGATGGCGTCTCCGGCGTCAAGCAGCAAAACAATGCCGGGAGCACTGTCCCGAATGTCATTGACCAGCGTGGCGATCCGAGCAGATCCTCCAGCTATGTTACCAGGGAGAGTTGGCTTGAAACCCAGCAAATTACCGTGGAAGTCATTAGTGTGGAGAATTGTGACGAAAGTCGGCTCGAATGATGAAGCTTGAACAGTCGTAGGAACCATCAAAGCCATGAGGATGATAGCAACTGTGAGCAGAGCAAACAATCGGCGCACTTCTAAGATACCTCCTTTCTCCAATTTTCCTTGAGTATTCGTCCATCCGTGCGCTAAAAAGAACTTCGGTAGGATCTTGATCTCTAATGTCATCTTCCATCGCTCGCCTTCGACTCCTGTCTCGACCTCAGTGTTGCGGAGCCTCACTCGCGCCAGCCGGACCTTAAAGCCCAAATCGCGATGGTAGCGGCGAACCACCCACACGTGAGACATCCACCCAAGGTAGGCCTGCACAGGGCGATTCAGCCACCGGCGAGTATACGGTCGACATCCCATCCCTCGATCAGGAGGCGGACGAGCGCTTCCTCGCCAACGAGATGAGGCACAAACAGCGGATCGAGAGTCGTAAAGGTGTTCAAGGCGAGCCTTTTTTCGCGGATATTCTCCCGAAATATGAGCCTAATGTATTCTGAGGACGGGGCTTCCCTACGCCCGGTCCGCGCGTTGTGATACGGTCACACAAGTCACGCGGGTCGCGGCGCATGAAAGGCCCTGCAAGTCAACACATTCACCGCATCACTGCGTTAGATCGCGACGGCGGCTAGTCCAACAGATCAGTACAGGCTTCCACAACTGGGCGGGAGTTCAGCTGGAGCATGTCACGTGGCTCTCCTCGAAGAAGAATCTAGTGCCGCCGAGCGTTTCGACATCGAGCTGCCTTACGTTCACCACAACCGGGAAATCCCTGACTACGTCGCCGATCGCCAAGCAATGTCCGGTCGGGAGATCCTTCACAAGGAGTCTGACGCTCTCGCCGTCTATCTTTGCCGCCCTCGATACGACATCTAGGTCGCGTTCGTTTGTGAAGTTGAAGAGGAATATGTTGTCTGCCTGTCTGTAGATGCTTTCCTGAATTGTGTCCGGCTGGTTCGTGATGAATGTGGTGAATATTCCGAGATGTCTCATGCGCGTGACTATGTCGTCCCAGTAGGTTTCACGAAGGTAGAGGTGCGCCTCCTCCGCGAACAAGAACAAAGCTCTGAGCCGACCGCGTGAGAGCAGTTCGGTGATCTTGCTCAGGAGAAGCTCAACAACGATCCGGCGGATCGTGAATGACTGATTCTTCATGTTCACAACAACCGCGTTTCCAGCACTCAGACGCTCGAGGATCAAGCGTGAGTTGGCTCCCGATGGATCGTCAGTAAAGATGCCCGCATCTACGAGCGTATTGTATCTTGACTGCAGTGCGTCACGCACGCTCTCGTGGCAGTCAGAGCTTGCGATCGCTTCGCCGAGCGACTTCAGCGTCAGATCGTTCTTCTGTTCCAGCTGCCTCCAGATCCTTGCGAACACACGTGCCGACGTTCCAGGGAGGTCGAGCGCGTGTAAGAGAACGTCAAGGATCGTTCCAAGACCGACCTCGGCCAACGTAAACCTCAGACTAATCCTCGGCGATAGCACGGTGATCTTGCCATTGTACTTGCTCACCTGCCCGCCGGCACGGCGTGTTAAGTTTGTGTACTCGCCGTTAACGTCCAAGATCAAGCAAGGGGCGCCGTGGTCCAGCAGACTCATGGCCAGCAACTTTGACAGGTGAGACTTGCCTGTTCCTTTCTTGCCTGTGACAATGTTGAGCCTACCGTCCAGCGCGCGGGCGTCGACGACGAATTTGGAATTCTGTTTGATTCCGCCAAGGAGTATTGGCCTAGTGACCGATCCGCCGGAAGCAACGGTTTCGATAGGGAACTTGGAGATAGTCGAATTGATTCTTGAAGGAAGCCATGAGACGTTGTGAGTCAAACGGCCGCCCTCAAGGGCGCCTCTGATTTTGCACACTAGTAGCTTGGTATCCTTCAAGACTGCGACTTGAGAAGATATGTCAAGAGGGTCGATATCGTTTCCACGTATAGATTCCTCCGTCATCACATCGCGCAGTATGTCTTCTAGGATTCCAGGTATGTTTGCGAACTGTATGTCGATGACTTGAATGATCAGGCCCTTGCAAGATCGTTGATCCTCAACGAGCAAATAGTCGCCTTTGCCCACGTCTTCGTCAGGATAGCTGATCAGCTGCATTACATCGCCCTCTTTGCGATAGATCTTCAACTTTCTACGCTGCCTCCCAAGTACCGAAGGGGCCGAAGAGCGACTTTCTCACGTTGAAATGCGGGGCGATTCTGAGCCCATGCTCGAGCGCCAAGTAACGCTGTGCAGCGATCACATCGTTCGCAGTGAATGTCGAGAAGATGTGGGCAAGTCGAAGCGTTTCAGGGTAGCCTTGCATTACGACATCGCTGGCGATGAGTTTGTTCATCGCCTCTATGCGGCCGTTCTCAGGAACCTGACGGTCCACGTCCAAGCGGAAGGCGAACCCGTCTTCCACGAGCTTGGCGACGTATACATGCCCTGCCAGCCGGACGGGATGGGAATCGAATTGCTTCGCGACGGCCTGATCAACATCGAGCAGACATGGAGCCGGAGATTCCGAAACCAGTGAAGTGATCTTCTTGCCAAAGGCACAGAGCTTTGTGCTCTTCGAGAATCCTACGACGACGTTTCCTCGTTCTCTTCCGGAATCGAGTATCCGAGTGAGATAAGCGGTCGGGTTATCAGGCGTTCCGACTGTAAGCGAGCCATCAAACAGAATGACGGCGTCTCTCAGAGAGATGCAGATTTCCCGCTGTATCCATCGTTCGAGCGTGTTACGGAGTCGACTTATGGCGCGTTCAGTGAATATCTGATTGGGTCCGAGGCCAAGCATCCCGGTGGATCCTCCCTCCCTTCCGCTAGTTAGGTGAAACGTCAAGGGACCGCATCGAATGTACTCGTAGCCTTGATCGGATTTCCACACTACCGCTCCTCGGACAACAACGAGTACGCCGTTTTCTGTCTCCCCAATCTTGAGGCTGGAGACATCTACTGCGGCGACACTGCACTCTGAGCTCGGATGCAGGAGGATCGTCCTGCAGTCGTCGCGATCGCCGACGGTGAGCGGTGAGGTGGGCTCCGGCCACTCATCATCGACAGACATTGCGAACATTGAGATCTCTCGAGGACTGAACCCGTGGCCGTTGATCCGCTCCATTGATCGACTGCTCAGTTCCACGAGAAAGGCGGGTAGCAGGGAGCGTTCGCTGTGCTCAAGCTGCAACGAACTGCTTATCTCGTCAATTGAAGCATGTGTAATTTGGGTGCGGTGGACAGTCAGATTCTCACCCCCCTGTTTCGGGAGCTGCCAGAAGCTCCCGGTACCGCCGCACCCGATTCTCACTAGATCTGATGCGGCGGCGATTCTCAGGCCCTTTGAGAAACCCCTCCCCCCAAGTCGCTTGGGGAAGCCTGCAACTCTTGTTCCATCTTCATGATTCCCGCGGTCGCTATCCTGTAAGTTCCACGCGCGGCGCGCTCAATGAGACCCTGCTTTTGTAGCTCCGCGATGGTGTTCCTGACGGTCTTCAGAGCCTTGCTCACCGACCGGGCGATTTCTTCGGCGTACAGTTCATCACTCGGACGTTTCTGAAACTTGCTTGAGACATGTGCTCCCAAGAGAACTGCGGTGATCGCTTTTTCTGCGGGAAGGTCTTCGCGTAGAAGAAGGACTTGCCCGTCGGGAGCGATCTTTAGGATCTTTGAAAGCGAGTCAACAATCCTGCCGTATTCTGGAGTGTAGACGAGTCTGGTAGCGGCGTCATATGCTGGAACGACTCGTGAGATGAAAGCAACTATTTCTTTCAGCACCTCATCTGCAGTTCCTGTCGCAGTGTGTTTCAGTTCGCCAAGTTGAAGTTCTACTCTGAGTGTTTTTTGCTCGCTCATTTCTGATCAGCCCTTCAGTTTCGGAAGGACATCCTGTCGAAACCGGTGCAGTCCAAACGTGGTGACGCGATACTCGCCCTTTCCGGTTCTCTCGACGAGACCCTCGCCCGATAACTCGCTGAGTCTGCCGGCGACGGTTCCAGAACCCTTGCCGGTAAACGAGATGAGATCAGACGCTAGGAGAGTCTCCTTTTCGGATCTTCCAGTTTCAAAGGCGACCTTGGCTCTGACGAGATAGAGCAGGACGAGTTCGCGATCTGTCAAGGCCTCCGGAGGAGTGAGCACGACGACGCCTTCAGGCGTGACGGCGAAGACACCAGCGACTTCTTTGAGGAAATCCGCAAAGTTGACAGAGAGCGTAATTCTTGAGACGACATCCAAAGCCGGAATCGTCTCAGAGAGGAACTGGAAGACGCCACGGAACACTTGGTCGGGGCTGCCTCTGAAGGTCTTCTCTAGGTCTCGATATCGAATTGTGACCTCGATTGTCGCTTCCTGATCCAACGATCTCGCCCTGCTCTAGCCCTTCGCCTAGCATGCCTCGATCTTTGATTACTTTCATCTCTATTCCGATCTTGCACTCTAAAAGCTCTTGCCCGAGCGCCCATTCGGAATGAGTAACGCCTTGCATTTGATAGAGTGGGCTGATCACACTTGCCCGTCGTGAGCTATGAGCCTAGCCGATTCGAAATTGGCGCTAGGTGTTACTCGACATCAATTCACTTTCACTCGACGGCCGGTCCGATCAATGGAGATCTCCATGCGCAAACCTATTATTGTGGTCTCCAAGCGGGGAATGGTGAGAGGATCGTTGAGGTATAACGAAGTCAAGACTGCAATCCTGCAGGTGCTAACCACGGAAGGATGGTGCGATAGCGACCGAATCATCGAGCGAACACGAGCCGAATTGGGCGTCTCGACATCCTCGCGCGCGGTTAGAATGGCGCTTCTGCGGTATCATCGATATGGCCTTCTGCACAGGGAATGGCGGCACGGAGAGTACGCCTACAGACTTTCTGACAGAGGCGCCAAAAGACTGGTATGGCTTAGAGGACTGGCGACCAATCTTCCGACAGTCCCTGACAGGTCGAGCGGGACTTCACTGTTGAACCGATCGGACGCCTCTGAGTGATGGGATTACTTCTGACCTTACCCACTGCAAGCCGGCACCAGACAACGAGTACCGTCCCTTCTCAGTAATGAGCTTCCCATCTTTTCGGAGCTCGCTTGCGCGTGCCCTTATGACATGGGGCTTCGTGGCCTTCCAACTTGCGTTGAGCAGGTCACTCAGTTCCTTATCTCCCAGCGGGGTTGCCTGAGCCTTGTACAAGACCAGACCTATAGCCTCCTTCGCTGTCAACGAATCGAATGGAATCGTGAAGTGCGGCTTTCCGTCAGGACCCGTCTCAAGGATCCCTTCCAGATCTTCCCCGCCCGCGGCCTCCAGAATCGCAGCTGCAGGTCGAACCTCTTCCTGCAAGCTGGCTGGCTGAGCCTGCGCTTGAGCCATGAGTTCCTCGAACTTCTCCTTGACGTATCCTGATTCACCCTCAAGTTCGACCTCAAAGTTGCCCCGGCGAATTCGAAACCTTAGCCTGCTCTCAGTTGACAAGCGAATCGACGGACAGTACGGTCGCGCACCTCTTTTTGCTTTTGCCTTGATCTGCCGCTTGCTGGCTCTTGCTGATCAGTCTCTCTTGAGTGCTCTCTTGAACCTTGATAACCAGACTGAAAGATCCGCCTTGATCAGTATTGAAGCAACGAGCACTGATACAACCGCAGTTGCGACGATGTATATGTTCGATGGAAACACTCCCTCAAGAGTAAGGGCGGACTGACGACCGAGATACGCGCCAGCAATGGACACCAGAGCCTTCCCAAGTAAATATGCCGTGAAGAATTTTGCAGGCGAGTACTTCGTCATGCCCAGCGGGATGACTATTGGATCGTCAGGGATGGGGCTCGCAGCGGCAAGAAAGGCAGCAAGCGCACCCCACTTTCCAATGCGTCTACCGTAGGACCCAAGCGTTCCTTTGTTTCCGGTTTTCGCACCCGCGTATGAAGCAACGTAGTAGTGCGCTGTCTTGGCCAGAGATGCAGCGATCGCCACTTGTGACCCAACAAGCAGTGGATTCATCTCAGGAATCAGAAATGTGACCGCGCCGGCCAAGATCAGGTTCGACGGAGATGTGAAGGGGAGCAGATTCACAGCCAAGCTGACCAGGAAGACCCCGAGGTAGCCGTAGGTGGTCAGCACATCCTCGAACAAGAACTCACGAACCTGAGAGCAGATGGTGGCGAGGAATAGTTGTCCGCTATTTCGGCATTACGTTTAGATCACTCATAGAGTAAACCAATTGCATCGACTTAGGCGAGCCATGTGGTATTTGATTCCCTTGAAACATCAGAAACACTAAGTAATTGTGCGTAGATACGGCTGGAGCCGTCTGCGGCCGTAGTCTAGCCTGGTCTAGGACATAGCTTGGCGTCCAATGGCCTTCCATCCACCTAAAGCGAAGAAAGCCAACGACCCGGGTCCGAATCCCGGCGGCCGCACCACCCCCCTTAGTAGTGACACATCTTTGGAGCCGCGACATCTCAGGTATCGATTGCGCTGCATCCAAGATCCCGAAGCCAGAAAAGTGTACCATCGAGCTCTTGACACGCCGCTGCGCGAGGGAGTGTTGGGCGCGGTTTTCATCGAAAGACACGCTGAAGAGTGACTGCAAAGGACCTGGGGAGCTTCGAAGGAATTTGAAAGCATTAGGAATGCGCATGCCCTTAAGGGCTGATGCGGAGTGCTTCTGCTCGATTTCGCAGGTTTGTTCTATCACAAGCTTTTCGAGGCCCGAGTCCGCGCTCTCGACTCTTACACCTCCAATAGCAGCGACTGCTAGTCGAACCTCGGGAAATAGGTCCTCAACCTCAGAAGCTACAGTCAGGCGCATGAGGAACCCGTCTCGTCAGCAACGCGTTTTTCGTCGTCGCCATCAAGTAAAGATTATCTGAGGCGCTTGTTCTACACTGATAGTTGCGGGTGGAAAATTGGTTTTTGCATGCGTCTTGATCTGCTGCGAGTCGGGGAAGTTCAGAGATGTCACTGAGGAACTCAGGAAGCTTCAAGGCGTCAAGAGAGCCTTCGGGGTCCATGGGCGTTGGGATGCGGTTGCTGAGGTTGAGGTTGCCGACATCAAGGGGCTGGGCGAGCTGGCGCTGAAGATAAACGGGCTTCGAGGGGTCAAAGCAAACGAGACGCTCGTGGGCTTCTAGGAGGGAACGAGAATGAATTCTTGCATCTTGATTAGGGTTCTTCCGGGAAAAAGCTCGGTCGCACTTGAAGCTCTAAAGAACTTTCCAGAAGTGAAGAGCGCGCATCTAGTCTTGGGGCGATACGACATAGTAGCATTCGCCGAAGCGCCAACCTACGAGGACCTCAGCACTCTAGCTGCCAAGGTGAACGCCATTCCGGAGACAAAGAGCACTGAGACATTAGTCGAAGCATAGCCGAACCTCTGAATACTACTCAAACCTCCTCATTTTTCATACGGGTGATCCAGCAAACGCCATCTGCAACTGCCCAGGTCCTCATTCAAAGACTCTTCGCGATCTTCTTAGCCTGACGTTGCAGAAGGGGCACATCGGCGGGTATTCGGAGAACTCAGTACTACATTGAGGGCAATGCCAAGCCATCACGCCGTTCTCGAACTGCTAGCAGATACGCCGCTCAGACCTGTGCCGGACGGTGGCAGAGCGATTGAGTGGTGGTTCTCGACGGCCGCACCAGCCTCCTCGCTCTAGGGAGTTTGTGTGGCAAAGAGGGGAGGGAGCATCCGCGTGGAAAACGGCAAATTGGCACTCCGAAACTGTCCATTTTCGTTTGCTTTTGGACCAGTGGTTTCAATCCAGGCTGATTCGTCAAATATTCTTCCGGATGTCTTGGCGGCCAAGATCGGCGGAATCACGCCATCAGCCCTGATGCTCGTCATTCAGCGAAACATCTGATTCTTACCCATGCTGCTGGTTGCATTCAAGTAGGACATTGCACATCTTCCGAGATGGCACAGAGCATGCATATCGTCTCGAGCCGTCGGATCGCCACTGCAACGTTGCTTGGTGTCCTAGTCTTTGTGTCAAAGGCGCTCATTCCGACTCCATTCGACAAGATGGTGATAGCCCCTCAGGCGCTACTCCTCACATTGGGGTTCCTACTGATTGGGGTCCCTGGAGCAACCTACGTTGCTTTCGTTGGCGGCGTGCTTTCTGCCGCATGGAGATCCTCCTTTGCTCCCTTCACTTTCGGCTTTGCTCTCGCATACGGTTTGCTCACTGACGCTTTCTGCTATGCAATGCACGTGCGAAGTCACGAGGGCAGTGTCAAGAAGCGTAGGCTGGTTGCTGCCGTGACGATTAGCACGATGATTGTTGGCCTTTCGAGTTACTATGTGACCGTTGTCTTGTTGGGCATGCTGCCGAGAAACCTACTACTTGAAGTGATCATCCTCGTCGCAGGCACGCTGAACGGACTTGTCGCTGGACTTGCTGTGTTGCTTGTATGGTCAAGAATTGCAGGGAGACAATCCTAGACTGGAAGAAACTTCATTCACAGCCGAGATATTGACAATAGGCGACAACCTTGCTCTGCCTTGGTGAGACTAACCATGCCTGTGGCAGACCGCTCGTAGAGGTTGACAACTACACATGAAGAGAACTCAGAAGAAGTCATACGTCGTCTACTTGCTTCGGTGCGATGACGGAAGCTACTACACCGGGTACACAAGCAATCTTGATTCTAGGCTCCGCTCACACCAGACCGGGCGAGGGGCACGCTACACAAGGATGCGCAGGCCGAGGAACATCGTGTACCTGGAGAAGTTCAGGACACGTCTGGCCGCAATGAGGAGGGAACGGCAGATAAAGCGGCTGACTCACAGGCAGAAACGTGAACTTGCAGAGACAGCGAAAGCACGTACCGCGATTCTGGCGAAGGTCTTAGTCACAAGACGGCTTTCCGGGTAACGTAGACTGTTCTTTCTTGAACCTTGATTCTCAGACTGTACCTAGCGGTTTCATCTCTCTCGATTCTCTGAGATCTCAAT
>Ga0315314_1001298_pt1 | contig 23004 bp, 23 predicted proteins | sample TDP9_MG_FD_203631 | JGI IMG/M metagenome (GOLD analysis project Ga0315314, IMG submission 203631) | Freshwater sediment microbial communities from Lake Towuti, South Sulawesi, Indonesia - TDP9 | ecosystem: Environmental > Aquatic > Freshwater > Lake > Sediment | place: Indonesia: South Sulawesi... | reverse complement strand
GATGACGGCGTCGTAGGTTTCCCTCCAAGGCGCGAGCGCTTTTCGTATATCCGTTATGGCGGGGTTAAAAACAAATTCTTGTGCACCGATCATGAAGGTCACGACCTTGGCTTCACTGACTTCATTCCTGAAAAAACCGTATGCACTCTCACCGCGAAGCGCAGACAGAAGTTCGCCACTCGTGAAATTTGCTTTCCACTCATTTAGGACCCTTACCTTAACGCCCAAGTCGGACTCGATATAATCGGCGTAGTAGTCCGGGTAGGACTTGCCGCCGCAGATACTTCCCGTGAAGGAATCGCCAAGCGCTACATAGGTCCAGCCAGATGGTGCTGGCGTGGAACTCTGGTAGAAGTAGTATCCCCCAATCGCCGCTGCGCCAGCCACTAGGCCAGCGCCAGCATATTTGAGGAAACGACGCCTGTTGACCTTGGAACTCAAACTCTCACCTCCTTCATGTGTCGGGTACTTCCTATCATTGCGCCCCTCCTCAGCGCTCCCGCATGATCAGGTACTAGTGACTGCCAGACGGGGAAACAGTGAGTCCCAGAAAGCTATCTCTTTGTATGATTGTGCGAGTATTTCAGACTTTGGAGGGCCTGTCGAGTGAACCTAGGGTTGTCCCCAGAGATACCAACAAATCTGTTTGGGTCTCCCCCGGGCTACCATTGCATATACACAACTTTGTAATGTTTTGAATGTTTGCAGGCCTTTTATGATCAGCTCTTTCAGAGTTGTCGAAAGTGTTCTGAGCTGGTTTTCTGGTAGAGTTTGTGCAGTAGCTAATGGACTCGATTAGGCGACAAAGGCTTCGGGTTCCTAGGTATGATTCCCCGTCTCATTTTCATTCTACGCTCTTCAACTTGGAAAGGCCTTAGCTCCAGAAGGCAGGTCCTATTGCTTCTCGCCGCATCTATCACAGTAAGCTGCAGGATTGGGTATCGCAGCTCCGCACGCGGAACAATACTTGAGCACAGGGGCCGGGGGCGCAGAGGCTAATGAAGCCAGCTCTTCATTTCCCTTTCTGAGCTTGTTCCTCTCACCCCAATGCTGATCGTTTTTGGAGTCCTTGGGGTGACCGTTTCCACTCTTTCTTTTGGCACTCCAGTTGAAAGCTATCAACAACGTTGAAACCATCCCACAAAACAACCCCACGGACAAGAGAAATGGATCGAGATTGCCTGTCGCAGGACTTAGCGGTTCAGGGCGAATTATTTTTCCCTCGTTTGCTCTTACCCATTGAATCACCTGGACATAGGTCCCCCATCTGTCTTTTTCGTCTTCTCCTACGAACTGTCTTGGATGTATGACCACGACCGCAACGCCGTAACTGTTCCATGATTCCTCTATTTGTTTGATTATCGACTCAAATGATAGAGGCATCCAACTGTCGGTTCGTAATTCGACTTCTGCTGTTGTCACCGTTTGCGGAATAAACGTAATTCCGTCCTCTTCCCTTGGAATATCGCCCTCGTATATCGCCGTGGACATCAGGGTAAGATCGTTCTTTTTCAGAGCCTCTATTGTTGCATCGTTGAACTTATTATAAGGCGGGACAAATGACAACACCTTAATGCCGAGGACTGTTTCTAGCCGATTTTTTCCGCGCTGCATCTCACTAATCTGTTCAGATTGTGACAGGTTAGTGAGGGGTTGGTGATGCCATCCGTGAATGGCTATGGTGAAGATGCCCCGGCTCAGACCCTCTTTGATCTGATCGATCAGTTGCGGGTCACTTCCAAACCTTGACGCTATTATTGAAAGAAGTGCGGGTATACGTTCGGAAATGTGATATTGAAGCACCGTTTTCGCTGGTAGGGCGTAAGAGGATGGTTGACCGTAGTCTTGCACGTCATCTATTCTAATTATTACAGCACGTTCACCGACAGGGAACAGCGCATGACTCATAGAAAATGTAAGCAGTAGAAACATGAAAGAGCCGAGTGCGCCTTTCATCGTGTTCCCCACCTGTTGTCGCGCAGTGTAATGAGGGCGAGCGGGATTTGCCAGACGAGTATGAGAGCATATAGCACGCTCCATACGATTGGAAAAATCCAGCCCTGATAGATTCCATTTTTGTTGCAGTAAGCGAGGTAGACAAATGAAACTAGCGCCAGGCCGATCATATAGAAAATTGGAAGCGTCGATTGAATTGCCGGAAGTATGAAGAACACGCGAACCACAATAACGAACGAGAAAATCGTCAAGAACACATTGGAGTAGAAGCTTAACGCCATCATCGGATGCTTCCTCCAAATGAATCTCCCAACGAAGTAGCTTTCTCGTAGCCACGATTTCTTCCAGCGCAACTGTTGTTTCCAGAACTTGCTCATGGTGGTTGGAACTACAGTCTCGGTTTTTGCTCTGGCCTCGTAGATACTCTTCAAACCTCTCCGAAGTATGAATGTAGTGAGGCTTCGGTCATCGCCGTATGTGCAGGGTGAGCCCAAGAATCTTTGGTTCTCCCATTCCTCGAGGAACTGTATTAGAACAGATCTTCGGTAAGCCGCGAGACAACCAGACAGGCATACCACAGAGTCGTATATTGACTCGGCAGATTTATACACTCTAAAGGCCACGAAATAACGGATATGCTGGATCTTGGTCAATAGGTTGTCTTTCCAATTGTAGACATCAGCGTGGCCTGATACTCCTCCTACACTTTCTTCCAGAAGTGGTTGAACGATTTTTCGAACGGCATCATGATGGACGAAGCTGTCGCTGTCGTTGGTAACGATTACATCACCCTTGGCAGCCCTAATCCCTGTGGCCAACGCATGCCGCTTTCCACGGTTCTGTGGCAAGTCAATGATTTGGATTGATGCTTCTGGATGTTCAAGGATAACCTTTCTAACCTCTTTGGCGGTTTGATCTCTTGAACCGTCGTTCACAACTATGATTTCTAGTCGATCTTTGGGGTAATCGGACTTTACGTGATGCAAGATAGTTTTGGCGATAAATTCTTCCTCATTATAAGCGGGTATAACGACGCTGACCTTTGGAAGGAACTCTTTCATCGGTGTCCTATACCTGTAATGTTCAGCAAGGGCGAAACGGGAGAGGATATAAGCTGTTACGGTTATGCCGTAGAGCATGAAGAAATCTACGCTTGAAAAATGCCGAACAGTATACAACTTGTAGAATATGACGGAAAGAATAGAAGATATGTACATGAAGTTCGCGGTGTTGGTCATGCGAAAATCAACGGCTTCATGAATTCTTCAACGTACTTCTTGTCCGTGCGAATGGCAGAGAGCAAGAGGTCTGGTTCAAGACCTCTATTCTTGGCTGCGTTGATCAAGTATCGGATATCTTTGGGGAGGCATGTTCCACCTATACCCGACCTCGCCTCTGGGATTTCTATATTCCACTTTGAATTACACGCGATCCGAAGTTTGTTGAAGTCTACGTTATTTCTTTGACAAATCAATCTCAGCTCTTCCGCGAATGATATTTGCACATAACGATATGCATTCTCGGCGATCTTAGTCATCTCCGCGATCTCAATAGGCTCTACTTCAAGCAATGGAATGCCCAGATCATTGTAGAGGTTTCTCGCTTCAATCATACTCTCCCTGCTCATAGCTCCTGCAACTCGAAGCTGCGCGACTCCATGTCTAACGGGATTCTCCGGCCAATACCGGTGCGGGATGTGGACAAGGTTCACTTGGCCGCTAAAAATCAACTCGTAAATCTTTCTGCATGTTCCAATTGGAACGGTGCTCTCGATCGAAACTAGCTTTGGATGGAACTTCTGTGAGATTCTTATACATGCATCCTTTACGTTCGACACGTCTGGCTCATCGCCCAAGAGCGTCGTCGAAACACAAATGACGAAAACTTCTGTGTCAGAAGAAATCTCGTTTATGTCACCAACCGGAATGTGATCCCTTGCTCTCACCATTGCTCTTCGGCTGATATCATACCCAATGACGTTGCACCCGAGGTTCTGGAAGTAGGTTGCTGTCGGAAGACCGACTGCACCCAATCCTATTATGCAGACCGAATGATTGATTGCAGTCATGATACGGACCCTTTCCGGTGCCGGTCCGGCCGGGCCAGGTACATGTGTATATGTGTGACACACATACACTCGATATAAATCTACTTTCGCTTAGCATGTGAGTAACTTGCAATATCTAAAGCCAGAAACGCCAGGGGGAAATCGTGTTCAACCTTTACACCATGACTGTATACTTCGAGACACATATAACAATTGAGACTCTCTCACTTCCCATCTACCATCGAAATTTTGACACAGTCAGAGCTACCTTGACAACTTATGGCATGCAATAGCGCCTCTCTTTCACATATCGCACGCTCGCAATGTTCACGAGAAATAACGGATTAGACGTGGCCACTTACATCATGCCGCATTCTTGCCTCAAAATTGTTTGCGAGTTTGAACGTTAGTTTCTATCTATCCCGGGCTACCATTAAACCCCTAGTCAGTACGACGCTCAAACTGTCCGGATCAGCGATGACGCATGTATAGGTTTGAACCAACAACAAGTAGAGGTGTTTCTCGAAATGAGAATTCTAACTTCTGATTTTACTTTCTCCAAGAATCAACAGATCATTATGTCGCTCTTCCTATGCCAACGGATTTTTTAGCGCGCGCCTAAACAGTGATTTGCAGGCGTTGTCAGATTTTCTGCCAAAAAAGGGGAAAGTCGAAACAGCCGTCACTTGCGATTTCTTTAGTACTCGTCACCTAGCGTCTCATAGGAGGTTCACTGCATCCTGCCTCGGTATAGCTACGAGGGTTTCTGTAGCTACCCACTCCGCAATATCAATAGACATTTTCAGCGCTTCTTTTTCACTTGCCGCTTCAAATATAAAGACTGTATCATAACGCCCCAGTGTCCAATACCAGCTCCGAACATTTATTCCCTTCCTCTTGAACTCTTGCACCAATTTGGTGGTGTCACCAGCCTCTTCCTTGCTCGGTTTCTTCCTAAATCTACCAAGATTTATGAAAATCAAGGATTCTCACCTCCCTTTATTATCAATACTGGTTATCTCTTTTTGTCATTTAATATCTATTGTTATTATCACTTAACGACCTTTGCCATTCGTCTTTCCATTCGTCACCATAGAATTCGCTCAGTTCTTGCCTCATGTATTCGTTGTAAACATCATCATGTTCTGAAGGTTCAGTTTTTCAGTTTGAGAAATTTAAACGAGATAAGTCACGTATCCCGGGCTACCATACAAAATTGCTGAGCGTATTTTTGATTCATGGTGTCGTTTCCGACGCATTTGGCATCCAGACTTCTACATCGCCTTCAAATACTCAACCCGTTTTGACCCGCAGATTGGGTGTGGATACCACATAACTGCTTGACGGTCGATCTTACTGTCTCGCTCCGCCTTAGATCCTTCTCCACAGTCTAGCCAGCTTCTCCTTTGTCAGCAGAGCATAGTCTCTGTCTGCTGAGAAAACCTCCACCGTGATGGTTCCGTCGTAGCATTTCTTCAGGCACTTCAGGGTTTTCTCCCAGTCTATGTCACCGCATCCAATGGGCAAGTGCAAATCCAAGTTCTTGAGATTGTCATGTAAATGAACATGCCTCAGCTTCTTGTGGAATTTCACGATGAACTCTTCCGGTTTTCGTCCAAATAGGTTGGCATGACCTATGTCGATATGTAGGAATAAGCCGGGAACACTCTCAAGAATAGTCGAAACACTCTCAACACTGTCTCTCGCCGTATCCGTGGGTTCATACATCACCTTCAAATCAAATCTCTCTGCTTCCTTGACCAGCATTCTCAAAGTCTCCACCTGAAATCTGATTCCTTCCCTTGTGCAAAACAGACCGATTGGCCAGTTGGCGTGGACCGTGACAACTTCGGCTTCAAGCTTTCGGAGAACGTCAAAGTGTCGTAGCGATTCGTTGACGGCCGTTTCGCGCAAAGCCTTCATAGGAGAACCGATTGGCAGATACCAAGCAGTATGTCCGACGATATCGAGCCTATACTTCTGGAGAAGCCTTTTCGTTTGGTCAATCTCGATTTTCTCAGGGGTTGCTTGGTCTTCTTCTAGGAACAGATCCACAAAGTCGAACTTGTTCTTGCCGATCCATTCTACCTCCGCAAGCACAGGTTTTCTTGGATGATTGGGAAAGCCTATCTTCATATCTTTGACCAACTCTGCTCCTAATGTCATCGTTTCGGGTTCAGTAGTCATTGTTAATTTAAATGTTAATGTTATTCCATAACGGGCTACCATGAACCCCTAGTTAAGGAGACTTTCAAGTTTTCGAGAGACATCTTCGTTCAGTGCTGTGTTCGAATCTGTTCCGGTCCACCGCGTGTTCCGCGTCTGCTAAGTGAGCAAGACATCTCCAAGCTATATGGGGACGTTATGCAAGGATTGCAGAAACCCGACTATTTTCTGGAAAAAAGAGTTAATAATTCAACGGCATTCAATAGCTGAGTCTATGAATACTCAATTGTTGAAAACTGCAGTTCGCGTTTGGTTGATGGAGATCCTTGTTTCAGGCTTCAATTTTTTTGTGCTGATGAACCTTATCTATGAACCGAGATGGGGCGAGCTGGTAGCACATCAAATCGGTATGTCAACCCGAATTGTATACATCTTTGTTTTCGCGTATTTTTTGCTTCGATTTGTTAAGGAATATAATACTAAAGATTTGATTCATGTCGGGATTTTATGGCTAAGCTTGACGTTGATATTTGAATGGGTTGGAAGTCTTGCCATAGGTCGGTCAGTTGAGGAAATTCTGATTGGTTGGAATATTTTATCCGGGTATATGTGGCCTTACGTTTTGCTGTCTTACTCATTGTCAAACCTCATAGTTGGTATAATCTTACATCCAGGTAAAAACGAAGTTAGGAAAATTCAAAAAGCTAAGTAGATTGTTTTGGCAAATGGATCTAGGCGATATCCAATTTGGAGTTCAGCAAAATCTATAACCCAATCATGAGGTCAATACTGCGTTCACCGCTCCATGGCCTGATCAGCAAAAACACTATGCTGATCAGCTTCACCGGACGAAAGAGCGGTAAGGTTTACACTACCCCCGTAAACTACGTCCGCGACGGCGATAATTTCACTGTCTTCAGCCTGCGTAATCGTATCTGGTGGAGAAATCTAAGAGGCGGTGCCCCAGTGACCGTGAGAGTAAGGGGACAAAACCTGAAGGCATTCGGAGAATCCGTCGAAGACAAAAAGGCCGTTGCCGCAGGTCTACTGGCTTACTTGCAAAAGGTACCCCACTACTCTAAGTATTTCAAGGTAACTCTGAACGCCGATGGTCAGCCCAACCTTGGAGACATCGCTCACGCCGCTCAAAACAGGGTCATAATCCGAGTTCAATTAACACACGATCGGCGGGTCGAGTGAGTCCGCTTTTCCGTAAGATACACGTCAGTAGAAAGATGTAGAGGACCAAAGTCAGCGGTACATGAAAAAAGCCTACGCAGTCTTTAACAAGCTTTGCTTGCTCGTCTTCCCGCGTTGGAACGATGAGCAGCCTAAACTCAAATATCTAGAAGGCTCAGTACGAATTCAAAAAGTGAGGTTAGAGGTTCTAAGCCTCTACTTCGTTTCAGTCTATCTCTGAAGAGGGTTCTTCTTCACCGGGCGGTTTCGGAGGCGCTCCTGCCTCTCTCGTCTTTCCAGATGCGATGACGTCGTCTATCTTCAGTATCATTGTGGCTGCTTCAGTGGCCGACTTCAAAATCTGCTCTTTGACAGCCACAGGCTCATAGATGTCGAGCTTGGCCATGTCCTTGACTTTTCCATCGAAGACGTCGACTCCAGCGGTCTTCTCGCCCTTCTCGTGGCGCGCTCTCAAGGCGACGATTATGTCAATCGGATCCAAGCCAGCGTTCTCAGCTAATGTTAACGGTACGGCTTCTAGAGCTTCAGCGAATGCTAGGACGGCTAACTGTTCTCTACCGGAGAGCTTCTCAGCCCATCTCTTCATTTGAGAAGCAAGTTCAACCTCAACTGCTCCTCCGCCAACCACAACTCGCGGGTCTCTAACCACATCTCTTACTACGCATAGCGCATCATGGATCGATCTCTCAGCTTCATCTACTATCCTCTCTGTTCCTCCTCGGGCGAGTATTGTCACAGCCTTCGGGTTCTTACATCCCTCGATAAAGGTCATCTTGTCGTCAGCAATCTTCTTCTCCTCGACGAATTTAGCGTATCCTAAGTCTCCAGCCTCCAGGTCTTCAACGTTCGTCACGACCTTAGCGCCTGTTGCCTTCGCCAGCTTCTCCATATCCTTCTCGCTTGCTCGCCGGACGGCCATTACGCCTTTCTTAGCTAGGAAGTGTTGTGCAACGTCGTCTATTCCCTTCTGGCAGATTAGGACGTTCGCACCGGAAGCAGCTACTTTCCCAACCATGTCGCGGAGCATATTCTCCTCCTCATCCAAGAAGGCTTTCATCTGCTCAGGGTTCTGTATGTTGATCTTTGCGTCGAACTCAGTCTTCTCAACCTCAAGCGCAGCGTTCAGAAGCGCAATCTTAGCGTTCTCAACCAACTTAGGCATGCCGGGGTGGACTACCTCCTTATCTAAGACGACGCCTTGAATCAATCGAGTATCAGTCAGCGATTCACCAGCTTTCTTCTCAACCTTAATATCATCAACTTCAGCCTTGAACCCTTGAGGAGTCTCCTCGGTAACTTGGAGGACAGCTTTGACAGCGATGTCTGCCATAAAATCAGCGCTCTCTCTAAGAAGTTTCCCTGCTTGAGAAACAGCTGCAACCTTCTTGAGCATAACCTCGTCTTTCGCGTTAACCTTAATCGCGACATCCTTAAGAATGTCTAAGGCTTTTTCAGCAGCTCTCCTATAGCCATCGACAATTACTGTTGCATGCACATCCTTCTCCAGCAGGTCCTCAGCTTTACTCAGTAGCTCTCCAGCCAAGAGGACGGCGGTCGTGGTTCCGTCTCCCATTTCATCGTCTTGGGTCTTCGAGACCTCAACCATCATCTTCGCGGCTGGATGCTGGACATCCATCTCCTTCAGGATCACCGCGCCGTCATTCGTTATGGTGACATCCCCGAAACTCTCTACAAGCATCTTATCCATGCCCTTAGGTCCGAGTGAGGATCGTACTGTTTCAGCGACAACCTTCGCTGCAGCGATGTTGGCCGATTGAGCTTCTCTGCCCTTCGCCCTAGAAGTTCCTTCCCTCAAGATCAAGACTGGTTGTCCACTTATAGTCGCGGGTATGGCTTCTGCCATTGCTTAAACCTCCAATACTAGAACTTGGGAATTTCGATTTTTTATATAAACCTTGTGCTTATGTTTCCTCCCTTTCACGACACTCGCAGCCAACTATTCCCCGCGCTATTGCTAAGAATAAGTCGATTCCGGAACTGATGTCTCCTCTAAAGATTCTCTTAGGACGCGAGCGAAGGACAAAAATTCTGTTTCACATTCTATACGTTTCAACCATATGAGTATATTAGGGAAACTGAACAATCAATTATCGAGGGAGAATCAGTGGAATTGAGTCCGAGTCTTCTGAATGCTGTCAAACTTCAAATAGAGACCGCTATTGAAGTGGTTCCGATAGTTATACTGGCGATATTCCTACTGATAATACTGGCTAGCACAATCAGGGTCGTCAGAGAATATGAGAGAATAGTAGTCTTCAGGCTTGGTAGGCTTTTGGGAGCTAAGGGCCCTGGAATAGTAATTGTTCTTCCGGCGCTGGATAGAGTGAGGAAGATAGATCTGAGGCTACTTACGCTCGATGTTCCAAAGCAGAGAATAATCACAAAGGATAATGTAACTGTGGACGTTGACGCTGTCGTATACTTCAGAGTTGCTGACGCTAATCTAGCTGTACTCAAAGTTCAAGACTACGTGCTCGCGTCAAGCCTTCTCTCGCAAACAACTCTAAGAGACGTCATAGGTCAAGTCGAGTTTGACGACCTGCTCACAAGGAGAGATGAATTGAACAAGAGGCTGCAATCGATCCTAGATGAGGCAACGGATCCTTGGGGTATCAAAGTTACAGCTGTGGCCGTTAAGGATGCGGCGATTCCTGAAAGTATGCAAAGGGCTATAGCGAAACAGGCTGAGGCGGAGAGAGAAAGGAGAAGTCGAGTAATAATGGCGGAAGGCGAACTTCAAGCTGCTCAAAAAATGACTGAAGCTGCATCGTTCTACATGAAGACCCCTTCAGCGATGCGATTGAGAGAGTTGCAGACATGGACCGAGATTGCGCGAGAAAAGAATATGATAATCGTCACGGAAGGCGGAACCACATCGCTAGGGGCCGTAGTGGGTCTAGCAAGAGAGGCGGCGAAAGGCAGACAGTATGAAGAAAGAGAGTAAAGTAGCTTCGTGGCTGCTTCTCGCGGCTATCCTACTTGCATCAACTCTACCATTTGCGGGGTCGAACCAGCCCAGAGTATTGTTAATTGAGGTTTCAGGCTATATTTCGCCAGCTACAGAGGACCATGTATCTAACGCGATCAACGAGGCATCGCGGCTTGACTGCGCCGCTGTACTCATGACGATAGATACGTTCGGTGGATCGGTAGACTCTATGTTCAATATAGTCGTCAGCATGCAAAGGTCACCGATCCCAGTCATAGGCTTCGTATATCCAGCGGGCGCCCAAGCTCTCTCAGCAGGGACATACATACTTCTTGCTAGTGATTACTCAGCGATGGCGCCTTACACGACGATCGGATCGGCTCAACCTGTGATCGGAACGACGCCTACAAATGAGACGAAGTACGTGAACTTTCTAATCGAAAAAATGGTAGGCTATGCACGGCTTCATGGTAGGAATGAGACTCAAGCTAGAAGGTTTGTAACACACAATGATAATCTTCTTGCAGAAGATGCTTTGAATAGACATGTAATCGAAGCCGTGGCATCTAGCCCAGAAGAACTTTTGGCAAAGGCTGACGGTGCAATAGTTAATACGCTCTACGGAGAAAGAACTTTGAATATCGCTGGAGCTGAGGTAATTCGATTTCAGCGTAGCGTCAGAGTCAGGCTTTTGGAAGTCTTTACAGATCCTTTGATCTCAAGTCTAATGATCGGAATCGGTTTCCTAGTCCTAATCTTGGGTTTGACTTCTCCCGGATGGGGAGCCGAGGTCGCAGGAATAGTCATGTTGATATTGGGTTTAGTAGGGCAAGGCTTCAACATCAACATCTCATCCCTGGCGTTGATGGCCATAGGTTCTGCCTTGCTACTTTACGAGTTGAAGACTCCTGGTTTCGGTGTCATCGGTATAGGTGGAATAGCCATCTTCGCGATAGGAATGGGTTTCATCGTTACGTATCCGCCTGAACCAATTCTGGTCTCTCGTGAATGGGCGAATATTTTCATTTGGACGACGCTCGGGGTGATGGCTGTAGTTGGAGGATTCTTTTCAGTTCTCATGTATAAGGCGGTTCAAGCGACGCGGATGAAGAGGCGTCTAGAAGCTCTTCCAAAGGGCGAGGGCAGAGCTGTGGATGATCTTGGTCCAGACAAACTCGGCTATGTTGTGATTGAGGGCGAGTACTGGAAAGCGAAAAGCAAGCACCCTATCCTCTCGGGCAGTCGAGTCAAGGTTACAGGTGCTGAAGGCAAGATTCTAACAGTTGAAAAGAAAGAATCCTAGAATAATTGGCGGCCATCCAAGTCGAATTCGAGATCTATCTTTCCGAAAAGTCACCGAACATCCGTTAGACTTTCAGTACAGTCCTTCATAAACCGAACGTAATTTAAGTCTCAACGATTCTCTGATAAGTGGTTCGAGGGATGTTTACTTGCCGGTTATTTTCAGCAAGGATGTCGAGACGGAAGCTATCCTTACAGTGGCTAAGCTGATGGCGGTGAGCGCTAGAACAGCTCCTAAAGGTAGAGGCGTAGACCGGATAGCGACAGCGATAGTTTCAGGTGACAAAAAAGAGCGCATTGCTGAAGCTATGGAGAATAAGATGAGCGATAAGAAGAACCCGATAATAGCTTTCGAGAAAGATGCGGAGGCTCTTAGGAATTCACCTTGCGCTCTCCTTATCGGCGTTAGAGGAACTATGCCGAAGAAACCTGAGAATCCTCTCAACTGCGGCGCATGCGGTTATTCGAGTTGCGCGGAGTTCATAAAGGCTGAGAAAAAGCAAGGAGAGGACTTCACAGGGCCAGTTTGCATCTTCGAAGCTATGGACTTGGGGATAGCTGTTGCATCTGCTGCAAAGACTGCGAGTGAACTGAATGTTGACAACAGAATCATGTATACCGTTGGTGCAGCTGCGAAAGCAATAGGGATCCTAGATGCAGACATAATCATCGGAATACCACTATCTGCAGCTGGGAAGAACATATACTTCGATAGAAAGTGAAGTATGGAGCCCTCTAAGACAACGTCGCAGGGACACACACCCCCCATCCCAGTTTTCTCAGACCCAGAAGGGAGGGGGGAGGGGGTGGCTGCAATCGTTTCGAAACTTGAATCTTCGGATGTATCTGATGCTATGTAGAGTTTGGGCCTGCCCCACATCTATGAGGACAGGTTCAAATCAAGCTAAAACTTCGGTTTTCTACTTCGCAGCCCTCTTCCAGAGTTGTCTAGGAAACGTATCTCTCGATCTTAGCAGCTTCCTTTCTGGCTTCCTCGAGAATTTCCGTTGGAGTGTCGGGTAAGATCAAGTAACGTATGTACTTCATACTTGTCTCTAGGTACTTGATCTGCCTGCTAATGGATTCAATGGTCTCCTTCAATTAGCGGATCGTGATGAGATGCCTCTTGCGCTTATAAAGCCGTTATTTAGGAATTCGACAGGTCGAACATCGATACAGTCGCAAACCGACATATTCTCGAGATTCGTCAAGGTAGCTGTATTTAGCTATGTATTCCGGATGATTTCAATAGCAGTTCAAGGGTCTATGGGGTCCCAGCATGAGCTATATACCCAATTTTCGGTGAGTTACAATGCGTAAGCAAAAGCTAATAGTCGGAACACCGTAGAAAAGTCGTCTATGACTATTCTGCGGAGAGAAATACTGAGTCATTCTTCACGAGGAAGGCTACCTGCCCCATGGCATTCTATATCCGATCTCTCCGCTTTCATGTATCTGATGAAAGTCTCCAGAAAGCACAACATAAGCTCCAGCTCATTTCTCAAGAGCTTTCTTGATGCTTGGAACAAAGGAATCGGAAAATGCGGAAGCATCTCTGTTAAGTGCCGAGAAAAGAGAGAGGATTACGGAGTATTCCTAATCACAAAGGATAGAATCGTCCTCGGGCAACTCAGACTGGATAAGCTTATGTTAAGAAACATGCTCGATGTTGATCTCCCCGTCAGCGAACCCAAACCTCTTGTGCAGGTAAAAAATCGCATAGGATCTAAAGAGAAGATGCATATCAGGGACTTGGTAGCTGGAACGAGAGGGGTTAACTTGGTGGCTAGGGTTGTTAAGAAGTCTGATCCGAAGACAGTTTTCTCACGGTTCGGCAGCGTCCTCCTTGTATCTAACATAACTGTTTCAGATGCGACCGGGTCGATTAAAGTATCGCTTTGGAACGATCAGATAGGGACGATTTCTGTCGGTGACAAGGTTAGAATCGAGAATGGCGTTGTTAAAATGTTCAAAGGGGAGATGCTTTTGGGCGTCAGTAAGAAATTCGGAAAACTGAGTGTTTTGAAGTAGGTGATCTTTTGGCTAAGAATGAAGAGAAATCTGAGCTGCACGTCCAGGTAAGATGTATAGTATGCGGATACAAGTTTGATAGTAAGTATGATTTCTTGCCTGAGGTTGGCACGTTTAAGGTGGGGGATGTACATAGAAACTACATTTATTGCCCCAGATGCAAGAAACGCGTTGACGCCAGAGTAGTCTCGGTAAGATGATCATTCGGCGCCGAACAAAGCAACAGTTATTTCAAGAAAAAGGTAAAGAAGTTAAAATTTACTCCAAGTAGATCGAAGGATCTATTGAACGACTTCAGCTGTAGCGAACCTATTAGCTACTCTCGTTATTCGGACTTTGACGTGATCTCCAACCTTGGTCTCTGGAACGAAGACGACGAAACCCTGAATTCTAGCTAAACCTTCGCCACGTCTACTGATCTCTTGAATGTCAACCTCGTACTCTTTACCCTCTTCAACAGGGGCTGGACCGAATCGTCTTGGACCGAAACTCCTGCTTCTAAAGCTCAACACATTCACCTCTTCATCGATGTAGTCGGTTGCGAGAAAAACCTGAGACCGCAAAACAGGGCCCTTAGCTCTCTTCCCGTAAACCCAACTTGCCAGACAGATGTTCCGTTAAGCGATATAAACTTTGCGAGCCGTTTTCTCGAATACAGTTATGACGTATTCACAAAAAAGGTAGGGTTTAGGTTAGTAGGGCGGTTAGGAGGCTCGAAACGCCTTGAGAAACGACCGCCGCTATCGCTATCACTACAGCAGCCATCATCAATCCGACAGCAACGTTTCCTCTCTTAAGCTCCTCCCACTCCTTTACGCCTTTGGTCAGTTTGCCCAGAACAGAGAGACCGATGTACTGAGCGGCAACAGCCAAGGCTAAAGCCAATATTAACTGTATGAATCCGACCGCGATTCCAACGATATCCAAAGTGACGAAGAGACCTATCACGCCAGGGGCAACGATAGTAGCGACCGAGATGAAGATCCCAGCCATATAGACGGCCACAGCAACATTCCCCTTCCCTATTTCCGCCCACTCGTCGAGATCCTTTGTCAGTTTGCCGAGAACATACGAAGCGATGTAAAGCGCGACAACAGCGAAAACGATCGCAAGCACAAGTCTTACAAAGGCTAGTCCAACGAGAACAACATCCATTTTCATATCCCACGATACATAGTTGCGACCACGATTTATATCAAGCTTTTTAGATCCGTCACAGCCTGATAATCGGTGCTTCAGCTGCTTCAGAAATCTATTCCAAGCAAACGTTTTCTGAGAATTCTTGTTGCCTCAAACAAAGCCTTCGATCAATTCTTCTGCGCGTACATATAGTGATTCATCAATCTTCAAGCCATTCTCTATTAGCTTCAATACTTCGGGCTTCTCTTCCGGGAATTTGTATCCTTCATGATCCTGTTTGAGAAGCCAGACGTAATCGGATCCGATTTTATAGGCGGGGTTTATGTAGTGGTCGAAGCAGACTCTGCTCGTGACTTCGAGACTTCTAGCCAACATCTGTATTTCTCTTAACTCTTGATGAGGTGAGAGTAGTTGAAACTCACCCTTCTTCCATTCTTCAAATAGCGGTGACTCTTTACGAGGAACGTAACGTCTGATTCTTACGTAGTCAGGGTTTATCTCGTTTAGAACTCGAGCTGTATCCCTCGCATTTTGCTCCGATCTGCCTTTTCCTCCTAGACCGGCGATACAGAACTCGGAGAGCTCGAAACCGACCTCTTTCGCTTTCTTTCCTGCTAGAATGTGCTCTTCGCTTGTAACGCCTTTAGTAACATATCTCAGTATCTCGTCGTCTCCGGATTCTAAGCCTACGTATAGTCTAGAGAAACCGGCTTCACGTAGCTCTTTTAGTTCTTCAATTCTTTTTTGCGCCAAAGTTTTTGATCTAGCGTAGGAGGTTATCTTTTCAATCGTCGGAAAGCTTTCCTTAAGATATCTTAAGACCTTCACCAGATCTTTCGTGGGCATAATCGGGGTGTCAGCATCCTGGAGGAACACAGTTGTTCCGCCAGAATAGAGCCAGTTGAAAACGGCTACAATGCTTTGAAAGTTCTTCATTTCATCCTGATTGAGCTCTTCAAATTCCTTCTGGTATAGAGAATCGGTGTCGAGCAGTCTTGCTGCCCAATCCATTCCGCCCAGCTTTTTCGCTATCGTACGTATGGAATCGCTGATCACTTTGGCGGCGTCTATGTCCCTTTTTATCTCTTCAACGCTTCTCAATTGAAATTTCTCTCGATTGTAAGGAATTCCATAGCAGAACTTGCATAGCCTCCATGGACAATTGCGAGTCGCTCTCACGAGTAGAGAATGCCTTCCCCCTTCCGCAGTCGGCCTTATCGGGCCCATCTCGAAGGAGCACGTTTTCAATTTTTCAAGCTCTGGGAAGCTCAAGGCTCGCTCTTCCACCAGCTTTATGACCGCATCTTCCTGAAGACGCCACTAACACTCGATTTAAAGATTGTCCACTCGTTAGTTTGACATTCAATCGATTGAAAGTCTATATCTTTCTCCTATTTTCGATTGTTAGATTCTGCTTCGAACCAGAAAGAACAATGTCGAATTTGGGGAAAAAAGATACATGGTGCGGGGGGTGGGATTCGAACCCACGAAAGGCCTACGCCACGGGATAACTCATCCGCGCGCGTATCATCGGCGTTCTTGAGTATAGCGCGCGTGGTTAGACGCGACCCGCCCATTTGACCTGGCTCTGGTACCCCCGCATCGACAGTCTACATTCAATGAAGAATCATTTATCCTTTAATCTATCCGATGTAACCGGAGGAGCTTAATATGCAAAATCGTCTCTAGGGTCTCTATATTCAAGGTGAAAGGTCGTGGCGAAGTCAATTGCATCGATTGTTAAGCATAAAGACGCTAGTTTCGCGGTCAAGAAGTCTATCGAACTGCTCGGAGGGCTGGCAGCCAAGATAGAGAAAGATGCGCGGGTTCTTATCAAGCCCAATCTCGTCTACGGCGCTAGGTATGAAACCGGAACGACAACAAATCCTATTGTCTTGAAGGCCCTCGTAGAATCAATTCAACCTATCACTAAGAACATAGCCCTAATCGAATCAAACTTTGGGATAGTACCTATACCTGAAAGCCCTGTGCCAATCTTCAAAGAGGTTGAAAAAGTCTTCGAACTTCCGGAGTACGATCCTCTCAAAAAACTTGGAGTGGAATTCATAAACCTTGCGAAGGAGGAACAGCGGTGGCTGGAGCTGACGGCTAACAAGATTTTGAATAAGATTAGAATTCCGAAAGGTCTCTATGAAGGGGCTACGCTCGTGAATGTTCCAGTGCTCAAGAGCCACGGCTTGACGACAGTTACGCTAGGTCTAAAGAACCTTTACGGTTTGATCCCGAAACCGCCGGTTAGAAGACGTTTACATGATGCAATCTCATCCGTCTTATCCGACTTAGCTGGATTATTCTCTTCGATCTTCACAGTGATCGACGGAAGCATAGGTATGGAGGGGCCTGTTTCCTGTCTAGGCGCACCTGTGGGAAGTGACCTAGTCATTTCGAGTGAGGATATCGTAGCGGCTGACAGCGTTGGAGCTAGAGTTATGGGATACGACCCTTACACCGTCGGTCATATCGTTGAGGCGGCAAAGCGAGGTCTAGGGAATCTGTACGACATAGAGGTAAGAGGCGAAAGAGTTGAGAAGGTGCAGAGAAAATTCAACATGGACATACAGCTGCCGATCAAGATCGTTGATAAAATCAAAGAGCTAGGCGGAGCGGAAGAAAAAGACATACTGGCGTTGTATCCGAATGATCCTGATCTGGTAAGACGCTACCTCAAAGCGTTCTTGATGTATGGTCCGATAGTGCAAAAAGGTAAGCTTTACAGATTCGACACCAACCTTCTTGAAAATTTCATATGTAGAAGATGCAATCAGGTCGGCCACGGTTTCTGCGACGGATGGAAACAAATGTAGCACTGTAGAACTCAGCCTCGCCTTAAAAGAATCGAAGATCCTCAACTATTTTCTAGGACAGATAGTAGGTGGCGCTTCTCTCGAGCCGAGAGAGGAAGGAAGTAGGCTAGGATTGAAATCAAGACAAGTCTTTTCATTATGCTCATATCAAATCTTAATCGTGATCTCTGTTGGTCAAACGCTATGAAAGGATAAGCATGACGCTTCCGAGCGATCTGCTGAATCAGCTGGATGAAGTATCCAGGTCCATCGGCTATAAGAAGAGGAGCAAAGCGATAAGGGATTCGATCAACATGTTCATCTCCGACTATAGAAGCCTTAGAGGGGAGAAAGGCAAGAGAGCTGGAACAATAACTTTCATCTATGAGCATGAGAGACCGAAGATTAGCGACTTGTTAACAAACGTTCAACACGAGTTCAGCAGCCTAATAGATGCATCTCTACACATACACTTGAATGAAGCTAGATGCCTTGAAGTTCTTGCAGTTAGAGGTGAGTCTCAGGAAATTCATAGACTTGCGGAGGTCCTAATGAGCCTGAAGGGTGTGGAGACTCTGAAAGCAACTCTAGTGTAGAAAAATGGTTCCTCTGCTCAAATCAACTCAATTTCTATGAAGACATCGTCCGCCCTCTTGATTCTCATGAGCCTTTCTTGTTGGACCCTTCATCGACAAAATAGGCTCGCTAATCTTTAGGTGTGTAAAGGTTTTCAGAAATCGGGAATACACTTATCGAGGAAAGCTCTTATTCCAATCGAAGAGGGCTACGGGTCTTGAGCAGGGTTCCGCTTCTTTCTTCGCCACCGGAGGTTGTTAAGAGGATGTTGGAGGTGGCTGAGACTGGGTCTGGCGATGTGGTGTGCGATTTGGGGTGTGGGGATGGTCGGATACTAATAGCAGCTGTGGAAGATTTCAAAGCTAAAGAAGCGGTCGGTTATGAGATCAGAGAAGATGTCTACAAGAATGCGCTCGAGGAGGTTGTAAGAGCGAATCTTCAAAATAGGATCAGGATAATCAATGGAGATTTCTTCGAGGCTGATCTCTCAAGAGCCAGCGTGATAACCGTGTACTTAAACAGTTTCACGAATGAGAAGTTAAGACTAAAATTGGAAAGAGAAACGTCGCCAGGCACAAGAATCGTAAGTCATGACTACCCGATGCCCGGTTGGCAACCTCTGAGAGAGGATACATTCCAAGAGGATTATAACAGTCATACGATTTACCTCTACGTAGTGCCTACGTCGTTCTCTGCAGACAAGGCAAGCCACGTGACAAAACGGGCGTTAGTCACTTGACCCAGCAGAAACCAAAATCATGGAACTGACAAGAAAGCCCGAGGGCAGTAACGCTAAACCACTCTACCCCTATGCGAGAACTCTAATATAGAAAGAGTCCATTTGCTCACACCAATTCAATCTCTATGAAAACATCGTCAGGCGTCTTAATTCTCATGAGTCTTTTCAGAAATCTTTCGTTCGGATCTACGTCAATCAATCTCTTGTGTATTCTCATTTCCCATTTGTCCCAAGTGTGTGTCCCTTCACCGCAAGGCGACTTCCTCGTTGGGACAACCAGCCTTTTGGTCGGTAATGGTATCGGCCCACGTAGCTTTACCGCGGTCTTCTCTGCGATCTTCTTGATCTCATCGCAGATCGAGTTTAAGTCCTGTGGATCTGTGCTTGAAAGTCTTATTCGGGCCTTGTTGACCATCGGTGTTTACGCTCCACGCTGATTGAACGGGAATACTCAGTAGAAGAGAGCAGCCGTTTAAAAGGTTTCGGTTAAAGAAAAGGGATTTAGGCTTTCTCAGTTATCTCTTTTACAATCCCGACTCCAATCGTCGCTCCCATGTCTCTGACAGCGAACCTGCCGAGTTGAGGGATCTCTGAATACGACTCGACCACGAGCGGTCTCACAGGTCTCAATTTCACTATAGCACCGTCTCCAGTCTTGAGGAACGACGGTTTCTCCTCGACTGTTTGACCTGTTCTAGGATCGATCTTGCTAACAAGCTCGGTAAAGGTCGCTGCCATCGTGGCTGTATGAGCATGCAGCACTGGCGTGTATCCTTGAGCTACCGCTGTTGGATGATAGATTATGATAATTTGTCCTACGAATTCTTTCGCTACGGTCGGAGGTTTGTCTGTGTGGCCAGCCACATCTCCTCGATGGATATCTGTCTTCGCTATGCCTCTTATATTGAAGCCGACGTTGTCTCCCGGGAGAGCTTGAGGTATCTTCTCATGATGCGTCTCAATGGACTTGCATTCCCCAGTAACGTTCGGTGGCATGAAGACTAGTGTGTCACCTTCTTTGAGGATGCCAGTTTCAACTCTTCCTACTGGAACTGTTCCCACTCCAGTAATCGAGTAGACATCTTGGACCGGAAGACGTAGCGGCTTGTCTACGGGTTTGGGCGGCGAAGTGAATGTGTCAAGAACCTCGTAGAGTGTCGGGCCTTTATACCAAGGCATCTTTTCGCTTCTCTTGACCAAGTTGTCTCCAGTCCATCCGGAGACAGGGATGAAATGTAACTTTGAGGGATCATAACCTACGACTTTGAGAAGACCCTCCAGCTCTTTCTTACATTCTTCATATCTTTCTTGACCAAAGTTAACAGTCGCATCATCCATCTTGGTTATAGCTATAACCAGCTGTCCGACTCCAAGCGTCCTCGCTAGATATGCATGTTCCCTAGCTTGTCCTCCTGGGCCGACTCCAACTTCGAACTCACCCTTCTTGGCTGAGATCGTTAAGATAGCGCAGTCGGCTTGACTGGTCCCTGTTATCATGTTCTTTATGAAGTCTCTATGGCCAGGGCAGTCAATTATCGTGTAGAATATCTTTGGGGTTTCAAACTTCTGGAACGAAAGGTCTATTGTAACCCCTCTCTCACGTTCTTCTTTAAGGCTGTCGAGTACCCATGCGAACTTGAAGGTATCTCCCATACCCGTCTTCTCAGATTCCTTCGCATAATCCTCGATGGTCTTCTTATCGATATAGCCGGTTTGATACATCAAATTGCCAGTCATCGTGCTCTTTCCATGGTCAACATGGCCTATAACGACGAGGTTAAGGTGCGGCTTCGCGGTTGCACTCATACTATATTCCTTCTTGTACGAATCGTAACGATTCGTAGTTTAAAACAGCATCCAAATATTTAAGCGTTAGATTCTGAAACCAATGAGAACTAGACAGAAGAAGCGATTGAGTGCGGAAGCGTTGTCCAAAAAACAAAGGATTATGATAACTCTGGTTCTCGCCTTGATAGCTGTAGCACTCGTTATTCAATCAGGGATTCTCTCACCTAAACCTGAAGCCTTCACGCAGGCGGTAAGGGTTGGCTATTTAACGAGCGACTTGCACCATCTAGCCTACTTTGTAGCCAAGGACCAAACGGTTGGAGAGGGAAGATCCTTCTTCGAAGAATATGGAGTAAATGTGACAGATGCAGCGGCAGGAGGATACGCTCACGGCGGGGCAGAGATGGACGCCTTCGCCGGAGGGCAGGTCGACATAGGATACTTAGGGTCGCCGCCAGCCATAACAAAGCACCTCAACGCGGGCGTGAACACCTCAATAATCGCTCAAGTCAATGAGATAGGTTCTGGTCTGGTTGTTGCTAAAGATATCAACCGATTCTCAGACCTGAAAGGCAAGACTGTGGCTGTGCCAAGCCGTTCTTCTATCCAATACTTCCTTCTACTTAGATTGGCGGAAAGGGAAGGAGTAGAAATCAAAGACATACAAGTGGTCGATGTAGCGCCTCTAGGAAATATGAAGATAAAGCTGGAGAAGGGAGATATTTCAGGTTTCATAGCTTGGGAGCCCTTCGTCTCAGACGCTGTGATAAGCGATGTCGGAAAACTGTTGGCATCCTCGAATGATATCTGGCCACACCATATATGCTGCGTCTTGGTCGTAAGCAACTCTTTCGCAGCCGATCATCCGAATTCGGTGGTTAAGTTCTTAAGAGCCCATATGAAAGCAACCGATTGGATCAACGATGCGAAATCGAAGCCTAACTCAAAAGAGTATGCGCTACTTGTAGATATTGCAGTGCGCTTCACAGGGAGATCTCTGGAAGTCGTTGAGCAAGCTCTCAAGCAAATAGACTATAAGTTTGAGATAGACGAGAATTTCATGAGTTCTTTCGAAGCTTTCACCGAGAAATTGATTCAGTATAACGTAGTTCCAATAGAGAATCTTAATCAGAGAGGCTACAGAGACATCGATTCTTTCGTTACGACTTATGTGAATAAGACATTTTTGAAGGAAGCGGAAAGGCAATGAACAATAGTTTCATAAACTTTCATCAATTCATTCTCTTTGTGGTTCAATGAGGAAGAGCATTCTCAGCAGAGTCAGCATCGGCGCAGTCTCTCTAATCCTCTTTCTAGTAATTTGGGATAGAACAGCATCTTTAATGCGTAGCCCATACCTGCCTCCTCCATACGATGTGTTGAAAGCTCTCATCTCAATGATCGTCTTCAACCAAGTCGATCACACGGGTCATTTGATGAGTGACCATGTTTCAGCGAGCGTATTCAGAGTGCTCTACGGTTTCGCCCTCGCAGCCGCAGTAGGGGTCCCTGTCGGCCTATTCACAGGTTGGTCATGGCATATCGAGAGCGCAACAAACCCCATAATAGAAGTGATTCGGCCCATCCCGCCTCTAGCTTGGATACCGTTCGCGATAAAGTTTTTCGGAGACCCGTTTAACACAGTTTTCATCGTATTCATAGGCGCCATCTTCCCAACAATACTTAGCACAGTCGCAGGTGTCAAGGCTATCGACCCGATCCTAGTTGACGCCGCCAAGACTCTCGGTGCAACCAGATCCAAACTTTTCACTAAAGTTGTTGTTCCTTCTTCTGCGCCCAGTATAACTACAGGTTTACGTATCGGACTGGGAGTCGGATGGATGTGCATAGTTGCAGCTGAGATGGTCGGCGTAAGGACTGGTGGACTCGGATACTATATCCTAGTTATGATGGATATCGGAAGATTCGAGAATGTCTTCGGAGGAATGATCCTCATCGGCATTATAGGCTTCGTGATGGTGACCGCTATGAGTTATCTTGAGAGGCGACTTTCGAAATGGGCGAGGATGTGATAATCACAGTCGAGAATCTCAGCAAAATCTTCGAGAGAGACGGCGAGAAGACTGAGGCGATAAGAAATCTAAGTTTAAGTGTTGTTCGAGGTCGCCTTCTCTGCATCGTAGGGCCAACAGGATGCGGAAAGACCACTCTTCTACGCATAATCGCGGGCCTCGAGAAGCCGACCAGTGGCACAGTTCTTCTTGATGGGCGAGAAATATCCTCCCCAAGCGCAGATAGAGGGATGGTCTTTCAAGAGTTTGCACTCTTCCCTTGGAGAACTGTA
>Ga0315314_1001297_pt1 | contig 23028 bp, 26 predicted proteins | sample TDP9_MG_FD_203631 | JGI IMG/M metagenome (GOLD analysis project Ga0315314, IMG submission 203631) | Freshwater sediment microbial communities from Lake Towuti, South Sulawesi, Indonesia - TDP9 | ecosystem: Environmental > Aquatic > Freshwater > Lake > Sediment | place: Indonesia: South Sulawesi... | reverse complement strand
AGCGCTTGACAAAAACTAGAATTATTCCCTGGGATGGATACTGCTACGTCCATAACAACATCATGGCCAAGGATATCAGGGATAAAAAAGCCACATATCGGGAAGCTGAAGTCTGGGTACATCCGGAATGCCGGCCTGAAGTTATTGACCTGGCTGATAAGGTTTTATCCACCGGAAAAATGGTAAAAGAAGCAAGAGAGACCGATAAAAAAGAGATTATTATTGGCACAGAAGCAGGTATCATCTACAGGCTAAAAAAAGAAAATTCAGATAAAAATTTCTATCCTGCTCATGATTTGGCTTTTTGCGCCAACATGAAAAAAATCAACCTGAAAAAAGTTATTGCCGCTCTAGAGCAGATGATATACCGCGTCGAGGTCAAACCAGAAATCAGCCAGAGGGCAAGAGGAGCGATTGAAAAAATGGTTAGACTTTAAAGAGGTCTGAAATGAAAAAGATGACAGAAGAAAATTTGAAGAATGCCTTTGCCGGCGAAAGTCAGGCGCATATGAAATATCTTGCTTTTTCTGAAAAAGCAGAGAAGGAAAATTTTCCCAATGTGGCCAGACTTTTCCGGGCCAATTCTTATGCAGAACAGATTCATGCCACAAATCACCTGCGGGCTCTGGCTGGAATCGGAAAGACTCCTGAGAATATCGAGGCAGCCATGAGCGGTGAAAATTTTGAAGTCGAAGAGATGTATCCGGCTTATATAAAAATCGCTGAAGAGCAGAAAGAGAAAGCCGCGGAGAATTCAACGAAGTGGGCGCTGGCTGCTGAAAAAGTCCATGCCGGGCTTTACGAGAGGGCTAAGAACTCAGTAGAAAAAGGGAAAGACCTGGACTATTTTGACATCTTTATCTGCCCCGTCTGTGGCTTCACCATGGAGGACGAGGCGCCGGAGAAATGCCCTGTCTGCGGCACACCCAAAGATAAATTCAAAAAATTTTAAATAAACGAGGGACGGTTCCGGGACGGTTCCAGAACCGTCCCCATTTTACTGTTTGGGGAGGAGGTTAATTCATGGTTTTAAACACCGGTTTGAAACCTGAGGAAATTTTAGCCATCGCTGTTAAATCAGAGATTGATGCTGCTTCGCTCTATAGTCATCTTCAGGCTCGGGTCAGGAACGAGGTCTTACTCCAAAAATTAAAATTTCTCGCCCGGGAAGAGGAGCGCCATCAGGCTGTCCTGAAGAGATTGTTTTCTCAGAGATTTCCCGGTCACGAGTTAAAAGTTCCTGACCGCTCTCCTCTGCAGTTGAAATCAGTTGCTATCGAGGAAAGCACGTCTGTCCTCGACCTTTTTAAGTTTGCGCTCCAGAAAGAGAAGGAAGCTGAAGAATTTTATAAAGAATCACAGAGAAGAATGGAGGATTCTGGGAGTCAGAAGCTCCTCGGCTACCTCAGCCGTGTGGAGAGAAGCCATTACTTTATGATCAAATCCGAGATTGATTTGCTTGAGAAGTTTCCCGATTATTACGATGTTGAAGATTTCCATCTTGGCCAGGACCTCTTTCATATTGGGCCCTAAGCGAAAAAAATAAAAAAGTTTTGGAGGGAGCGAGATGGATAGCGCCAAAGAGAGAATTATTCCAGTTATTAAAATACTAGAAAAGGCATATCCGTCCAGCCGCACAGCGCTTGAATTTGAAACACCCCTCCAGATTCTGATTGCCACAATTCTGGCTGCCCAGTGCACGGATGAACGGGTCAACAGGATTACACCTTCGCTTTTTAAAAAATATAAAACAGCTGCAGATTTTGCTGCCGCCAATCAAGTTGAGCTCGAAAAAGAAATCCGGCCGACTGGATTTTTCAGGAATAAAGCTAAGAGCATCATCGGCGCAACTAAAAAAATTGTAAGCGATTTTGGCGGCAAAGTTCCGGACACAATGTCTGAGCTAATCACCCTTCCTGGAGTAGCCCGCAAAACAGCTAATATCGTCCTTTCCTCGGGTTACAAGAAAGCCGAAGGAATTGCTGTCGATGTCCATGTCAAGCGCCTCTCAGGCAGGCTGGGATTGAGTAAAGAGAATGACCCGGAAAAAATCGAGCGTGACTTGATGAAGATAGTCCCTGAGAAATACTGGCTGGATTTTAATTACATGCTGGTCAACCACGGCCGGCAAGTCTGTCAGGCCCGGAAGCCCTGCTGTCCTGATTGTGTCATTAACCACCTCTGTCCCTCTGTTCATGAGTTTTATCCTGGCCTCAAACTGAAGGCCTCTCGGTAAGAAGCGTTTCTATTTTCTTTAGATCTTAAGTTAATTCCTTTCTTTTTATTCGAGGAACGCTTTTATTTTCACAAATTTCACTATAGTTATGTCTCGCAGCTTGGCGAAAGCAAGATACCCGCGCGGAAGTACCTGTTTTTCCGTGATGAAAAGGATTAGCCTAACCAATAACATTGCTTCTAGCACGGAAAAAATGATGCTGTCCGCCAACCCTATTGCAAAGCTTCCTTAAATTAATAAATAATTGAATGTAATGTCACAAAATTTGGCCGAGGGAAAATGACAAAAGAAGCGATGCTCTACAAAGCTCTGGATGGCCAGAAGGTTTCCTGCTTTCTCTGCGGACACCGGTGTCAGATTGCACCCTCCAAGTTTGGAGTCTGCAGTGTTAGAGAAAATCAAGGGGGAAAACTCGTGACTCACGTTTATGGAGAAGTTATTGCCGCCCATGTTGACCCCATCGAAAAAAAGCCTTTATTTCATTTTCTGCCAGGCTCAACAGCTTTTTCCATTGCCACCATTGGCTGCAATTTTCGCTGTCCTTTCTGCCAGAATTGGGAAATTTCCCAGGCGTCTCGAAAAGATAAATCCGGACGAGGAGGCTTTAAGCTCTTGCCTGAGGATGTTGTCCGGGAGGCAAAAGCCCGCGACTGCAAGAGCATTTCCTACACTTACACCGAGCCGACGATTTTTTTTGAATACGCCTATGACACAGCCATACTGGCCAAACAAGGAGGCCTGACCAATAATTTTGTAACCAACGGATTTATGACTCCTGAAGCTTTAGAGACAATTCATCCTTATCTGGATGCAGCCAATGTAGACCTTAAAGCTTTCAGGGAGGATACTTATAAGAAAGTCTGCCAGGCGCGTCTACAGCCTGTCCTGGATTCTATCAAACTCATGAGGAAATGGAACATCTGGGTAGAAGTGACAACTCTGGTTGTGCCTGGCATGAACGACAGCGATGAGGAGCTCCGGGATATCGCACGTTTCATCATTGAAGTTGACCCGGATATCCCCTGGCATATCAGTCGTTTCCACCCGGATTATCAATACACAGAGGCCAGGCCGACTCCTCTGGATACTCTCCGTAGGGCATTTACTATAGGCAAGAAAGCAGGCCTTCGCTATATTTACGTCGGGAATGTCTTGGGCGAAGGCGAGGATACTTTTTGTCCAAACTGCCAGAAGCTCCTCATCCGCAGGCATGGTTTCTGGATTGAGGAAAATAAAATCAAGGATTCGCGTTGCCCCTTCTGCCACTCACTCATTGCCGGAGTTTTTAATAATGCTTAACTGAAATCTCTCGCTTCAAAAAAAATTTTTAAAATAATTTTTTTATAAATACTCCTTTCCACAGAAAATTTGATTTTAAGATATAATATATTATCAAAAAATGGAAAAATACAGGCTTCTTGCTCATACAGCTGACGGAAAGTTTCAGGCCTTTGGAAAAACTATTGATGAAGCTTTCGCCAATGCGGCCCTGGCCTTGGCCTCCTTGATGTGGGATTGGGAGAAAATCGAGAAGAGAGTCAATTTTCCAGTCCAAGTGGAAGGCAATGACCTCGAGCAATTGCTTTACAAATTCTTGGAAGAGATAATATTTCTACTGGATACAAAAAATTTTCTTTTAGGCTCTGTGGAGAGTCTCAAGATTGAAAGGAAGGAAGAAAGATACAGCCTTCGGGCCTTTTTTTTGGGCGATAATCATCCTGAGTTGTATGAAATTTATGGCGATGTCAAAGCCATAACCTACAACGAAATGAAGATAGAAAAAAGCGACCACTTCACTGTTCAAGTGGTTGTCGATATGTGAATCGAAAAGAGGTGGAATAATGGAACTTCGAAAAATAAATGATAATACCTGGGAAATTCCCAAGCACGGCGAGATGCGTGTCCCAGCGCTTATCTATGCCTCTCGAAAGCTTCTGGAATCAGTCAAAGGTGATTTAACTCTCGAGCAAGCGAAAAATGTTGCCTGCCTGAATGGCATTCAAAGGATGTCCTATGTTATGCCTGATGCCCACCAAGGCTACGGCTTTCCTATCGGCGGAGTGGCTGCTTTTGACTTAGATAGTGGAATCATATCTCCGGGCGGGGTTGGCTACGACATAAACTGTGGCGTCCGGGTACTCCGCACAGATTACACAGAAAAAGACATCACAGCCAGACGCCAAGAGCTTTTGGCAGAGATTTTCAAGGAAGTGCCTGCTGGAGTTGGCAAAGGCGGTGTGACCAGACTCAGCCGAGATGTCCTCAAACAAATTCTGATCAGAGGCGCGGAATGGACAGTTGAGAACGGCTACGGCACAAAGGAAGATTTACAGATGACTGAAGAGCAGGGGAGGATGAAAGATGCAGATTGGACTTATATTTCTAACCGGGCCATGGAAAGAGGAATCCCCCAGCTTGGCACCCTCGGCGCAGGCAACCATTTTCTTGAATTCCAAAAAGTTGCACAGATTTATGATAGAGATGTAGCCAGGATTTTTGGGATTGATGCTGAAGGCCAGATTCTGGTCATGATCCACTGTGGAAGCCGGGGTCTCGGCCATCAAGTGGCTTCTGATTATATCCAGTCCATGGAGGATAAGTTTGGGATAAAAGGGCTTCCTGACAGAGAGTTGATTCATGCACCTCTACGTTCGCCGCTCGGCCAGCAGTACTACAAATCCATGTGTTCTGCTGTTAATTACGCTTTTGCTAACCGCCAGATGATTGCCCATTGGGTCAGAAATGTATTCAATAAGGTATTGGGAAGCTCGCAGGGGATGAGGCAGATTTATGATGTCTGCCACAATGTGGCCAAGATCGAAAAGCATAAGATTGAAGGAAAGGAAAAGGATGTTTGCATCCATCGCAAGGGCGCAACTCGAAGTTTTGGCCCTGGAAGGCTTGAAATCCCTGAGGTCTATCGAGCTATCGGCCAGCCGGTGATTATTCCAGGAAGCATGGGCACAGCCTCTTATATTCTTGTCGGGACTGCTGAGGCTGAGGAGTTGAGTTTCAGCTCAACAGCCCATGGAGCAGGAAGAGTGATGTCCAGGCATGAGGCATTACGCAGATTCAGGGGAGAGCAGATTCGAGACGAGCTGGCCAAAAAAGGAATCGAACTTAAGTCAACGAGCTGGAAAGGAGTGGCCGAGGAAGCTTCAGCCGCTTACAAAGATGTGGATGAAGTAGTCCGGGTGAGCCATGAAGTTGGAATTGGCCGGCTTGTGGTGCGTGTTGTCCCGCTTGGCGTCATGAAAGGTTGAAAACAGGGGACGGTACCGGGACGGTTCTAGAACCGTCCCCTATTTTTTATCCCTAGTCCCTTTGGTAGCGGTAAAACTGTCATCCAACATCAGCTGGCGAAATGGTCAGACGTGCAGGTCATCGTTTTTGTGGTCTGCGGCGAGCGGGGAAACAAAGTGGCTGACCTTCTGTTGAGTTTCCTTGAACTCAAGGATCCGCGCTCAGGCTGTCCTTTGTTAGAGCGCACTGTGATCATCGCCAAATCAAATCATATATAATGTAACCGTAGGGTCTATCATCTTGTCATATAAAAATGTGACCGAAATAGAGAAGAGGCATAACAATTCGTTCACTCCCATGGTGAACCTACTTTTCTCCAAGAGTTCTACCAAGAAATCTCTTTTCTTATCTAATCCCCCCAACATCCACTTTTAGTCTAATTTTGCTTATTACGTTAAATGATTTGACACATTAAGCTTCTATGCCAAAAAGTGCAGTTGAGAGGAGATAACAGCTAAGAGTACTTTTTAGAATTTTTCGAGGAGCTTGGATATCTGCTCCAGGGAAAAGACAGGTCCATCTCGGCAGATATATTTCTCACCTATATTGCACCGGGCGCACTTGCCTAGGCCGCACTTCATCTTACTTTCCAGGGTGGTGACGATCTGGCTGTCAGCGAAACCGAGCTTTTTCAATTCAATAAGGGTAAAATGGATCATGATCGGTGGCCCACAAATAATAGCAATGGCATTGTCTGGTGAAAGGTTAAGCTCTTTGACTACTGTTGGAATAAGGGCCACTCGACCGGTCCAGGTTTGGTCACCAGCATCAACTGTAAGTTCCAGCTTAGTTCTGGGTGATGCAGCCCAAGTATCAAACTCAGGTGCGAAGACAAGGTCCTGAGGAGTACGCGCTCCGTTGAGGATAAGAAGGTCAGCGTAGTCATTTCTATGGTCGAGGATGGTAGTAATTAAGGGACGGAGTGGAGCAAAGCCGATGCCGCCTCCAATAATGAAGATGTTTTTCCCTCTGTATTTATCAAGAAGGAAGTGATTTCCAAAGGGTCCTCGCACACCTATAGTTTCTCCCGGCTCAAGCTCGTGGAGAGACCTGGTAACGGTGCCTATGCGTCTTACGGCAACCTCTAGAGGACCATGACGGTAGTAGACTGAAGTCAAGCCGAAGGGTGCTTCACCCGTGCCGAAAGCGGAAATAAAGACAAACTGCCCTAGCTTATACTCGAAGCTTTTCCTGATATCAGGATCACTCAGCTCGATCTTTAAGAGCTTAACATCAGGGGTTAAGTCGACTACATCTTGTAGCGTAGCCAAATAGGGCAGTAGAGGATTTTCAAGCATTGCTTTCTCGTTCCAGCTTCTGAATGTCCTGAATTATTTCACGGATATCTATGTTTACGGGGCAGGTCTTGACACACCTGCCGCAGCCTGTGCAGTGTAGGGGTCCGTAAATCTCGGGGAAGTAGATCAGTTTATGGGCAAGCCTCTGTCGGAGGCGAGAACCTTTATCAGCGCGAGGGTCATAGCCACCGGCAATCTTGGTGAAGCCTGGGGATTGGCAGCTTTCCCAACTTCGAACCCTATCTATTCTTCCTTTATTAGTGCAATCGCGTATATCGAAACAGTAGCATGTCGGGCAGACATAGGAGCATATATTGCAGTGTAGACACCTATCGGCCAACCGGCTCCAGTAGGGATTATCGAAGGCCTGGCGCATCTTATCCGTAATGCCTTTGCTAGGCACAAGTGAGATTAGGGGAGCCGGAGGTAGAGCCACATCCTTCATCGTTAAAAATTCCTCAGGCAGTAAGGTTTTGCCTCTCTCAGTGACGGTCTGGACTATGTACCCGTCTTCGACTTCAGTAAGCATGATATCAAAGTTTGAGGCATCATCTGGGCCAGTGCCCATGCTAGTGCAGAAGCATTCAGGACAGGCAGTGAGGCAGGAGAGGCCGATGAGGCCAGTTCTTTTACGGTGTTGGATGTAGAGGGCATCGCCTGGCTCTTCCAAGTAGGGCAGGTCCAATGTGGCGATACCTTTAGCATCACATGGGCGTATGCCGAAGATCACCATTTCCCCTCTGGTCACTGTGGGTACGAGCTTTATTTGCCCGTCTTTTTTCTCCACAGAGAAAAGCGCTTCAGAGGGAGGGAAGAAAAATTCTTTTGGGGAAAAGTTTGTGTTATAGAAATTGAAAACGATTTCTTCCGTGCTATCGATTTTTCGGAAAAGTATCGAGTCCGCCACCCTGGCGGGCGCTACAAGGCTGCGATTTTCCGCCAGTTTGCTCAGCCAAGAGAGCAGGTCTTTCTTAGATATGAACTGACTCATTCACCGATTCCTATCTTTTCATCTTTTTTGAAAGTAGCAAAGGGTGCAGGAGTTTTTGCATCGATACCTGCTTGGAATTTGAAAAGCTCTAGCGCCTCCTTTTCCAGTTTGCGATTAAGCAGACTGAGGGGGATGTTCACTGGGCAAACTTGCTCGCACTGGTTGCAGCCGATGCAACGGCCTGAGAGGTGGAAGGCACGCATGGTATTCCACATTTCATTTTCGCTCGGGGCGATCCTAATGCCAACCCATAAAGGGTCTAGCCGTTCTGCGAAGCACTCGCTGCAGTAACAGCCGGGACAGACCTGGCGGCAGGCGTAGCAGCGTAGGCAACGGCTAAAATGCTCTTCCCAAAATGCTTTTCTTTCTGCCATTGATAAAGCTTCTATCCTGGCTACGTCAGGATAGGCCTCAGCCTGGAGTTCCGGAACTGGTTCGCCTACTAGGGAGTCGTAGATTACCGGCGAGTGTTGTTGGCAGAGCTTGCAAATGTCCTTCAGTTTATCACTGGTCTTGTTCCACCTGGCTTCGACAATGCCGGGGCACACTACTCCGATAATGAAAACCTCGTCTCGTTCAATCTGATGTTCAATGAGGAGCAGGTTGATCGCACGGGAATCGCAGGGTTTAACTACAATGCCTGTAGCCTTGCCTTTGCGGCTTAATAGGTACTTAACTAGGTTATGAGTACAAGTCTGGTCGAAAACAAGCTTATCAGCCTCTTCTGGCGTGTAAACGAATAGAGGGCGGGCAGTCACTCCGTCAGTGGCGCGCTGATAGCCAATGAAGCAGCTTACGGCTTTGCTCTGGAGTAGCTCTTTGGCTTTTTTAGCGATTTCTTCACTGGGATTCATAGTCCAGTTTCTTCCTTTCCAAGCGATTTCCTTGGGCCGAGCTTGAGGAGCGAATCGGTAAAGGAGGAGACTATTTGGGAGAACCTTTTTCCTTCTGAGGCAGAGACCCATTCTACACGGAATCTACCCTTTTCGATACCCAGGTAATCAAGAAAATGGCGCAACATGGCGAAGCGGCGTCGGGCATAGTAGTTGCCTTCGGTATAGTGACAGTCACCGGGGTGACATCCTGCAACCAAAACGCCATCAGCCCCCATTTGGAAGCTTTTAACTATAAAGAGCGGGTCAATCCTGCCCGAGCAAGGCACGCGGACTATACGGATGTTGGGAGGATAGGTGATGCGACTGGTTCCAGCTACATCGGCACCAGCATAGCTGCACCAGTTGCACAAAAATCCGATAATTCTTGGTTGATTCTCTACTGCCATAGTGAAGTCACCTCAGCCAGTAGTTGTTCCTGGGTAAATCCACGCAGGTTGGCAGCTCCACAGACGCAAGCAGCGGCACACACACCGCAGCCCTTGCACAGGCTCTCATTAACAACTGAGACTGTACGACCATCTTTGAGGACCAGGGTATCAATAGCACCGAAAGGGCATACTGTCTGGCAGAGGAGGCAGCCGGTGCATTTCATGGCGTCAATCGTAGATACCATGGGGTCAGTAGTGAGGAACTCTTGACTGAAGATTGCAGCTACTTTTGAGGAAGCCGCGCTACCCTGGGCAACAGACTCTGGGATGTCTCGGGGGCCAACACAAGCCCCGGCGAGAAATATGCCATCTGTGTGGGTTTCCACTGGGCGAAGCTTGGGGTGCGCTTCGATGAAGAAGTGATTGGTGTCGTAGCTAATCTTGAGGGTTTTTGCCAGCTCTGCTGCCCCAACACTGGGCTCTGCCCCTGTGGCCAATACCACCATGTCTGCAGGAATTTCCACCGGCCGAGCCATGAGCGAGTCTTCCCCGCAGACAACGAGCTTTTTACCATCTTGGAATATATTTGAAACTCGCCCTCGCAGGTATAAAGTGCCGTATTCTCGCTGGGCGCGCCGGGCAAACTCATCGAAATCTTTACCCCCGGCACGAATATCTATATAGAAGATGTAGCATTGAACCTCGGGGTCGTGCTCCTTAAGCATAATGGCATGCTTTGCCATGTACATGCAGCAGAACTTGCTGCAGTAGCTCCGACCCTTCTGTTCATCCCTCGATCCTACGCAACTTATAAAGACAACTGTCTTGGGATGTGATCCATCCGAAGGACAAACAACCTCCCCCCCAGTTGGGCCAGAAGCACTCAGCAGCCTTTCTAACTGCAACCCAGTGATAATATTGGGGTGCCTGCCGAGTCCGTACTCACCGTAGACTGTAGGGTCGAATGTCTTATAGCCTGTGGCAACGACGATTGTGCCCACCTTTGTATCGATAATCTCGTCCTTCATCTCATGAATGATTGCCCCGGCTTGGCATAGCTTTACACACTCAAGGCATTCAGAACAGACTCCGCAGGCTAAACAGCGCTTGGCCTCCTCTTGAGCTTGGATTAAGCTATACCCCAACTCTACCTCTTTAAAGTTTTTGATGCGTTGGGCGGGAGGCAGTTCAGTCATTCTAGTCCGTGCTTGCTCGGCATATTGCTTCTTGAGTGAAGCGATTTCCTCTTCGCTGGGCTCCTGAGGAGGAGTCTTTTCCTTAATTTCTGCAGGCAAGGGCTCTCCCTTCAGATACTTGTCTATCGAGATTGCCACCTTCCTGCCTGCAGCCATTGCGTCAATGATCTGCTGTGGGCCAGTTACTACATCGCCGCCCGCAAAAATGCCATCCACGTTAGTGGCCAGGTTTGCTTCATTGACCTCCAGCGTGCCTCTTCGTGAAGACTTCAGACCCAGCTCCTTGGTGAAGGAAAGGTCTGGTGCTTGACCCAGTGCCGGGAGAACAGTATCAACATCGATGATGAACTCTGAACCTTTGAGGGGAACAGGTCGAGGGCGTCCACTGGCATCAGGTTCGCCCAAAGTCATTCTAATGCATTCCATTCTCTTCACTGTATTGTTTTCGGCGATCACTTTCGTAGGAGCAGCCAGGAATATAAGAACCACGCCTTCTTCTTCAGCAGCAGCAACCTCGGCCGCACTGGCCGGCATCTCTGCACGACTTCGCCGATAGAGGATTGTTACATGGCTGCCCAAGCGCCGAGCTGATCTAGCAGCATCAATAGCCGTGTTGCCGCCACCGACGACAACCACTCGAGCCCCGATATCGACCTTTTTCCCCAGATTCAGGTTGCGCAGAAAATCAACTCCGTGAATAACTCCCTCGCTCTCCTCTCCAGGCACTCCTAATTTCAGACTATTGTGAGCTCCGGTAGCGATAAAGATAGCATGATAGGAATTTCGAAGGTCCTCAAGCTTGATTTGGTCTCCAATCTTAGTATTAGTCTTTATCTTAACGCCAAGCTTTTTTATATATTCAATGTCTTTGGAGAGAATATCTCTGGGCATGCGGAACTCAGGTATACCAACTCTAACCATACCTCCTGGTTCAGGCAGGGCCTCAAAAATGGTTACCTCGTGACCGCTAAGAGCCAGGTCATGAGCTGCTGTCAATCCGCCTGGGCCAGAACCAACGATGGCTACCTTCTTGCCTGTTTTTTCTATCTCTGGAACTTTAAGTTGTTCAATATCGTACTGGTCTGCAGCAAATCTCTTTAGGGAGGCAACGGCCAGCGGCTCATCCAGATAAGCTCGCTTGCATGCCTTTTCGCAGGGGTGATAACAGACTCGACCACAGACAGATGGAAGTGGATTAGTTCGCCTGATAAGCTCATACGCTTCTTTCATCTTGCCTTTGGCAATCAAAGCTACATATCCTTGAACATCCATTTGAATAGGACAAGTTGATTTACAAAGCGGTATCTCTTTTTTATCTATTACATATTTATTGGGCACAGCTTGAGGGAATGGAATATAGACTGCCTTGCGTTTTCCTAATCCCACGTTGAATTCACTCTCGACCTCTACTGGACATTCTTTGTCGCAATCCCCGCAGGCTGTGCATTTGGTCTCATCTACATAGCGAGCTTTCTTTCTAATCTTGACCTCGAAATTACCCACAAAGCCCTTGACCTCTTCCACTTCAGAGCAGGAGAGGAGGGTGATTTTGGGGTGCTGGGCCACCTCCACCATTTTTGGGGTAAGAATGCAAGCAGCGCAGTCCAGTGTAGGGAAGGTCTTATCAAGCTGAGCCATGCGCCCCCCGATAGTGGGCTCACGCTCGACCAATATTACCTCATGGCCTGAGTTGGCGACATCAAGAGCTGCCTGTATTCCGGCAATGCCCCCGCCAATCACCAGGGCTCTCTTGGTAAGTCCAAATTGCTTGGGGAAGAGTGCTTCATTACGAATAACCTTAGCCACCGCCATCTTGATAAGTTCGACAGCTTTTTCGGTAGCCGCCCCTTTACCATCACCGTGCACCCAACTGCAGTGCTCACGTAAGTTTGCTATCTCAAGAAAGTAGGGATTTAGTCCAGCGGAAGCAACAGTTTTGCGAAAGGTATTTTCGTGCATCCGGGGAGAACAGCTGCCTATTACTACTCGGGTGAGCCTGTTTTCTATAATAGCATCGCGGACAGAAGCCTGCCCTGGTTCGCTGCAGGTATATTTATTGTCATCAACGAAGATTACCATGGGCATCTTGCCGGCCGCCTCAAGCACCTTTGAGACATCCACCACGCCACCGATATTAGTACCGCAATGACAAATGAAAACTCCGATTCTAGCCATGACCCTATTCCTTTAAAATCAGTCCTTTACTTCTCAACATTGGCAGCGGGTCGGTGAAATGCTTGCTTAGATGGAGTTGCCTTGGTGAGAAATCCAGGGCAAGCCCTATAAGCTGAGTAAAATAGAGAATTGGTAAATTAAGTCTGTTTTTATATTTTGATTTAATTTCCTTTTGGTAAGCATCCAGGTTACTGTGACACATGGGACAAGCTACTGCAACACAATCGGCGCCCAGCTGCTTTGCCTGAGACATTATTCGATATGTAAGCTTCAGCACGATGTCATGTCGAGTAAGAGGCAGGCTTGCGCCGCAGCATGACACCTTAAAATCCCACTCTATAGCCTCGGCACCCAAGGTGTCGATCAACCTATCCATAATTTGTGGATTCTCATCATCACCAAAATTGACAATTTCTCGGGGGCGAACTAACAGGCAGCCATAGTAACAAGCTACTTTTAATCCCTTGAGCGGTCTCTTCAACTGCATTTTGTCGCTTGCATCGTGTATCACCTGGAGCAAATGGATTACTTCAGTGGCATTGCGGAATTCTTTACCTAGAACCTGATTCATCTGGGCCAAGCTTGCTTTGTCAGCAAGCTCATGGGCAGCGTGCTTCAATCGAGAGAAACACATGGCGCAAGCAACTGTCAAGGGAAGCCCTGCTTGCTCTGCGGCCTGGAGCTCACGGGCAGGCAAGGCGATGCTCAACATGTGGCTTGTGTTATGGGCTGATGATGCCCCGCAGCAGGACCAACTTTCTAATTCCTGGAGTCTAATGCCCAGCTTCTCACAGACTAATCGAGCAGAAACATCATATTCCTTGGCTGAAGAGTGCAGTGAACATCCTGGATAGTAGGCATAAGTCTGAGATTCCATTTTACTTCTCTTCTAAAGCTTTCACATTGTGAAAAGTTTTCCTGACTTCAGATGCTCCTTTAGTAATAGGTGGCAAAATGGCTATTTTTCCCCTTCTGAGCATCCCAGGCACAAGCCTTATGTTTGCAAATAAGTGTCTACTAAATAAGTTATACAAAGCAGCGAGGCTCAGCTCGTGGACACGACCGAAGCGCTCAACAACATTCAGAAAGACACGATGAAAGGTTTTAATATTTTTTTCAGCTGGTTTGCTTTTCTCAATCTCGGCTAGCCATCTTAGTGATTCCATAATGCGGGCAATCTCGATCTTGGCGGGGCAGCGGGCGGAGCAGGTCTCGCAGGAAAGGCATAGCCATATTGTGGAGCTCTCAATGACTTCTTTCTTTAATCCAAGCTGGATAGCGCGAATGATCCGGCGGGGGCCCAGGTCCATCGCATAATCAGCTGGGCAGCCGGCACTACATTTACCGCATTGGTAACAGTCAAAGACATTTTGTCTGCTTTGTCTTTCTACGAAAATTCGTAATTCGCTCTGCGGCCATGGGGCAATTGTGCCTAACGTCACTTTTGGTTTCTCTTTCTAATCAACTCGCTGGCTTCTTAGACGGAAAAAATAAAATCGAGGCAATCACTTCACAGCCAGCATTTTCTTTCATATCTAATCCTGGACGTCATAAATAGCTGCGTATTATACAGCAATTGCTACTAACTTGCAATGCCACGTTTAAATTAACACATCTTTGGGTTGGATATGCATGTCTTGGTTATTCTGGTGGACATGACCTTTTATGCTGAAGCATTGCGGGAGATCTCCGCCGCAAGAAAGGAAATTCCCGGGCGGCGCGGCTATCCTGGTTTTCTTTATACAGACCTTGCTTCGATGTAAGAGCGGGCCGGACGGATCAAAGGCAAGCCTGGTTCGATCACACTTATTCCCATCCTCAGTATGCCCGAAGCCGACAAAACTCATCCCATCGCTGACCTGACTGGTTATATCACCGAGGGGCAGATCATGCTCAGCCGCGAGATTCACCGCAAGGGGATTTACCCGCCCATCGATGTTCTGCCGAGTCTCTCGCGCGGTTGCGCCGCCGGCTTGTCCTTGCTGAACGAGGCCATAAGCTTCTCAAAGACAAACTGGAAGAGCTCATGCGTCAGTTTCTGGAGATCATCCGACGTCTCTCAGAGATTCAAGAAATTGTGAGCATCAAGCTCAAAAAAATTTTTCTGTCCTTTGCTATGGCGCGCAGCCGGAATTCTTTGGCTGACCTGGAGAGGCTCCTTCCTCAAGGCCGATTGGTCCTCGAGACAAAAAGGGAACACATCCTTAACCTGTCCATACTTCGCTTTGAGGTCAAGGAGATGGAGATAGCGGACTATGACTTTTTGAATACAGAGTCGGAGTTGGATATTGGCCTCAAAAAGACAAAAGAGGTGTTAAAGGACTTTTTGGACATGGCCAGGCTCTGGAAAGCAGCTGAGCTTCTCTCCTCTGAGATTGAAGTCACTCGCCGCCGCGTCAATTCCCTGGAATATATTCTCATTCCTAATATTAAGGAGACCATCAGCTATATTTCTTCAAGGTTGGAAGAGATGGAGCGCTCTTACCTTATTCAGCTGATGCGAGTCAAGGAGATCGTCCGCGGCCACTAATCCTGTTGCCTCCACTAAAAAATCATAAGCGGAATGCTTTCCGCCCTCTTTTCAAGTTATAACCTTATCGATATCTTGCTCGGCGTAGTCTTCGAATTCGAGGGCAAGGACGTATTCGCTCCTCAGTATCTGGTAATGACTTTTTTCAACTTTGCTCAGATACTCGAGGATGCGCTTTTTCTCCGCTCGAACTCTTTTGGCCAGCCTGGCATAAAAATTCTGCGCTGCCTCCTCTGAAGCCATGGCTTGCGAGAGAATCTCGGCAAAAGAGGAAGACGGCTTGATGCGGACAGCGGGAAGTAGCGCTTCATCAATTTTTTTCGGGAGAGAGAGCTTCTCACTTTTATACATGGCCTTAAAAAGATTTTTCAAAATCTCCCTGTGTTTCCTCTCTTCAAAAGCAAGTATTTCGAATTTTTCTTTGAGAAGAGGATTCTTAACTCTGTTGGCCAGTTTTGTATAAATCCGATTAGCATCAATCTCAGCTTTGATAGCCATTCCCAGCAGGCTTTTTATTGAAATCTTAGATATATTCATTATTTATTTCTCCTATCATTAAAATGATGATAATAAATTCTCTCGACGGAGACAATATAATCTCTCCTAAGAAACAAAACTAGCGATAAATTTCTCGCCTGTGGCCTATTTTCACAATAATGACTTCTGATTTTTTATCTTCGATAGAATAAACGACCCGATAATCTCCCATCCGGATACGGTATCGCTCTTGAGCGGATAGCTTTTGAGATCCTTGAGGTCTTGGATTTTGGGCAAGCGATCGGATTCGAAGGACGATTTTCTTTAAGTCTTTATCGGGTATGGCTTCGAGCTCTTTAACAGCGGAATCAGTTATGAGTATTTTATATTCGGCCATCCTTCTTGAGCTTTTTCAGGACGTTCTCAAAGGAAAACAGAGGTTCTCCCTTTCTTTCCTCAAAAGCATCTAAATCGGTTGAGTCCTCAAGGAGCGCAGTTTTCACAGCATCATTGACTAATTCAGAGACGGAATACTCTGTCTCTGCAGCCTTGACTTTCAAAGCCCGATGGAGATCTGAATCTAAATAAATTGTTGCTCTCTTGGTTTGTCTTTTCATCTTCTTTTATCCGATGGTAATTTAACATTAAGACGTCATAATGTCAAGACGTCAAAATTAGGAAATGTTTTTTATCTGAATAAATGTTATGTGGCTAAATCCAGCGTTTATATATTATTTTTTGAATTTTTTGATTAAATCGGAGCAGCTCAGGCAATTGAGGATGTCTTTTTTCTCAAGCCAGCCTCGGCGGGCGATGCCCACGCCAAAGCGCATCATAGCCAGGCCATGGGCGTAGTGGGTATCTGTGCCGAGCGCAATTTTTATCCCCATGTCCTTAGCTTTCTTCAAGTAGAGCTCGTTGAGGTCGAGGCGGTCATAGTAGGCATTGAGCTCTAGGATTTTTCCTGTCTTCTGAGCGGCTTCTAGAACTTTTTCTAAGTCCACATCATATCCTTCTCTTCCTGAGATAAGACGGCCTGAGGGATGGGCGATGATGGTCACGTATGGATTTTCCAGAGCATGAAGGATTCTTTCTGTTACATTCTTTTTAAAACCCGTATGTATGGCCGCAATCACTAAATCCAGCTCTTTCAGGAGTTTGTCAGAGAAATCAAGGCGGCCATCATGGAGGATGTCCACCTCGGTTCCCGTCAGGATTTTGAAGTTTTTGAGCCTTAGATTCAATTTATCGATTTCTGTGATTTGCTGTTCAAGGCGCTCTGGAGTTAAACCGCGGGCATACTTCACTGATTGAGAATGGTCGCAGATCGCCAGATATTCATAGCCCATGCTCTGGCTTAATTCGGCCAGTTCTTTGATACTTAAATTCCCGTCGCTGTAATTGGAATGAACATGGAGGTCGCCCTTGATATCCGAATAATCCACAAGCTGCGGGAGCTTTTTTTTGAGGGCAAACTCGACCTCCCCTCGGTCTTCTCTAAGTTCAGGCGGAACCCAGGGGAGGCCGAGGATTTTATAAACTTCTTCTTCATCTTGACCGGCAATTTTTTTATTCCCCTTAAAAACTCCGTATTCGGATATTTTCAAGCCTTTATCCTTGGCCATGGATCGCAGCTTGATATTATGGGCTTTAGAGCCTGTAAAATACTGAAGGGCTGCGCCGTATTCGGATTCGTCAACAATCCTCAAATCAACCTGACGCTCTCCTTTTTCAGTCGAAATCATTATCGAGCCTTTGGTCTCTCCTGCTGAGAGGATGCGGCTTGTTCCCGGGAATTTTGTGAAGTAACGGATAATCTCAGCGCCGTTTTTTCCGCTAGCTAGGATGTCGATGTCGCCAATAGTTTCTTTCATGCGGCGAAGCGAGCCTGCTGGCGAGAGCCTGCGAACAAGAGCAGAATTTTTTAAGTAAGCGATAACCTCTTCAGCAATAGTCATGGCCTCATAAATTGAAATTCGTTCTTGAGCTCGCTCGTAATTTTCGATGCCTTTCTTGATGTTTTCTACTTTTTTCTCGCCCAGGCCGTAGAGCCTGGCCAAAGACCCGTCATTGATGACTTTTTTTAAATCCTCAAGAGTTTTGACACCAAGTTCTTCATAAGCGAGCTTAATCGTTTTGGCGCCCAGGTTCTGGATTTCAAGCAGGGCAAGCAGGCTTTCCGGAATTCCAGATAGAGCTTCTTTATATTTTTTCATCTGGCCGGTCTTAAGGTATTCTTCGATTTTTTGAGCAATGCCGCTTCCAATTCCAGGGATTTCCTGAAGCCTTTTTTCATTGGCCACGGTCATGATGTCTTCGGTTAAGTCCTCAAGGATGCGCGCTGCCTTGCGGTAAGCGATGATTTTAAACCCGACCTCTCCCTTGATCTCCAGAGCATCAGCAATACGGGAGAAAAGAAGAGCAAGCTCTTTGTTTTTCATGGGATTATTATGTCTTTGTAAAAATATAATAATGTAACTTTTAAAACAGTTCAATGTCTAAGTAAGCATCATTTTTTCCGTGATGAAAAGGATTGGTCAGGCTGGATGGCGTAGAAAGCCATTGGAAGGCTGAGCGGGCATGGTTTTATGCCAGAGACGCCTTCATGCTTGATTGAATTTCATTAATCCCCCTGGGCCCCCTTGGGCAATCAAGGGGGATAGAGGTAGGCGTCTCTGGAGAGATTATTCCGTAGACGCCTTTAGACTCTATTGTATTCTATTAAACCCCCTAACCCCCTTAACCAATTAAGGGGGAAGCAGATGTAGGCGTCTCCGGAGAGGTCGGAGAAAAGAGCGAAGCCTGGAAGGGAGCGAATTTGACTCGCTGGGTCAAATTCGCGTGCTTTCGAGCCATCCAGCCTGGCCAATAACACTTGCTTCTATCACGGAAAAAAATGATGCTTCCAGAGTAGTTACTTCTGATTTGCTCTTAGGGTTTGGAGTTGGTATGATTATTCGGCATGAATAAAAGAGATGAATTTTTAAAAATTGCCAAGGATGTGGCACGAGAAGCGGGCAGAATGCTAAGGCGATGCTTCCACCAGAAAGGAGAAATCTATTATAAAGGTGAGGTCAACCTTGTCACTGAGGCTGACCGCCAGGCGCAACAATTGATTTTTAAGCGCCTCTCCTCGTTTTATCCCAGCCACGGTTTTTTAGCTGAAGAGGGGCTCGAGAAAGACAAGGATGCGGAATTTCGCTGGATTTTTGACCCTTTGGATGGAACGACAAATTTTGCTCATAAATTTCCAGTCTTTAGCGTTTCCCTTGCTCTTGAGCGAAATAGAGAGGTTGTTTGTGGCGTTGTCTATGACCCGATGAGAGAGGAAATGTTCTGGGCAGCCAAAAGAAAGGGCGCCTACCTTAACCGGACAAGGATTAATGTATCTTCGACGGAAAATCTGGGAAAAAGCTTACTTGCTACCGGCTTTCCCTATGATATTCGCCAGAGCAAAATCAATAATATCAATCATTTTACAAATTTTTTACTAAACGCCCAGGCTGTCCGGCGCTGCGGTTCAGCTGCCCTTGACCTTTGCTATGTGGCCTGCGGTCGGTTTGATGGCTTTTGGGAGTTGAAGCTCAATCCTTGGGATGTGGCTGCTGGAGCCCTGATCGTTAGAGAAGCCGGAGGCCAGGCTTCTGACTTCAAGGGAAAGGAATTCAACATTTATCATCCTGAAGTGCTGGCCAGTAATGGCCTCATCCATAAGCAGATGATAAGAGTTTTGAATCTAGGAAAAAGGAAAAAGATATGAAAAGAAACAAGAATCGATTTCTCTCCATTTCTTTCACTTCTTCCTTTTTCCTTTTTATCGCCTTCACGAGCGGCGAATATGCGCTTCAAATTCATAAGACTCTTGAAGAAAAAAATTCTTTTGTTCTTTCCTATGGCCAAGATAAGCATGCCCCGCTTCAGGAAGCCTTGGAGAGAAAAGAGAGAGATGTTTCTGAGTATAAATCTATCCAGAAGATTGTCGTGCCTGGAAATGTGCGTTGGACAGAAACAAAGCTTAATGTCGAGAAAGGGCAGGAGGTCTATTTTCAAGCCTCGGGAAATATTTCCCTTCAGAAAGGAAATCCTATGGCTAGCTGCGGGCCTGAAGGTCTTAACCTTAAAACCATGCAGCAGCCCATCTTAGATCAAAATTTCGGCGCTCTCATCTGTAAAGTTCTCATCGAGGTTACTTTCACGGTGGATAAAGAAACTCATGAAAAGACTCAACATGAAAGAGGTGAAATCTTCTTTATCGGAGCGGAGAAGAAAGTGTTCATGCCTGCCAGCGGTTCTCTTTGGCTTGGAATTAATGAGAATGTTGTTAGCGATAATGATCGAGAGTTTATCGTCACCATCTATCTCAAATAGAGAAGGCCCCCTTCTTCTTTTTTTCTATTTTTGATTGTTTTTCTGAAGAAACCGCTCTAAAAACTGGGTGTCGTAGTTTCCGCTCGTAAAATCGGAGTTGGTGAGGATGTTCAAGTGAAGAGGGATGTTGGTCTTGATGCCCACGATAGTCGTCATTTCCAGGGCAGTCTGCATTTTATTAATGGTCAATTGTCGGGAGGGAGCAAAAGCTATAATTTTCGCCACAAGGGAGTCATAATTGGAGGGAATTTGCCAGCCGCAGTAAGCAGCAGAATCGACTCTTATGCCCTCTCCTCCAGGGAGGACGAGGAAATCAATTTTCCCTGGTGAAGGAGCAAAAGTCTCGGGGTCTTCGGCATTAATCCGGCATTCCATGCTGTGGCCCCGCATCTCAAGCTCAAAGGGAAACGATATTTTATATCCAGCTGCGACTCGGATCTGAGCCTTGACCAGGTTGATGCCATAGACCATCTCGGTGATTGGATGTTCAACTTGGACTCTTGTGTTAGCCTCCATGAAATAGAACCTCTTTTTCTCATCGACCAAAAATTCGAAAGTTCCCAGGCTTTGATAGCCGATATGTTGAGCCGCATCTTCGACAGCTTTCATCATTTTTTTCCGCAGCCTTTCGTCAACAAAAGGAGAAGGTGATTCTTCGATCAATTTCTGGTATTTTCTCTGAACAGAACATTCTCGTTCGCCAAAGGTTATGATGTTTCCTTTCTGGTCGCCGATGACTTGAATTTCTATATGGCGGGCATTGGGAATATATTTTTCAATGTAAAGGGAAGGATCGCCAAAGGCGGCCTTGGCTTCGCCCTGGGCTATGGGGAATTGCTCTTCGAGTTGGGAAGCACTGCGGGCGATCCTCATGCCTTTGCCCCCACCTCCAGCAGCTGCTTTGAGGATCACAGGGAAACCGATCTTCTGGGCTATCTTTTTAGCTTCTGCCACATCTTCGATAACTTTTTCGCTTCCAGGGATTATGGGCAATTTGGCCTTCTTCATTTCCTGACGGGCGCGGTTCTTATCACCCATCAGGCGGATGATATGGGGTGGGGGGCCGATGAACGTGATTCCAGAAGTCTCACAGATTTCAGCAAATCGTGCGTTTTCAGCCAGAAAGCCATAACCAGGGTGGATAGCATCTGCCTTGGCGATTTCGGCCACGCTCAGAAGGTTGGGGATATTCAAATAGCTATCCAAAGCTTTGGCTGGGCCGATACAATATTTTTCATCGGCGAGTATGGCATGGAGAGAGTTATGGTCGCTCTCAGAATAAACAGAAACTGTTTTGAGCCCCAATTCCCGCGCAGCGCGGATGATGCGCAGCGCGATTTCTCCGCGATTGGCGATGAGAATTTTAGAGAACATCAGGGCTTAAGAAGTTGAGGTGGGCAGGATAGCAAACAATTTTTGCCCGTATTCAGTTGGTTTTCCGTTTTCGACATAAATTTCTTTAATGATACCATCAGCATCGGATTCAATTTCATTCATAAGCTTCATGGCCTCGATGATGCAAAGGGTTTGCTTCTTTTTCACCACATCCCCGATTTCAACAAATGGCGGAGAATTGGGATCAGGAGCGCGGTAAAATGTCCCGACCATCGGCGAAGTTATAATATGAAGGTTATTCTGAAGATGGCTTGCTGTCGCCTGAGATAAGGGGTCTCTCTCTCCCAGCTTATCTTTTTCTTCAAGCGAATAGGGAACACTGGGATTCAAGTTGGGCAAGGCGGATTGACTGGGGGTAGGCTGGATATTCCTGCTGAGCTTTATTTTAAACCCTTCAATTTCAAGTTCAAAGTGGGACAGATTTTTCTCTTCCAAGAGCCTGATGATCTTATTAATTTCTTCATAATCGATCTTTGGGCTCATAACACTCTCCTCGATAGAATCCGAAAAGTGCTTTATTTTCTTCACTTTAACTTAATTTCACTCGAAAATTATTAATACCTTAACAACTTTAAGGGAGAAATGTCAAGTCAAATAGGAAAGCCTTTACGGAAAACCGCCTTGACATTAAAGTTTTTGTCGAGAATAACGATGTCTGCGTCGTTTCCCCTGCTGATTTTACCCTTTTTGGCTGAGATATTGAGCAGACGGGCCGGGTTTAAGGTCACTGTCTTCAATAGCTCTTGAAGAGGGAGGGAGGTGAACTGGACTAAATTTTTAAGAGCTAGATTAAGAGGCATGGTGCTTCCATAAAGTATTCCTTCCCGGGTCAAAATAGCTTCCTGCCTGAGACCGGTAAACCTTGTCGCATCAGAGATGAGGATGATTTTCCTTAGGGGCTTAAGCTCGGCTATCATCTGGATAATCCCAGGATGAAGATGCCTGCTGTCAGCGATAATTTCAACTGAGATTTTATCATCCATGAGCAGGGCTCCTGAAACGCCTGGGTCTCGATGAAAAATGCCCCTCATGGCATTAAAGAGATGAGTCGCATGCCGGATACCAGCTTCTATCGCCTGCACAGCCTGAGAGTAGTTTGCATTAGAATGCCCGGCAGCAGGAATAATTTCTTGCTCAACGAGATAGTTAATAAAGTCAATGGCCCCTTCGTTTTCTGGGGCTAATGTTGTTATTTTTATGGTCTTCTGAGATGCCTCGATGTATTCTTTCATTTCCCCAAGAGAAGGCTTCCTGATATATCTTTTTGGCTGAGCCCCGCATTTTTCCCTGGAGATATAAGGTCCTTCTAGGTTCAGCCCGAGGATTTCTGGAATTTCGAGCGAGCTTGACTTAATCCGATGGATGGCCTCTATTGTCTGAAGGATATGCTTGTGAGAGGCTGTCATCAGTGTGGGCAGGATTGAGGTCGTTCCGTTTTTAAGATGAAACTGGAGCGCTTCTGATATAGATTCAGGCGAGGCATCCATAAAATCTGCGCCATGGCCGCCGTGGACGTGGATGTCGATGAAACCAGGAAAAGCCATCTGGCCTTTGAAATTGAAGATTTTTGCTCCTTCTGGCCATCTGGCATCTTTGAGCTGGCCAACTGTGGCAATTTTTTCTCCCTGAATCATTATGAATCCGTTTTTTATAATTTTTTCAGGAGTATAGATGTCACAATTCTTGATAACTTTGTATTCAGGTGAGGCTTCTTTCATATCCTATAGATTTTTTTGGAGTGCCAGTATCTCTTTTTTTAAATTTTTGACAGCTTGTTCGGCTCTTTTCTGGCTTC
>Ga0315314_1001296_pt1 | contig 23028 bp, 23 predicted proteins | sample TDP9_MG_FD_203631 | JGI IMG/M metagenome (GOLD analysis project Ga0315314, IMG submission 203631) | Freshwater sediment microbial communities from Lake Towuti, South Sulawesi, Indonesia - TDP9 | ecosystem: Environmental > Aquatic > Freshwater > Lake > Sediment | place: Indonesia: South Sulawesi... | reverse complement strand
GTTAAGAAGTATACCAACTGGGAGCCTGAAGTGGGCATTGAAGAGGGTCTTAGGAGTACTATAGAGTGGTATATGAAAAATGGAAAAAAATGGCCCTGGGAAGAATATGTCAGAGTAGACGTGTTATACAAGAACGTGTTAGTATAGTCTCAAACTTTTGAAACTGTACTTTAAGCTGGGTCTGTAAACTCACAGTCGAACTGGAATTTGAGGAAACATGTACGTAAGTATCATTATCGCTACACGAAACGAGGCCGATTGTATCGAGGCAGTCATAAGAGAAATAAGTCAAGTCATGAGTCTGCTTTCTGTCAGATATGAGGCTGTTATTGCAGACTATAGTACGGATGATACTGTGGAAAGAGCTGTTGAGATCGCTAAAGAAACAGGAATGAGGTTAAGGGTAGTCAAAGTTGATCGACCAGGAAGAGGACTTGCCATGCGAGAAGGGGTCAAACATGCGGAAGGAAATATCTTAATCCTGGCTGACGCTGATGGAAGCCATGACTTTCACGTGATTCCGCAGTTCCTCAACGAAATTCATAATGCGGAAATGGTTATGGCTAGCCGTTTTCCTCCAATTGGATGGAGCGAAGAACATACTTTCTTACACTATTATGGAAACATGTTGGTAACTTGGGTCATTAACAAATTGTTTGGTGGAAGATTGACAGATACACAAAACGGATTTGGAGCGATGACAAAAGAGGTTTGGGAAAAGTTAGAATTGGATTCCGATGGGTGGACCTTTGAGACCCAAATGTTCTGTCGAGCCCTGAAACGTGGGATTTCAATTAAGGAGATCCCGAGCATAGAACGAAAAAGAATGGGAGGCAAAGCAAAGCTAAGGGTCATCGATGTGGTCTGGAAGATCGCTCTTATGGTGCTGAAGGAGCTGCTCACATCATAAAGATCAAATTTATGAATAATCACATCGCTATCGCACCCAGACTATGAGTTGGCAAATAGAGGTTAACTGCAGAATTAGTAGATTCTTCATAAATCAACCAAAAAGTAGCTTCCATTTTTGAATGAAGTTAACTAACTCAACTTTTTGATAGGAGCTTCGAATATTGAAGATACTTATTATCGGCTCTGGTGTTGTCGGGCAAGCAACCGGTATAGGTTTTCTTCAGAAGAAACATGAGGTTATTTTCCATGATATAGATAAAAAAGCGTTACAAGATCTCGGGTCGAGAGGTTACAAAGTGATTAACGATTTATCAAATTTGGGCTCTAAAGATTTAATGTTTTCTATGGTTTGTGTTCCGACCCCCACAATTAATGGAAAGATGGATTTGAGAAACTTAGAAATGGCAATAAGAGACATAGGGGAGTTCCTACAAAAAATAGAGCAATATCATGTTGTTGTAGTGCGGTCGACAGTTTTACCTTCAACTACAAGAACGCAAATCATGCCATTATTGGAAAAATGTTCTGGAAAGAAGGTTGGAAAGCATTTTGGAGTTTGTATGAGCCCTGAATTTCTTAGGCAAGCAACCGCTCTTGAAGACTTCTTGCACCCTTGGAGGATAGTCATAGGTGAATATGATAAGCGCTCAGGTGATATGTTAGAATCTTTGTATGCTAAATTTAACGCTCTAATATTTAGAACAGATTTGGATACAGCTGAGATGATAAAATATGTTGCAAATGCCTTTCTTGCCACAAAAATTTCTTTCTTCAATGAAATATATCTCATCTGCGAAAAATTAGGGCTAGATGCACGATTTATAGCAAAAGTTGTGGCACTAGATCCTAGAATTGGTTATTATGGTATGTTTGGCGGAAGGCCCTTTGAGGGAAGCTGTCTGCCCAAGGATCTAGAGGCTTTCATTTCCTTTATGAAAGATGAAAGAATGGAGGTTCGATTGTTAGACGCTGTTCAAGCGGTCAATAGGATGATGAGAAGGAGAAATATGAAGCATAATAGTTGATCAACGGTGCTATGATTTGTGGCAAACACTGGCGTCAATAACTGGAATAATTCTTGCTTTTATCATTGCAGTTTACGGAGTTTACTATACTTATATCTTGAAATTCGTTAGAAAATCAATGAAAAACCCAACCAAACCAGATTTAAAGACGAGAATTACCTTCGTGATTCCTACGTATAATGAGGAACTTACAATAAAGGGTAAATTGCTAAATTTGATTGAGCAGACATATCCTTTGAATCTTATGGAAGTTATAATAATTGATAGTAACTCGCAAGACAAGACCGTTGAAATTGTGAATAATTTTATGTTTGAGCACCCAGAATTGGATATAAAGATAATAAAAGAAGACAGACGATTAGGTAAGTCTAAAGCCGTTAACAAAGCTTTTTCATCGGCATGTTCGCAAAGTGAAATCATAATGATGTCAGACGCTGATGTTTATCTGGAGAAGGATGCTGTACAGAAAGTTGTTTCAAATTTTAGTGACCCGATGGTTGGAGCTGTTTGCGGAAGACAAATATTAATCAATTCAGAAGAGTCAAAAGAAACGAGGATGGAAGCAATCTATAGAAGTTTTTATGAAAAGTTACGAATAGGTGAAAGCACAATCGATTCAACTCCACTTTTTGAGGGACAGTTTGCTGCATATAGAGCAAAGGTTATACGAGGCGAAAATGTGAGAGAAAATGCAAGCGCAGATGACTGCCAATTAGCAGTCATAGTACGACGAAAAGGATTTAAAGCAATATGCGACGGAAAAGCCTTTTTCTATGAGTATTCACCTCCAGATAGAGCGTCCCAGCAAACGCAAAAAGTCAGAAGGGGACAAGGATTGGCGCGTCTATTCTGGCATAACAAGGATGTGATGTTTAAGAAAAAGTATGGAAGATTTGGACTTTATATCTTACCGGCTAACTTCTTTATGCATATTGTTTCTCCCTTCTTAGTATTCGGCGTCCCTATTCTATGCTTCGCTAGCTTTTCTTGTTATTTATTAGAAGGTGGAGGCTTGCAATGGGTCGCAGTTTCTTTGATGCTTGCATGTATTACAGTAGTTATAGGGTATTTTATTGATGAGAAAAAATATCTAAGCATCGCGTGGACTTTTCTTGAATATCAGATGATTCTCTTAAGGGGAATTCTCCTTATTCTAGGAGGAAAATCTCTTCATAAATGGCAACAAGTAGAGAAGATAAGAGAGAAATATCGGCAGGGTTATTCGACATAGACACGGCCATTTGCCGGGCTCAACATGAAAGTTCTTCTTGTAACTCCAGCATTTTTTCCCCATAGAAGCGGAGTAGTAACTCAAGTAAGCAAGCTTGCCAAAGCTCTACGGAACTACAATTATAGTGTCGAAATTCTTACAGCATATCCCAAGTTCATAGGCTCCTCATCCTATCAGGATATCCCAGTTCACTACAGCTTTTCAATAAGTCCTAATAAGCAGTACATATTTTCCCCTGCTTTGATAGCTACCTTCGTGAGAAGGAAGGATTTTGATTTGGTTCACGCTTGGGATTATCAATCATTTCCATCTCACTTTATTGCATTGTCGAAGTTTCTTTTTCATGCAAAAATTCCTTTCTGTTTCAGTCCTCAATATCACATGACTGGAGGAACTCTGTTTCGAACTGGCTTGAGATTCGCTCTCAAATCTTTTGGCGACTTTGCTTTTCGAGTAGCTAACAAGGTGATATGTATCAGTCACTACGAGCTGAATAATCTGCTAAAATGTTTTACTATAGAAAGAGGTAAACTAGAAGTGATACCATTAGGAATTGATTTAGATGAGACAAAACTTACAAACAGCTGCGAACCAAAAGAATATCTTCAACTTTTGTATGTAGGAAGACTAGAAAGATATAAAGGGGTTCATTTGCTGTTAAGCGCTCTATCCCTCCTAAAAAAAGGAGATGTTCGACTTTCGATCGTCGGAGATGGGCCTTTCAAAAATGAACTGGAAAAATTGAAACGAAAGTTGCATCTGGAAAAGAGAGTTTCATTTCTTGGTCATGTATCTGACATGGAACTAGATCGAATTTACAGAGAATCCGACGTTTTTGTGTTGCCATCCATAGTTGAATCCTTCGGTTTGGTAATTTCCGAAGCTATGAGCTATGGCAAGACTATTATCTCAACAAATGTAGGATTTATGTATGATATTTGTCTAGTCAATAGGCTACAGCGTCGTCTTCTACTAAGTATGCCCCCAACTTCAAAGGAAATAGCTGACAGAATAAGATTTGTCTTGCAGTCACCCGGCTTGACAAAAGAAATCGCCTACAGAAACCTGCAGATATTAAGATCTAAGTATTCATGGAAAGAAGTTGGAGAAAAAATCAACAAAACTTACACGCAATTGACAACCGGGCACAACTAATCTGAGTAAATTGCCCGCGAGGCAAGCAAAACACACGCGTCCAAGAGTTTCTAGGGAGAAGGATGAATAGTGGATAAAGCAATAACAGAATTCATCAAAAAAGCCTCAACAAGACTAATAATGAAAAAAGGGTTAACTCATGAACTTGGAGCGTCAGGAAATATCCGTATTAAAATCTGCAGGAATATTTTGTTAAAAGTACTATTGAGACAAAAATGGTTACTTAGGGAATGGCACTGAATACTACGAGTATTGATGAGATCCGAGAGAAGACTTTGGCTTAAATTAAAAGCATGCATGTTGAAAAGCGTCCCTATGGGCGATATCCTATTCTGCTATACATAAGGAATCTGTGCTATACACTTCGATATATGCTATATAACTAGACAATATACAGAGATACGGATAGGCTTTCACAGGAAGAAAAGAATGGATCGACTACATACAGCTTCATCAGACCAATGTTGGTCTTTTTAAAAATCCACTCGTTGAAAACCATCTAGCAAACAGTGTCGATTGGTGGGATGGAGGCATCTCACTGTCCACGCGATCATAGCGCTAATGGCACTTGGTATCGTTACTGAAAAGAAGTTTCGGTTCCTTGAGAAATTTAAGGACCGACGTTTCCTAATGGAGTGGCTTGAGAGTAGAAATTGGAACGAAAACCCGCAAATTTAGCAATGAAATACAGAATTATGGAACTCTGTTTCAGTACGTCCGGGATTTCTAGGGGGAGAGATGGGCAGAGGGAACGATGAAAAACCTCTTTGATGGTTTGGATAAAATTCACGATACACGGACAGGTCTATGGGAAAACGCTTTGATACAGCTACTCATTTATCCAACGGCGTTCAGGCGGACTACCACATATGGTTGCTCTATTTCTACGACCGAAGACCTGTAAGGTACATGAGGAGGATTGCCACGAAGATGAGTGAAAAGGCAAGGATTACGGTATGAAGAGACATGACTGGAGTTTCTTGGCTAGGATTTTGAGAAGATAACATATGAAACGATCGATATAAAAAACCTATAAAGGGAATTTTAAAGAAAGTGAATAAAATGAAAATATTACTTGCTTATTCTCCCGATAGGCTAGTTCATAAACGCGGCGAGGAGGAGGGGGCGATTTATCCTCCATTGGGAATAATGTATATTGCTAGTTACTTAAGAGGTAAAATTTCCGATGTCAATGTTTCTTTGCTGGACGCAGCAACATTGACTCCACAGGAGTTCGTACAGGGGGTTAAGCAAATAGATCCAGACATTCTAGGTTTATCATTTCCGACTATGAGTGCGAGGGCCGCGTTTGTTTCGAGCAGACTTATTAAGTCAGAATTACCACATGTTCCAATAATAGGTGGAGGGCCGCATGCGACAGCAATGCCCCGTCAATGTATAGAAGAGGGAAATATGGACGTTGTAGTTATTGGTGAAGGGGAGATAACGTTTACAGAACTCGTTCAAGCTTTTAGAAAAAAATTCTTGTTTAAAAAGGAATCATTAAAAGATGTAAAAGGTATAGCCTTTAAATATGGTAACGAAATATTCATGACCCCCCCAAGAGTATTTATCAGGAATTTAGATGAAATACCGTTTCCTGCTAGAGACCTAATGGATATTCTTGACTATCCTGGTTATCATTACGTAAAAAGAATCCCTGATACAGAGATACTATCAAGCAGAGGTTGCCCTTGGACTTGCACCTTTTGCGCTAACTGTGTATGGCGAGTTAGCGCTCCTAGAGTGCGCTTACGTTCACCTCAAAATATTGTAGACGAGCTAGAGGAAATAATGAATAAATATAAGATAAAAGAAGTTTTTGATTACTGTGATGAATTTAACGCGTTACCAAAGTGGTCTATAGAAGTTTGCAGAGAAATACAGAAAAGAAGACTAGACTTAAGCTGGAAAACGGCACTTCGAGTTGATAGAGTAACTGATGAATTAGCAAGGGAGTTAAGTAACTCAGGTTTATGGCTGGCTTTAATAGGTATAGAAAGTGCAAATGTTGAGACGCTTAAAGGTACAAAAAAAGGGACTACTCCGGATCAAGCTGTCAAAGCTTGTTCCATACTAAAAAAGCATGGAATAAAGATTTTAGGCTACTTTATGAGTTTTAACGTTTGGGAAGAGAACGGATTTCTTAAGTATGAAGACATAGAAATGAGTATGAAAACCTACAAATTAGCAAAAAACTTAGTTGATAAAAAACTACTTGACTACTTAACATTTTCGATAACTACTCCATGGCCAGGCTCAGAGCTTTATAATATAGCTCGTAGGCATGGTCTAATATCAGAATATAATTATGATCAGTGGACAGCCCATGAAGTAGTAATGAATCTCCCTGGCGTATCCCAACAAGATATTAAAAAACTAAAAAGTAAATCAATAATGCTCCAAGCAAAGTGTCTATTGCTCAATGGAGGAATAAATCCTAGACTAATGAGTTTTTACTTAAGAAAAGCTTTTAAAGCGATTGGTTGGAGAGTTTCTCCCTAAACATGAGAACCATGATTAAAAGATTGAGGAAGCACCGTTATTCCCGGCGACATTTTTCCGTTTTCCACTTCCTAGCTTTTTGTAAAATGTGTTTAGACTTACATTGTAGAAAGGGATAATGGAGGGACTCGGTGGAGTCCCTCTATATTCTTCACTTTATTGGTATAAATTTGTTTCCAGTTAACGCGCATCAGAAAAATTTACGAATAAACACTGTCTCGACATTATGTCTTTAGTTTCGATTGTAGTTTTAAATTTTAGGGGGGACAGTTTATAGGGCAATGTCTAAAATCACTTTTTAGTTGGGATTACAGCTTCGTATGAGTGTCATACGAATCGTATTCCTCAAAGAGGAAAGGGTGCCAGTCTTTCGGGCAGATTTTAGGCAAAAGGAGGGTAATGATGAAAAACAACAGTTCTAAGAGAAGGGTTTTGGTATTAGCGATAGATGGATATACATGGGATTTGATAAGGTCTTGGGCAGAACTAGGGAAGCTACCCACGATTAGGAAATTGATAAAAAAGGGGGTTAGAGGAAAATTAGAATCTACAATACCTCCCCTTACTGGCCCTGCATGGGTTTCTTTTGCAACTGGCAAAAATCCGGGAAAACATGGTTGTTACGATTTTCTATTACCTAGATCTTCATTAAGTAATACTCAACCCATATCTACAAGAGACATAAACGGTAAAACTTTTTATGAACTATTGGAAACAAACGGAATGCAGAGCATCGTCATAAATTTGCCTTGCCCTTGTCCCCCAAGAACTAATACAATAATCATCGCCAGTTTTTTAGCACAAGGTGAAAACTACGTTTTCCCATCCAATTTGATTGATGAGATCCCAGAGCTAAAGAACTATAGAATACTTCCCGACTTGTCCTCCCCAGAAATTGTAGAGTCTATTAATGATTTTAGAAAGGTAGAAAGGATCAGGTTCACTTGCAGTAAAGAACTTTTCAAGAAAAATTGGGACTTCTTCTTTCTGTTGTTCAATATAACCGACTGGATACAACATGTGATGTATGACAAGTTGATTTCGCAAAGAATGCCAGAAGACTCAGAAGCGATGAAGGCGTTCAAGGAAATTGATGAATACATCGGATGGTTTGTAAATAATGTCCCGAGGAACACAAACATTTTTGTCATATCTGATCATGGTTTTTGTTTGTATAAAAAGAAATTTGCCATTAACCGATGGCTAATGGAAGAAGGCTACTTAAAGGCTAAACCGAAAAAAAGGGGGATAATCCAAAAATTTAGAGGCATGGCAGGTTTATCGTTAAAATACTTGCCATTACTCCGCTTTTTTTATACGATAGTTAATAGAACCATATTTCACACGCATTTCCTAGAAAGGCTAATCTTGAACATTGAACCAGATCTCTCGAAAACAATCGCATACAGTATAGGCACCGCTGCTGGTGCCTATGGTAGTATCTACATTAATAGAAAAGAAAGATTCGATGACGGAATAATAGAAACCGAAAAATATAGAGAACTTAGGAACGAAATCATAGAAAAATTGAAAAAATTGAAAGAACCGGAAACAGGAAAAAACGTCGCTAAATATGTTTTCAGAAAGGATGATATCTACTCAGGAATGTGTTTAGAGAACGCTCCCGATATAATTCTCATATCGAATGGGTATGATATAACAGTAAAGGATGTTCCTATGCTTTTTAATTGGGCTGAATCTGGTCATTCATTAGATGGAATTTTCATTTCTTACGGACCAGACATCAAAAAGGGTGTGGAAATTGATGGAGTGAGAATTTATGACATCGCACCTACAATTCTACATATGTTAAATGTCCCCATACCAAAAGACATGGATGGCAGAGTACCGAAGAAGATCTTCAAAGAAGATAGTGAAATGGCCAAGAAAGAAGTGGTATATCAAGAAGTAAATGAGAGAGAAAGAATAAGGGAGAAAATAAAGAAGTTGCGCATTTGAGTGACGATAGAATGAAAATATTAATGCTATCTGATTTTTATCCTCCTATTATAGGCGGAATGGAAAGATATGTGCAATTGCTAAGCAGAGAACTGTATAAAAGAGGTCACGAAATTACCGTTTGCACAACAGGATACAAAGAATCACTTAAAGAAGATGGTGGTGTAGAAATATACGAGTCTAAAGGTTTTTTTCAATACCTGCCTTTCCTATTCGTAGATCCTGAAAAAAGGTACCATCCGCCGGTTCAGGATGGGCTAATTACTAAGAGATTAGAAGGAATAATCAGAAGGAAGCAACCGGATATAATACATTCACACGGCTGGATTACATATTCTGTTTTACCATTGAAGAGGAAATTCGATGTACCCTTGGTTGTAACTCTCCACGACTATGGATTTATTTGTCCGACGAGATTACCGAAAACTCTGACAAGTCATAAGAGAATATGTAATCATGAACCGTTTAAACATAGTTGCATAGGTTGTGGGAAGGAGCAATACGGATTAATAAAATCTTTCTTTGCCTATTACGGCCTTAGGATTAACAGAAAGAAATTGAAATTTGTAGATAGGTTCATTGCTGTAAGTTCTTTCGTAAGAGAAGTTTACTCCAGATATCTGGGTTTAAGCGATGAGAAAATTGTTACAATACCTTGTTTTCTTATCATTGAAAAACTAATAAAATTGAAAGAACATCGGTTATCTCCTCAAGATTTCATATTGTTTGTTGGGCATCTATCTCCGGAGAAAGGGGTTGATGTTTTGATGAAAGCTTACAATATGTTGAACACGAAAACAAAGCTGGTTTTGATTGGAGTAGAGGAGCCGGATTATTTCTACAAAAGCGCCGAGAACGTTATCGTAATTAAAAATGCCCCCCATGAGATTGTAATGGATGCCCTTTTGAAGTGTGAGTTTACGGTCATGCCTTCAATAGTTCCAGAAACTTTTGGATTAGTGGCTCTTGAGGCGATGAGATGCAAGAAGGCGGTGATAGCTTCCGCTGTAGGTGGCCTAAAAGATATTATCCAAGATCATAATACGGGATTGCTTATTCCACCGAATGACAGTAATGAGTTGGCAAAAGCGATGAAATATTTGCTGGGAAAACCAATCATACGAAAAGAGATGGGCGAAAAGGGGTATCGAAGGCTTATTCAATACTTTTCAGCAGATAAGGTAATACCTCAAATTGAAAGCATCTACAAAGATGCCATAATAAGGTGACTTATACCATCAACTACGCTCTTCATGTGAGCCAGATGTTGCCTATTATGGGGGAATACAAAATGTTTGAAAATACAAAGTTTGAACGATATCTAAAAACAGATTATGTCGCACTGATTGTACTCGTCTTACTAACAATAGTTTGTTTTCGAGGTCCAATATTTTTTGAAAATACCCTTGATTTGGCTTTGTACAGATCGATTTCGCCACTATTCTGGGTAACACTTCTTTATGCATTAATTTACCCCTTTTGTAAAAAAGAAAATATGAACACTAATATACTCACGCTATGGGGCGCGATTACCTTTTCTTTGTTTTGGGGTTATCTTCCAGCAGCTGAGCCGGAATTGAGATACTACGATTCGTTCTCTCATTGTGGCACAGCACAAATCTTGGCTTATACCCATAAAATAGACACCACTTTGAATATCTATTTGGCATGGCCAGGAGGTTTTATTTTGCACACTTCTTTCAAATTCATCACGGGCCTGTCATTTTTATCTTCAAGTAAGATATTAGCGATAATATTCATATTCCTTGTCGGCATTGTATTAACAAAGTTCTTTTCTCTATTTTTCAAAAACAAGAACATGCTTTTATGTTTATTTGTATACAACTTGGTTCCTTTTTCCTTCTTTCTTATAGAGCATTATTCACCCATAATTGTGGCTTATTTCCTCTATTTGTTCTTGTTATATGTTTTCTGGAAAAGAAAGAAAATAGCTGCGAAATGGATGGTTGTATTTCTTCTGACATTGCTAATGATTATTCCTATTCATCCAACAACAACACTATTTATGGCGTTTGTTCTGATCTTTTTATTTTTTTTGAAGGGCCTAAGCAAAAAGCATGGTGAGTTTTTTTTAACTGGTAGCATATTGATCCTGTTCTTAGTCGTTGCAACAGCGTGGTGGAGTTATCACGCGGTGATTCTCCTGAAATTTGTTCCAAAGTTAAATAACTTTTTTAATGCCATAATGACCGGCAACTTTACATTTGCAAAAGGCATTTTTCACATATCTACACAACCATTCTACTCGGTAGCGATTCGCGATATAACCTTTGTATTTCTTTTAGTGCTTATTGGTCCTAGCCTACTTGACCTACCGAAGAGACTTCTGACATTTATAACTCGAAGAGGCCCATTGAATAGAGAAGATATATTTCTTACTTCCATAATAGGAGGGTCTTTCCTCGTTCAAGTAATAATATGGATTGGAGAACAAGGCTTATGGGGATCAAGATTATTTTTAATGATATCACCAATATTATCGCTTTTGGGAATAAGAACTATCTCAAAATTTTCAAAGATCGTGAAGGCTAAATGGGTTAGTACCTTGATTATGATACTCATTATTACAATGGTTCCCTTGAATTTCATTGCTATAAATTTTGATGAAAGCATGAAACAAACAACTGCTTCAGAAATTGCATCTATTAATTATCTGCGCTCACAAAACATCCACAACGAAATATTATTTAGTGATACCTACACATCGATCCGTTTCGAATATACATCGTTAGACGGGACAAGTGTCTTCTTGTTCCGCGAGATTCCGTCGAATCCTCTCGTTCACACAAACAATGAACTGTTGATGAGGATTCCATGGACAATTTTTATTCGCAACGAAAAAACTAAATTGTTTCTATACCTTTTATACGGCATAGAAGTTAAACACTTTGAGGAACTTGATGTTGTTGGGGTAAACAAATGTTATGATAATCAATATGTCCAGATTTATCAGCACATAGGCTAGATGCAATAATGAAACTTTTTTATTGTATAATCCTTAACTTTGAGAAGAATCTTTCTCCAGGTGGATTTCTGTGGATATGACTCGATCGAGAAGGAAACGAACGAAAATGAAGCTAAATGTAGGCTGCGGTTGGGATGCATGGGGTGACATCAGGGTAGATATAACAAATAATTATCTGGGCAAAAGAACAAATTTGAAAATGGTCGCCGATGCTAATTATCTTCCTTTTAGGGATAAAGTTTTTCAGGAGCTGCGTGCTTATCACATAATCGACTGACGTTGCAAAAGCCTCGGCAAGGGGCAGCTTCTTACTATTTGTTGGCAAAGCTTCATCCACCCTCATCATGGCCATAGGCTCTATCCCTAGGCATCGCGCGCAAAGCCTAAATTGAAATGAGAGTTAAACTTAGGTGAGGCGTTTGACTGATAAAGTTCCCGTCCAGATCTCTCGTAAACTTTACAATAAGATTAAGAACAGAGTCGAGCTCAGTCAGGGAGAATTCAAAAACATAGAGGAATACATTGAGTTCGTTTTAAGTGAAGTGGTCAAAGAAGAGGGTGAGCCTGAGCAAGTCTACACCCCTCAAAAAGAAGAGGAAATCAAGAAACGGCTCCGAAGCTTAGGATACCTCTAGCTTTTTCAAAGTATAGATTTATGAATACATCAAGTTAATAAGAAGAGTTTCACCTCACTCAGAATAGGAGATTTTGCCATTTCGCCATAGTCTCAGGCGGGCTCCAATTCTCCGTCCTCATCGAAAGAGTCACGGCCCATTCCTCCGTTCCTTACATACATCTTCGTACTCTCCGTCAAACCCGCCTCAATGTTACCAACATCAACACGCTGCAAGAGTTTTTGTTTCGTAGGTCTTCCATCAGTCCCCTTCATAAGCCAAGTCTCAACCACGTACAGATCGACAGGAACTACCTCACCGAAAATCTCATTACAGGAAATCCTTCTTAATGAGACGCTATTATGTCTTTGTAAGCGTAATACATTGGCCTTGGAGTGTAATCCTCACGGAGCAAACCTTTTCTTTTCTGAGTCTCTGATCCCCAATCCCTCCACTGGTACCAGCACACTGTATCAATGAAGAGATACCCTGGATCATGGTCTATCTTCTCGAAGACTCTCCTCAATCTCTCAGCCTGCATTTCTTCGGTGGTAGGTCCTTCAGGTCCATCGGCACCGCCAATCCCAAGTTCTGTGGCAAAAATATCCTTACCTTCGTCTCCATTAGCGACCATCACGTTCCTCACTAACTCGATCTTGGGGAACTGTCCATAGAGTGAACTGTCCCAGTCCACATAGTCGGGGTCATAATTTTTCGTCGGGCTGTGCCAGAAGTCGGGATGCAGACCTAGGTAATCGAAGTATCCCTTAACCCCGTTATCGTACATCCCCTGAACGTAATCATAATCGCATTCGCTTAGTCCAGTCGATATGATTTTGCAGTTTGGATTTGCCGCCTTTGCGCGTGTGTACGCCTCCTTTAGCAGGATGACGTACTTCGTTATAGCCATTTCTCGGTTATATGTCTCTCTTTCTAATCTTCCTTCCGTGTCATTCCAAAAAACGTTAATGTTTGCTTCATTCCATACCTCAAAGTGCGTGATGTTTCCCTTGTAGTGGTTAACCACTGCATATACAAACTCCCCAAATTGTGTTACGAAGTCATCGAAGTCTGTCCCCGTTGGAATAGTGAAGGGACCACTACTATCAGATCTGAGCCAAGGAGGAACTTGGGTAAATAAGGCAATTATCTTTAAATCATTCGCTTTTGCCCACTCCACAAATTGGTCGTACTTGGAAAAATTGAGTGGGTAGTATTTACCAAATTCCTCCCAGATAAAACCCATTCTCACGTATTCGACTCCTAACTTTTTCATCTCTTGAAAGTCGCGTTCATTCAACACCCAAGGATGAGAACAAACTCCATATAACAGCCCAGCTGAATAGCTAATTCCTCCATAGGATCGAATACTTTTAGATACTTGTAACAAACTTTGAGTTGGCGAAATAATGAAGCAAAGAAGTAATGCGACGATCAGCAAGGTTTGAGTCTTCATTTTAGCCACGATCTCTCCTACGGAACTTGTTAAGGTCGATGATTTTCGAATTGAGCAGCATATTATAGTAAATCTTACGATTTAATAAGGATTTTTGCTTTCCAGCAGCGGAACACAAATACGTACCATCGTCGGCGCGCAGCACTGGGATAGAAGGACCACTCCAAAGACGGCATATAAAAGGCTTTCAACTAAAGAAGGCCACCGAGCTCGTTGAGAAAATGAAACACATAAAAATGACCCTACACTAAGTGACGAACTCAAGACAAAGACAGATCATAGAGAAACTGAGAGCGGTTACTAGCAACTTTTAACCAAAATCGATCGATCGAGCCCTCATGGACGCAATAGGCGCCGAATGGGGCCCCATATGTACCTCAAGCCTCCTGATAACACGATCAGACCTTAGGAAAGCAATCGGCTACGTTAACCTTGCAGAGTTCTTCGTCACCACCACCATGACCCGAACGCTGGGACAAAGCCTTAGCCTTATCAATAGCAGGGTTCATCACCGCTCCAATCGCTGCGTTCACATGCAAAAGACTACTCCACAGAACGCTAGGTATACTCCTGTGCACAATGAAAACATAGATTTTAAAGAAAGCGTCACAGCCACATTCCCCTCATTCCTCACATAATCGTAACATTCCACCAAAACCTTGGTAAGAAATGAGCGGTTTCATGGTCCCCACGTAAACAAACGAAGTAAGGTGAAGTGATTTGTACATAGACAACCTCGTCGTTCAGGTATTCATCGTCGCAATATCAAGGCTGGCAATCACTGTTGCAATAGTCGCCATCACGATATTAGCAACCAAAAAAGAGCCAACGAATACCGAAGCTAAGAACCCCCTTCTCGGTGAGGCGCAAGCGCAAGTCAGTGTGACGGATAATCCAGACTTGAAGGATTATACCCCAAAAGAAAAGGAAGTTGAGGCTTTGATCAGGAAGATTCAAGAGCTTGAAGACGAGAAGGAAGCCCTGAGACGCGAGGTGTGGAAGTCCAGGGGTAAGCCACCCGAAATCCTCGGACTCTTATTCATACCCTACGGAGCCATAGCCTTCATCTTATCGGTTCTCTTCAACTCCCTCATCCTAGCTTACATCGGATTAGGCCTCACCCTCTGGGGCTCCCTACTACTGTTCATTAGGCCAACCAGATATGTGAAAAGCAGCCTCTTAAACTCCATGACCATATCCCCCCTCACAACCATCCACCAAGTGATAGAGGCCCTAAACCACAAGGGAAAAGGCATATACCTACCCCCACAATACCTTAAAGCATTCAAAGGCGGAACCATATTTGTACCATACGGAAAAGACCTAATCATCCCTCCCATAGAGGAAGTAGCCCAAGAAAAGGTCTTCCTAAAAAATCCAAAAGGAGTATGCCTCACTCCACCAGGACTAAGCCTCACAAACCTGTACGAAGACGAGCTAGGAAAAGACTTCGCCTCAGTCAACCTAGAACACCTACAAAACAACCTACCCAAGCTCTTCATCGAAGGCCTAAAAATAGCTGAGAACTTCGAAATGGACATGGAAGGCGACATGATTCATGCAAGAATTACGGGGACCTTCTGCGGAGAACTCTGCAAGGAGGCCAGAAAGATCCCAAACATCTGCTACCTTGGCTGCCCCCTTTGCAGCTCCATTGCCATCGCTTTAACTAGGGCCACCGGAAAGCCCGTCACCATCGAAAAAACCAACCTCTCCACAGACGGCAAAACCGTCGAAGCTTACTACCGCATCCTAGGAACAACCTCCCTTATGGGTCTCCCATCCCAAGAGCGAGAACTGGCTCCAGTAGAAGTTTCATCACCTTCCAAGCCTACCGAGAGGCATCCCGGCTATCTCTTGCCGAGTCTGGTTGGTCTACTTCTAGCGGCTTTCGGGTCAGCCATTTTGGCTTGGGTTGGCTGGTTAACGTGGTACGACATAACCACATGGAGTAAAAGCCTAGCCCTAATTTTCTTCGGCTCCAGAACCAGCGAGGCCATCAGCCTAGGAATAGGCATGAAGGTAATCTACTATCTCCTCATAGGCTCAGCTCTCCTTCTCTCAGGCATATTCGCGTTTCTCCGAAAAAGACGACGTAAAGGGTAAAAAAAGAAGAACTCATGTCAAAACTCTGTTGCGAAGCCCTCATAACCAGCTGCTAAAGAAAACTAAGTGATTTCGTAAGTAGCGTGCGGGAACACGTTTTTAAGTCTGATTTACGGATATTTTTCTGGTGAAACTCTATGAGTCTGGCTATTGAAACTCGCATCGGAAAAAAATACGCCATCTACCTACCCAAGCGCATAGTTCAAGCCCTAGGTTTAACCGAAGGCGAAAAAGTGCTGTTAAGAGTCGCTGGAAACACCCTCGTCTTAGAATGTCTCAAAGACCCCCTCCAACTAGCCCTTTCAGGCAAGAAGTTCGCGTCCATAACACCCAAGCAGATTGAGGCGATAAGCCTTGAAGAACAAGCAGGCCACGCTGAGAGTTCTCCTTGACACAACCTTCATACTCCCCTCCTTAGGAATCGATACCGGCGAAGAAGTCTCAAAGGGCCTCGAGAAACTTGCCCAAATCAAAGCCGAGATATACTGCTCCCGCTTCAGCGTTCTAGAATCATTATGGGTGGCAGCCAGACTCTTAAAGAACAAAACCTTCGACGCTAAATACTTCAAGCTCGGTCTCAGAAGCATCCTAGAAAGCGGCAGATACACGAAAGTGGAGGAAGACTCCGAAACATTTGATGAAGCCCTAAGGCTATACACGCTGGGCCACAAAGACACGATAGACAACATACTCTACGCAAGCTCAAACCGCCTCAACCTCAAGCTACTAACACTGGACAACGAACTCAAAGAGTTCATACGTGAAAAAGGACTAAACGACACTTTCATATCTCCAAATCAAATAGCCTAAGCCCAAGCACAGGTAAAAATCTGGCCGAGCACAGAGGACTCCACGACGCATACACTAAAAACGTCACTTAGAAGTTAGCAATTTTATCTCCAACACCAAACCTGAGGAATAAAAATGCAGTTTCCCCTATCTTTCTGGGACATCAGCGTTTGGATCGCCGTCATCGCCATCATCCTGCTGGCCACATCAGAACTCCTCTCCCCACACCACGGAGAAACCGGCATCCTCATAGAAGAAAATCGATTAAGAATGGTCGCATTATTCTTTGCCATCCTATTCATATTAATTGTCCTCATACATGTCTACCAAATAATTGCATTGCCTTAACAACTAAAGTCTAACCCGAGTCATCGGCAAACCCATCATCATCGAAAGGGTCAGTCTCTCCGCAGACGGCAAAACAATTGAGGTCTACTATCAAATCCTTGAGTGAAGCTAAAGAAGCCTTTCGAGCTTATCTATAAACTCTTTAACGGCTTCCGCCCCATCCGTTACTGCTTCAGGAGGCAGAACGCCTTCGTAAAAGTTTTGGTGCAGATAATTCGCTTGCAAAAAGAGCCTGCTAAGCTCAGGATCCTTCAGCTCACTGCGCAGTTTTGCCACAAACTCCCAAAGATCCCCATGAGTTCTAAGCTCCACATCCCTCTTCGCAGCCACGACCTTCACCATCTCAGCCGCCGCACCCCACAGTTTCTCACTTGCCTGAACATAGTCGCCCTTGCTCAGGAAGGCTTCAGCTTCTTTGAAGTACTTTCTCATAAGATTCGAATAGTGTTCAGCCTTCTCGCTCATGTCCTTAACCACCCCAACGTAAGCTCCACCCATCTCTTAATCTTTATGGTTTAGGTCAAGAGGCTCCATAATTTCCGTCAAAGTTACCCAACCATCAAAGTCCAACACCGAATCATGGTGGGATGAGAGTATGCAGCTTCCCCTATCCTTTTGGGACTTCGGCCCCTAGCTGGCCGTCGTCGCCATCATCTTCCTCGCAACAACAGAGATCATCTCCTCATACTACGGAGAAGCAACCCTCTTCATCGAAAAAACCCGATTACGAACAGCCGCACTAATTCTAGACCTACTATTCATGTTCACCGTCGCAATACGAGTCCTCGAAATGATAGCACAACCCTAACAACTGAGATTAGCCTGTCGTTGCAGGGGGCATTTGTCAGATTATCGACCCTTCTCCTTATTTTGAACCTCTAGGTCATAAAGGGTGAGATCAGTGGGAAAGCATAGGAGTAGGCTGCAGATCATAGCAGACATTCTTTTCGTGGTTAAGGACGGCGCTAAGAAGACCCAGATCATGCACCGAGCGAAACTGAGCTACAAGCTTCTAGGCCGATACCTAACCGATGTCATAGAAGCCGGGTTAGTTAGATTCGGGGATGCAGGTTCTTACACCCTCACGGCTAGGGGAGGGGATTTCCTAAACGGATATAAAGAGTATTCGAGGCGTTATAGACAGTTTGAAGAGCAGTTTAATGATATTAGCCATCAAAGGATCATCTTGGAGAGGATGTGTTTCAACCTGGACAAGATCGGCGACTATTTAAAAAAGAACGCTTTAAGCGGCAAATAGTCTGATAAGCAAGATCTCGTAAGGAACCTGAAATGAAGCTTTTATTCGCCTATAAAAATAGCCATGTAGCCTTGGGCATCAAAGTTGCCACCATCCTCTTCGCCAACCTGGTCATCTACCACCAAGACTTAACCATATTGGGAAACGAGGCCATACGAAGCGAGCTCATGAACTACATGCTAGCCATACCCTTCCTGCTCACCTACCTCCTCTACCGAAAGAGAAAAATGCTGAGAGCTGTCGCCTCATTTGAAACATCCACGACTAAAAGAAAAACAACTTTCCCTAACGAAGTCTTCATCGGCGCCCTACTATGCCTTAACGCCTTCTTACTCTACTGGCACGGATCCTACACCTTTAACCCACTAGAATACCACATGGCCTCCCTTCCCGTCTTCACCGCCGGGCTAACCCTAATAATGTTCAACACAAAGACGCTCAAAGTCCTCGCTTTCCCCATAACATTCCTTCTCTTCCTAACGCCTCCACCGCTAGAAGTCGTCTACGCTACGGGCGCAACCTTATCCACCATCAGCTCCGAAGCCGCTTACAGCTTCCTCAAAGCCGTAGGGCTACCCGTGAGCCTAGAAAACCAGTATGGAAACCCAGTCATAATCCTCCAAAAGCCTGAAGCCTTCCCGCTCATATTCGCCATAGACATAGCATGCTCAGGCATGTACTCCCTCATAGGATTCACCATCTTCGCAGTCTTCGCCGCATACATCGCAAGAGGAGCCCCTTGGAAAAAAACAACAGTGTTCCTAGCAGGCATCCCCTTAATCTATAGTCTCAACATCACACGAATAATCGTCACCGTGCTGATGGGAAACCAGTATGGAATGGAGATAGCCATCCAAGCATTCCACCTACTCGGAGGCGGGGTCCTCATCCTCACAGGAACCATCATCCTACTAACCCTATCCGAAAAAATCTTCAAAATCCAACTATATGCCACAAAACCAAAAATAACGCCTTGCAACCACTGCAACCAAAACGCGGAAAATAAAAAACACTTCTGCACCGTCTGCGGAAATTTCCTAAATCCCATGAAAATTGAACTATCCAAACGAGACTTAACCAAAATATTCATCCTCACAATAAGTGCAATCCTCATCATCAACCTGCAAGCCCCTGTCTTCGCCCTAACCGAGGGACCCGCAGAAGTCATCACACAGTCCCCAAGCCGCGAGCAAGCAACTACACAGATCCTTCCAGATATCCCGGGATACACGCTCCAGTTCACCTACAGAGACAAAGAATTTGAACAAACAGCTAAACAAGATGCATCTCTCACCTACACTTATGCTCCCATAGACCGATCACAACCAACAATTTGGATAATATTAGAAATAGCCAAATCACGATCCTCCCTCCATCCCTGGGAAGTCTGCCTAATCACATACCCACAAACTCACGGATACCAGCCACAAGCAATACAATTTGATCTGAGGGATGTCCAACTCATACAAAACCCTCCTGTAATTGGACGGTTCTTCGCTTTCAAGCAAAGTCAAACAAAATCAAACATAACTCAAGTGGTCCTCTACTGGTATGAAAACGCCGTCTTCAACACAGGCCGAGGCTATGAACAAAAATATGCAAAAATAAGCCTCATGACCTTCGCCGAAAAATCAGAAGACATCCCCATCATCGAAAACAAACTCTTGCCAATCGGCAAAGCCATCGCCAACCACTGGCAACCCATAAAAACTTGGTCTCAAATCGCCCTAATCATCGCTCAACACGGAGCGACCCTTACAATCATAACAATTTTTCTTCTAGCGATGACATTAGTCTATCAATTTGTAAAAAACCGGGAGAGAAGAAGATCCAAACTAAGATTCTTCCAAAAATTGGCTCTAAGAGAAGACCAGCTCGTCTTACGAGCTGCCCATGAAGCCGCTAGAAAGGGCAGATCCACCGGCAACACGATAGCTTCACACTATCAAAAACTTGCAGAAAAATCCATCGAATTAGAACTCCTCTCTAAAAAACTCCATGAAGCAGAAGAAGCAGGTCTCATAAAAAGGGACATAACCAGCACAGAAGACGAACCCACGCTCGTCTGGAAAAGCCAGATGCCATCCAAAATCTGAAAAATCCCCCTATAGAAAAATCAATCCAATAATCCATACATGCTTAAATAGTTCAATAAAACTACGTAAATTGGGTAAGAAGAAATGCGAAAGCTTGTTGTTTTACCTTTCCTAGCAATTCTTTTAGCATTCATGTTCATAGCTTCAGCTCCACAGCGCACGCTAGCAGAAGAAAACCCTATGGTCTGGGTCGAAGACGAAGATGGCAACATTCGTGAACTATTTTATATAGGCGAGGAGGTACGAATTAAGGCGTATTCCCGCACCACTCCCTATGACATTTACGTATACGATCCAGATGGTAATGTACATCATTATTGGGAGTCAAACACACAAAACTATGACTCCGGTTTGATAGACGATATAACAGATGAGTTGGGATGGTGGGAGGTACAAGCCGGAACAGCTACTACGCGTTATGCTTCGGCTTGGTATGAAGTAATACATGAAGTACCTTTAGGCGTAGCTACAGCTCTTACCACATGCTTCGCCGGTCTAGGATTAGGCTTACTTCGCCAGAGAAGACAAGAAAGAAAGACCTCGAGATAAAGACCTTCTCTCCTCAGGCACCGTTCATAATTATTGTATATCCCATTGATAATAATATAAAAAGTAGATTCGTCCAGTCGACCGCTTATCTTTACCAACCGAAAGAACGACGACAACCTAACCTTTCACAAATGTGCTCAAAGACGCCCGACCCTTACAAAACCCAATACCCTCAAATTCCATAGAAAATCTACATCCCTTTTCCATACATACTTAATAGATTTTATCTTCAAATAAAGTGTGGAACAAGATGACTACGACGAAGAAGGCCCTTCTGTTATTCACCTCTGCTATAATGGTTTCCCTATTGATAGGCTTAGCCATGGCTCAAAATGTAAGCGTGACCTGTGACCCAGAGATTATACGACTCCCAGGAGGTTCAACAACTATAACAGTCACATCTGACAAGGGAGCGATCGGACTTATGACTGTCTTTCAGCCAAACGGAGATTCCTCAACGGTCCCCATACATGTGCGTGCTGGCGGAAGCGTTTCAAAGGATTATCCAGATGATTTCCCAGGCGGAAGCACCATGCAACTAGGAGAGTATACCGTGAGGGTTGCCCTCCTTGGACTCATATGGGTTAGGGTGTTCCGTGTAACCTTTACCGTAATCCCAGAATTGCCTCTTGGCGCTCTAATGGCCACTACAACGTCACTCACCGCCTTAATAGGAATCGTGGCAGTAAAACACCTTCGAACAAAACACCAGTTAGAGTGATATTCAGCGGCAACGTGCTTTTTGGCCAATCGAAGAATCCTGACAGATAATCTTCCTTGGAGCGAATCTTCCTTGCAGAACAAGAAATCTACGCTGTTGACCATAAATCAACAAATAATGGACATCGCAAGGAAAGACAGCCCGGAAACAGTTGAGCAACTCATCAAGCTAGTGCAGCTAAGACACCCAACACCCGAACATGAGATCATGAAACGCATACTATATCTCCAGAACCAGGGAAAACTTGTCCTAAGGGAACATACAGCTTCGCTTCCCCGCACGGTAGAGCGCTACGTCCTCACCAAACAAGCCACATGGTTCTGGACCATCATCGCCCTAGCCATCGCAACCACAACCCTCGTCTTCACCATCCCAGAAGACGCCTACCCGGCTGTCTACGCAAGATACGTGCTCGGATCCACCTTCGTCCTATGGCTACCAGGCTACACCTTTATCAAAGCGCTATTCCCAGCCAAAGAACTCGACAACATCGAGCGCGCCGCCCTAAGCATAGGAATGAGCCTAGCCCTTGTCCCCATCACCGGCCTCCTCCTCAACTACACGCCCTGGGGCATACGAGTCACACCCGTCACTATAAGTCTCCTCGCCCTAACCATAACCTTCGCCACCGTCGCGGTTATGAGAGAATTCCATCTCATGCGGGTACACGAGAACAGCCAACGCCAATGACAGTAAATCTATACGATTGTTTCATAAAAGCTTAAGAATCTGCAGAAAATAACGGATGAACAAACGCGCATAAGGATGCTTCCATGTTTTCTGTTGGACACCTAGCCATAAGTTACCTGTTCGGGAAAACATCATCTAAGCTTCTGAAGGTAGATGTGAACGTTCCCCTCCTATTTTTTGTCTCCCTTTTACCCGACATCGATTTGATCATACCCACCTTACAGCATAGAGGACCCACACATTCTCTCATCGTCTTTTGCCTCCTGTTTCTTCCTGCCTTCATAACCTACAGGAAGGTGGCTGCACCATATTTCCTTGCTCTAGCCCAACACTCCCTCATAAGCGACTACCTCACAGGAGGCACACAACTCTTCTGGCCCATAACCACCAACTGGTACGGCATAGAAGCATCTGGCCTTACAAATATCTCCTTAGAGTGGGTCGTCTTCTTGGCCTCCTCAACGCTGATGCTCAAAACGAAGGATACCTGGACACTCTTCAAGCCCCACCCCACAAACCTCACCCTATGCATACCATCGGCCGCCATTTTCCTATCCACTTTCCTCAGCTTCCCCTTGCCAGTTCCCCCAGAACTCACAACCCCCCACCTCATATACCTGGCAATCTT
>Ga0315314_1001295_pt1 | contig 23046 bp, 22 predicted proteins | sample TDP9_MG_FD_203631 | JGI IMG/M metagenome (GOLD analysis project Ga0315314, IMG submission 203631) | Freshwater sediment microbial communities from Lake Towuti, South Sulawesi, Indonesia - TDP9 | ecosystem: Environmental > Aquatic > Freshwater > Lake > Sediment | place: Indonesia: South Sulawesi... | reverse complement strand
AAACCAAAAATCACTCTCGGACGTGCCCACGTCCGAGGACAAGGTATTTGATCGCTGTTAGAAGTTGGACGCTCATAGCCTTACCCAACTCGGAACACCTACTCAGAAGCTACGCAGCTCACCTCATCGTAATTGACGAAGCAGCTTTCTTCGCCAAAGACGAGACCATATTCATGAATGGGTTGACCTCCATGATGGCGACCACGGGCGGCACAATGATCGTCAGCAGTGCCCATCCGGTCAAGCCTCTATTGATTCGATATCAAGTCCACTAAGCTCACCCAGTAGCTCGAGTTGACCGGCAGAGAAGTCGAATCTCTCAAGGTAGAATAGCAACACGTATCCTGGGCCTCAACACGACTACTCCGGTCGATACCGCACTCCCTTCATATTATTCGAACAGACACCTATTTAAGCGCCATCCTTCTTATTATATGCAGGGGCTGCTATGGATGATTCCGCCTTCCATGTAAGATTGGCGAAGGAGAAAAGGGGAGGGGCGCTTCGAGAGTTCTCATTCGGGGCGTATTCAAATTCAGCTGACCTTGCCTTGAAGGCTGTGGAACAGGCTATCGAGTCCGTTGCTGCGAAGACCAACATCCATTTTCATGTTCGTCCTCGCACCGCCCACGTGGAGAGGAGGAATTGGGTGAGGGAGAATCTACCTGAGGTTTTGGATTATCTAAGTGTTCTGTGGGATGCCTATGGGAGGCTTGGGTATGGCGGAACTGATGGCGATCGGGCTAGAAAGGCGATCGAGGCTATGGAGAAGGCACTAAATGAGATCAGCAAAGGATTTGGAATCGAGCTTATCTGAAATCGTTGATGCCATCAAAACCGTTGACGGCGTTATCGGAATAATTCTCTTTGGGAGCACCGCTAGAGGAGACCATGATGAAGGATCTGACATTGATCTTCTCATTATCTTCAAGGATCAGGATGCAATGAGGAAGAACGAATGGGAAGTCACCCGCAGCATACCCTCCGACATCTTTGCTCAATCGATCTGTGTCTGCCCTTCGACACTCGAGACTACGAACCCAGTGTTTCTACAGTCTGTACTCGAGGATGGGGTAATCCTCTACATGCAACATCCGCTTGTCTTGAAGATTAAATCAGCTAGCCTTGCACCTTATCTCATAGTGTCTTTTGGCTTAGGGATTTTGTCTCAGAGGGAGAAGCAGAAGATTGATTACAAGTTATTCGGAAGGGTCTCCGAGGGACGTAGCTATGCAGGCCTTGTCGAAGAGCACGATGGAAGGCGACTTGGAAGGGGATGCTTTCTAATCCCCAAGGAGGATTCGGAGTCTGTTCTGAGTCTCTTAGATGAGCATGGCCTAAGATACGAGTTACTGGAGGCATATTTGCCAAAGATCAAGGAGTCTCCACTAAGGTCTCTCTCTAGCCTTTATTCACGAAGTTGTGGAGGTGCCCAGTGGGAGAGAAGGAACTCTTCGATCTGAACCAGTAGGGCGAGATCAAGCGGAGGCGGGACTCGGTGATAAAGCAGCTGAAGCGACGTTTCAGCACAGCAGGAAACCGACCCATAGTCTGCCTTCCTACGAGTGTGCTGGAGCAAGTGAAGGCGAAGGTAGGCGACGAAGTGGAGATCTACACTGAGGGAAAACGCATGACCTTGGAGCCCATAGAGCTTGAGCCAGAAGAAGAAAAGGTAGCGCTCTAGAACCCTTCGAATACCCTTGGCCACATGTCCTATAACCTAGATTGTTCTAACCCAGCTTCACGCCTTGCCACGCCTTTTCATGAAGGACAAGAACGGGCAAGGCTTTGTCTAGGCTGAGGATAATCTCACACTGTATTAGATACCTGTAATGAGGCTCAGGTTCGTCCCTATACATGAATTCGTCAGGACTAAAGAACTTTTAGAGAAAATGAAGGAATAGCCTAAGTATTCCAAAGAAACATACCCGCCTTCTTTGGCTAGACAGGCAAGCATAAGCGACTACATAGAAATATGTGGTCATGTTTGAAGCCTAAAAACCTCAATGGAATAAGTAGAAAACAATATCTATTGCTGCGATTAGGCTATTTTGAGTTCTCTATAGGCGGGGGGAAGTTTGAAGACTGGCGAAGAAGAGAGGGTGACGTTAAGAGAGGCTTCTGAAGATGTGAGGAGGTCGGGTAGGCTCTCAGAGGAGTACCTCGCTAAGCTGAGAGGCATCTTTGAAGAACGCTTCGAGAGAGCCCTAAGGTCGATGGAGGAGAGGAGAGTTAAGAGGTACACCTTTGAGCCCTCAGGCAGGGTTGTCTGGGTTATTGTCGGGAAGGAGAAGGAATATCAGATCCTGCCAAAAGCAGGGTACTGCTCCTGTGACGACTTCTATTTCCGTGTCATCAATGGTGAGACAGGTCTCTGCTATCATCTGATCGCTCAGAGCCTTGCTGAAGCCCTCGGCATCTACGAAGAGATAAGGGAGGGAGACGAGTTCTACGACTCTCTCATGACTGAGTGGAGGAACCAATCTTTAGAGCCCTGACGAGTCAGACCTTAAATACCTCTCCGTCCACCTATATCTCGCCATGGATATCGACGGCCTCTTCACCATCCTCTGGGACATCACACTCATAGCCGCTATGCTCGCCTTCGCCCTAGGCTTCATCTACCTCGCCGTCACCCAGCGCGAAGAGCAGAGAGCAAAGTGATCTCCTTATAGCCCTGCATATTGAAGTGAGCAGAATGTCGGGCGTCGAGAATATCATCAAACGGATTCTAGCAATAAGACCAGAGCTAACCAAAGAAGCCGTCAGAATAATGATCGAGGAAGAGAAGGCACGGGCAGGCGGACTCCTCACAGAAGAGGCTGCAGCCCACATAGTCGCCTCCACACTAGGTCTAGGACCTGGACAAAAGGTTGACGCGAAGATAAAGATCAGCAGACTCACCTCTGGGCTAGGAGATGTCTCCCTGACAGGCAGAGTCATCCATATCTTTCCTCCAAGGAAGTTCACCCGAAAGGATGGGAGGATGGGAAAAGTTGTGACGATGCTCCTAGGGGACGCCACGGGCTCTGTGAGGGTCGTGCTCTGGGACGAGAAGGCCGACCTCGTCTCAGCAGGAAAGATGACGCCGGGCAAGATCGTGAGGATACTCCACGGATACACACGTGAACGGCAGGGCGAAGTAGAGATCAACGTAGGAAGACGCGGCGAGATATACCTTGAGCCAATGGATGTGGGAAAAGAGGACCTCCCCCCAGTCGAAGCTTTCTTCCCGAAGGCAGGCGAGATTCGATCCACTGGAAGGGTGAACCTCACTGGCGTCATAGTTGAGAAGTCGCCCGTATCAACCTTCAGCAGAAGAACTGGCGAAGATGGAAGAGTTATGCGGATAAAACTCAGCGACCTGAAGGGTGGCGAAACCATCCTCGTACTTTGGGATGACTTCGTAGGTGATCTCGGAGCGGTTGATGTGGGAACTCGCCTCCAGATCGTAGATGGTAGAGCTAGAGAACGGGTCGGGGGAGGGATAGAGGTTCATGTGTCTAAGTCTACTTCAGTGAAAGCGGTTGAGGAGGGTGTTGAGATCAGCAGCACACTCGGCGAAGCGGTATTGAAGGTTGCGGACATTAGGTCCGGTATGAGAAACATCAACCTGCTTGGTCGCGTCGCGGGCAGGAGCGAAATTAGAGCCTTTAAGCGCCGTGGAGGAGGAGAGGGGAGAGTGGCCTCTTTGCTTCTGCAGGACGAAACAGCCTCGATCAGAGTGAGCCTCTGGGACGATCATGTGAAATTGCTGGAGACGATTAAGGAAGGAGATGCTTTATCTGTTGAGGGTGCATATGCTCGGGAGAGTCTTGGCGGTCTAACCCTAAGCATCGGCTCAGAAGGAAAAGTAGCCATCATCCAAGGGACTGACGCGCCCTTTCTAGAAGAGAAAAAGGTCGTCACAAAGATCAGCGACCTGCGAGAGGGGATGGCTGAGGTCACAGTGGAGGGTCAGATCGTGGAGCCGCCGTCCATCAGAGAGGTGACGACTCAGAGGGGAGAAACTGTGAAAGTCGCTTCCTTTGTAATTGATGATGGAACGGGCGAGGCCCGGGTCTCACTTTGGAGGCAACTTGTCGAAGAAGTTGAGAAGCTCCCCTCAGACACGACTGTTAGGATAGAGAACTGCTACGTCAGATCCTCCTATAACGAGAGGATGGACATAACCTCAGGAACCTTCACGAAAATAAGAATCGGATCTGCTTAATCGGGGTTTTCAAAGAAGGAGAAGAAAGAGAGAGAGAAAGACAGCAGGCAAAAGGATGATAGAAACGGCACTCTTGAAACGCCTAAATCCTCCCTCTAGAACCTCCCCCAGAGAATTGAGACCTCCCTCTCCTATGACCCGAAGACCCTTAATCTCAACACTTCCATAGGAGAAGGAAGCAGGCTCTAAGGAGCCCAGAGCCTGTGTCACGGCTTTTTTGACATAGTCTGCGAGCTTGTTCCAGTCGATCTTCTCTCCAATTGGATAGTAGCCACGTGGGCTCATGCTAAGACCATTCACGATGTGAGTGTCCGTTGTCGCTACCTCGACCTCTTTAGCCCCTAGCTCCTTGACAGCGGCAGTGAGCACCTCCCTTAGACCTGAAATCATGTTGTTTCCATCTAGTATGACGTAAACAGACCTCTGCCCATCAACCTCAACAACTAGAGCCTCAACACCCGTAGGACCCATTCCGTCTCTAAGGGAGAACTCTGGAGGGACGACTCTGGAGAAGCCGACATGGGGGGGCGCCTTCTGGGTGTCGACTGCGTGCTTCATCGCCTCACAGGCGGCCTCATACAGGTTTGATACATCCTTGTCTTCTAGCATGTCGCTTTCGTCTATGCAGTTATGAAGATCCACCACTAGGGTCTCCAAGCCTAGGGCCCTCCCCCTCTCAGCGATCCTTTCCTCTAAGCTTTTGGGCAGGTCATCAAAGCTCTTGGGCGAGACTGTGAGGGTTATCAGGGCTTGATCACTAAAGAGTTGACACGTGGCAGCTGCACCATCTTTGATTTCCCTCACTACAGGAGAAGCCAGCTCGCCTTTAGCACCGACATCCACACCATCGAGAAGCTTTTGGATGACCTTTTGGTTCTGGCTCTGCGAGACGAGATCTCGGTCATGAGTTGAGATGCCATGGAAGAATAGCGTCTCATAACCTAGTTTCTTCTCCAGCGCCTCCCTTATGAGAAGGGGGAGGGCGCTACTGCCCACGTTCCTGAAAGGTCCAGAGTGAATGTAAGAGACCACTAACAGGCATCTCCTTCGTCCACCCGAATGGAAGGCGATATACTTGACAGGTAGGTCTGTCTCCTCTCCAATCTTTTCTAAGTGATGCTCTAACGGCTCGCTTATTCCCTCTGACCATGCAAGCATAAAGGCTTGAAGGAGCGGTAGGGTCTCAATGGGTCTGCCTCCATACCTTCCTCTGTTCACGATCTCGATGACAACCCAGACACCTAATATCAGGCTCAGAGAGACCGCCAAACCAAGCAAGAGGCTACTCCTGTCCACGAGTAGAAGAACTACAGCAACGACAAGGCAGAAAACGGGCTGAGACGCTGCGGCTAGGATCACCTTGACGCCCCCCGAGGTTAGGGCGAAGAAGACGAGCCAGCGCAGGACAAGGGAGAGGACGAAGCCCATCATAAAGGCTCTCGGGATCAAGGTATACACGCCTACCAGCATAGCTATGGCACTAAACAGGGCGAAGGTCGAGACCCAGAGGATGGAAACAGAGAAGGATAAGGCGGTGCACCTTCTGCTGGTAAAGAGGCGCTCCTTCTTTACGAGTCGAGAGACCAGTAGGTCTGAGAGAAGAGAGGGAAGAGTGAAGACAGCAAGCGCATGGAAAAGGGTGAAAAGAGTTATCCCTTCTGACAGGAGAAAGGCTAGGCTCCCTCCGACAAGCGTCACTAGAATCTCTTCGATTAAGAGGACTTTGTGAGAAGGAAAGCTGAAGAGGTAAGAATAGTACGAAATTATCCTGTTGACGGTGCTTCTTCCTTCCCCTCCCCACATCCCAAATCCCTGTCTTAGTGGGATCGAGAGATTAAAAAGACTTCACTGGATTGGTCCATCTACAAGAAGTTGGGATAGAATACACGTGCGAGGATGCAAGCAATTATTAGCATAATAGCTGAAATTATTGCAGTTTCAGGGCTGACTTTGAATCCATAAGACTCGTCCTGAAAGAATCTGAGCAGCCCTGCACTAGAGGCAGGTGCTATTGATTCTTCTTCCCGTCTCTTTGTTGACATGCCCGCTGCCTATGAAGATTGGTAGGACAAATTAAAGTGTTTTGCTGGACCTTATCTGAACTTCATATACTTATAGGCTTTAGCTGCCTTATCGAAGCAATAGTGACAATGCTGATAATTCGTTCTAAACTCTGCAATGTCTTTAGCAACCTTCTTTGGGTCTTCCCCATCGATGACAACCCTCTTCATGAGGTCTGCCACCTCGACCATTTCAGACTCCTTCATCCCAAGCCTCGTTATCTCGCTGGTCCCTATCCTTATCCCGCCCGGCTCCATGAAGTGCCGCCCCTCCCTGATGTCGTAAGGAAGCAGGTTCCTGTTCACAATTATGCCTGCCTTTTCAAGCTCTGTCTCCGTCCTGTAACCGTTCTTCATAGGCGTTTTTAGAACATCTATGAGGAGAACGTGGGACTTTGTGAAGCCTCTCTTTTCGCCGAGAACATTGAACCCTCGTTCATAGAGCACTTGACCTAGAACTTGAGCGTTCTTTATGACTTGGTCACTGTAAGCGCGACCGAACTCCTTGAACTCGCAGAGGGCCACAGCAAGAGCTGCAAGAGTGTGGAGATGATGGTTGCTCAGATTAGCTGGGAAAGCTGCGTTCCTCAATATCTCAGAGTACTTCTCCCAAGAAGCAACTATGCCTCTTTGTGGACCGAAGAAGGTTTTGTGGGTGCTCGTCTGAAGACAGTCAGCCCCCTCCCTTAAGGGATCTTGAAATAGTCCTGCCCCTATGAGACCGGCTACATGCGCCGCATCGTACGCAATCTTCGCGTTGTACTCCGTTGCGAGTTCAATGAATTCCCTTACGGGGTGGGGAAAGGGAAAGACGCTGGCGCCGAAGAGGTAGAGGTTTATGTGATCGCCCCTTTTCTCCATGCGCCTGACTGTTTTTACCGACTTATCCACGTGTATGTTGAGGCTTTCGTCATCATAATCAAAGTAATCAACCTTGAGACCATGAACTGCTCCCGCTGTTCCCCAGAGCCTCTTCTTCCCACTCGAGATGTGCCCGCCTGTAGGTATCGAAAGCGCCATTATTCGGTCTCCAGGCTCGGTGAAGGCGGTGTACATGATGAGATTGGCACACACCCCTGATACGGGACGCACATCAACATACTCCGCCCTGAAGAGCTCTTTAGCCAGCCCCATGGCAAGGAGCTCAACCTCATCAATGTACTTGCACCCAGCATAAACGCGCTCTCCAGGCCAGCCTTCCGCATAGCGGTGTCCAAAGTCGCTGGTTAAGGCTTCTCGCACTGCCGGGCTGGTTATGTTCTCGCTTGCGATGAGGGGGAGACTTCTGTTGAAGAATTCACTATGTCCCTTTAGGAGCGTGAAAACCCTGTCATAGCTCTCCTTGGCACTCAAGTAATATCACTACTAAAGACAACTGAAATACTAAGATTTAATCTTACGGGGGTGGTCGATCTATAAAAAGAAGGGAAAGTGTATGTATCGGTCTAGGGAGTCAGTATCTTCTTCCTCTAGGCTGCCTTCTCCTATCGGAGAAGCCGCCTCCGAAGCGTCGCCCAGGCTGCTGCTCGAACTGCTGGCTGGAAAGGTTGTTGTCCAAGTTCACTTCAGTTATTGGTGACTCATCTAGGACTTCGTAGCTTCCGTATCTGCCTAGGTTTAGTCGCATGGAGCCTCGGAACAGGTTGACATATCCGTTCTTGAGGCTGAGGGTCTGTCCCTCTTCTATGCTGTCTACGGCGTCGTCCCATAGGGTCAGGTATATGGCGCCTGTCTCGTCCCCGACAAGAGCCTCGGCAACGCGGTGTGAAGTCTGATCGACGCGTGATGTCACTTCTCTGGTCTCTGTCTTAGAAACAACCTTAACGATTGTGTTTACCTGCCGTGAGTAAGAGTTTAACTCGCCAACCTTCACAAGCTCTTTGCTTTCGTTCTCTCTAATTGCCATCGCGTATTTGCACTTCCTGTTTTAATTCGTTTAAAAACTGTTAGAGAGGCTTATAAGCGTTATTGTCTCTACTTGAAGCATGTTCTGGAGAGGAAGGTTTCTCTGTCTCTAAGGATTGCGAAGGAACTCTTTCAAGTCAACTTGCTTCGGACCGCGCTTCGTTTCGACAGGCCTTTGGAATAGAGTGTCTATTTCATCTCTAACGAGCTGGATCCTTTGAGAGTAGTAGCTACCCAGATCATATTTCTCTACAAGCTTTGTGGCTGGCTCAATGTACTTCTCTATCCCGCCTTGATAGACGGTAAGGGATATGTTCCCGCCACAGCGAGTGCACTTCCCTGAGAGGGGTAGCCGGCGGTATCTACGGTTACAGCTCGTGCATCTGAAGCCTTGGGTGGTAAAGGCTCTGAGGTTCCCAACGATGTCCTTTAGGAAGTGGCTTGTGAGAATTCCTGTTGCCACGACTTTCGCATCAACCGCCTTCAATTCTTCCGAAAGTTCAAGCTGAGCTTCGAGCTTCTTAATCATCGTCTCAAGACTGGTATAAGCGCCCTTGTGGGAGCCCAAGTTGATGTTGGAACACTCGTTAGTATAACCAAACCCCTGGAATTGAGCCTCCGTACCCAGTCGGGTACCAATCGTGTCGATGAGTCGTCCATAATCGTCAGGCTCGGCATGCTTCCGGGTTGCTTCGTAAAGCATCGGGGGATAAAAGTCCATTACATCGATGTTGTGCGCTTCCTTATCCACTTCACTGGGGATCACTATGGGTACAACAAACAGAGGTGCATCCATCATTCCTCCGATCTGGTCGGGAAGGAACGTTTCAGAGAAGTTTATGAGCGGGTCAAGGGCAAGAAGTATTGCGTCTTCGTCTCCGTCACAGTTACGTCGCTTAGCGGCATGCCAAAGGGGATGAGCATAGCAGACAAGAGCACGAGTGAACCCAACGATTCTACCCAGGACGGCTGCTGAAGTGTGCGGCGCCAACCCCATGATGAGGGTGCCGATCAGGTCGTCTCTCTTCTCAACGTTGTAGATGGAGGACAAGCCATAGAGACGCGTAAGCTCTTCATCCAGGAATTTCGCAACCCTAACAAGATAATCGCCACAATTGTTGGGTACGATAACGTCTTGAACCTTCAGCTCCAGCATCTGTTCAGATGATTCAAGAGGATTTCCATAGCGGTCGTGGGTATAGCCGAGCTCCTTGAGAGTCTCAAGGGAGACTCCGATCTCGCTGGGCTTGAAGTGTGTGAGAGGCGCGTCGCTCACATCAAATCTTATGGTCCCATCCTTGAAGATCGAGAGATCGTATTTGGCTCTGAGAACTCCTTTCTCTAAAGCCTCGGGAACACGCCCTCCATTCATAAGTCCCTTCACTCCTTTGATGGTCTCTGGGAGACGATTCCCGGATCTCTTTTGAGCTTCCTCTAGAAGGCGTCCTAGATCTACTCTTGTCTGGCAGTAGGAAGTCGTTGGGGCGTTACACGTGGGGCATCTGCTCCCTTTGACAGTTTTCCCACAGCGGGGACAAACGCTCTCCGTAATCGCGTCTACCCTGCAGCTCATACACTTAACACCAAAGACCAGCCGCCCACAGCTGGGACAAACACGCCTCGTCAACTCGACAGATATTGTTCTTTCAGCAGCCGCCTTTACAACATCCCTTTGCGCCCCCCCTGCGCTCCCAACGGGAAAGAGAACGTGGACATAGGGCTCCAATCTACGTTCCCTCGCCTTCTCAGGCCGCCCCATCCTCGCGCCCACGAAGACGGGCGCCTTCACCTTTACTTCAAATCCAGAGAGGATGCTGACGATCTCAAGAGGATGCCGAGATGTGTCAATCTCAAGTCCCGGCTTATCTAGGGCAAGACATTTCTCAAGAACAGGCGTGACTTCAGACAGTATGAGGCGCCCGTCAGAGACTTCGTGAGGAATAAGAAGAGACTCCAATAAACTATTAGCCTGAATGTCCAGCGCCCCAACGCGCCCCCAAGAACCCTCCATCTGAACCCTTTCAGTCTTTAAGAGATAGTCCCTGAGCTTAAGCAGACCATCCGATGAGATTGTGGACCACAGGTAGGTGTAGCGGGGGTGAAGGGGAACACCTAGATCCGTCGACAGCTGAACTGCCTCTTGGGCAGAAGGCCAAGACCAAGGATTGTCAAGCAGTTCAGAGAGTCTGGAGGGGGCGCCCCCGACTACTCTCTTGAATGCCTCCTTTAGATCAAGACGCCACTGCGATTCGTCGTAGCCTGCCGATGGAAGAGACACGTTGTTCTGGAAAAAGTCCCCAATGTTGATCAGAATATCACCCACAAACAGAATCTTCTCAACGGAACCTTCAAGCTCCTCAGCCTCCTCCACCGTCTCAACTCTGACTACAGAACCCCCACGAAGTCGAACCACGGGAGGTTCTATCGAATCCACGGGAGTAACTATCGCTGACTTGCCTGGGAACTCTATCCTGAGCTGGACACCTGTGGCGAGAAACTTCTTTAGAATAATCATCGTGGCAGGGTGAACACCGACAGCTGCTAATCCCGTGTTTCTTGCCCTGCCGAATCTCAGTCTGAATCCGCCGATTGCTGAGGGAAAGGAAAAAACGGGCCGTCCGACGATGATCTCGTCCATAAATTTCGCTGAAACCTCTCCATCGACGCCTCCGCCAAGCCTAGAGAGAAAGTCCCACCCCTCGATGTGTAGCTTCTCACAGGTTCCCAGCAGCTTCCTCGCGCGCCCTACTACGCCGTCCACCACAACAATTAATGCTCCACCACGCACCCTGTTCGTCTCGATGCCGGGGACATCCCTAAAGGACGAGATCTCGAAAGGATCTGTACCCACGCCTGTAGCCTCCACAGGGAGATTCCTTAAGGCTTCGCGGAGGTCGTCATCGGCCACATGGTACTGGAATCTGCGAACTCTTCTTTCGTAGAGCCGAACCTCCTCAATAAACCGCATCACTGCCGCGTCGCTCGGCTTGTATCTGTCCAAACCTAGCTTCTTACGTACAAAGTCTCCAACGACCAAGGTGAGGGCCTGCGCCGTGCCTCCTGCTGGACGAATGGGCCCTGCAAAATATATAGCCAAATAACGTGAACCATCCGGATTCTCCTTAAACTTCACCTCTGTAACGCCCTGAGTCGGCGCAACCGTGATACCCTCGGTGAGAATCGCTAGGGCGGTTCTTATCGCTTGATCTGCGGCTTCCTTAGGCTCGAAATGCCCAAACCTGCCGTAGACAACCTCTTCTGCGATCTTAAAAGCCAGGTCGCGGCGGTCCATGATCTCCCCTAGTTCCCGAATCCTCCCCCCGACACCTGTTGGCCCCACTAGCTGCTCTATTCTTTCAGCCATGTCATGAGTAAGCCTTGACTCTGGTTTCAGCTCTGGGTCCAACCCCTGTTCGCGAGCTTTCTGGGCCACCTCATAGAGAGCATCTAATCTTTCTTGAAGATCGGAGAAATACTTGGAGTACTCAGGAGACATGACGAGTTTAGTCAAAGGTCTACCCCATCCACCTCATTTCGGGTCTTAGGCGGGAACCCCCTTTCACCTTCTGATGTCTCTGATCCGTTCAGTTATCTCGTGAATCCTCTCTTTCACTTGGTCATGCTGCTCCACGAGAGTGCCCGTCACAATGATGTCTGCCCCTGCCCTTACAACTTTCTCCGCGGCTGAGGCGTCTCTTATGCCTCCACCCACGACCAGGGGTCTTTCTATCGCTTTCTTGACCTTCGAGGTTGTCGCCAATGGAACAGGTTCTTTCGCACCGGACCCTGCTTCAAGATAGATGAACCGCATCCCGAGATATGTTCCAGCAAGGGCGTACCCTGCGACGATTTCCGGATATTCGGGACTTATGACCCGAGCATGTCCGATGTATCCAGCGGCACAGCCCTCGCCTACAATAATATATCCCAAGGGTATAGCTTCGAGTTTATACCTCTTCACCAAGGCAGAGGCTAAAGCTTGCGCCTCTATAAGATAGTATGTGTTGGACGAATTCAGCAGAGACATAAACCACACAGCATCAGCAAACCTACTGACTCCTGAGATGTTGTTAGGAAAAAGGATTACGGGAATCTTCACAGAAGCTTTGATAGCCTTCACAGCTTCATCCAAGTCTTGACTAGACACAAGGGTTGACCCCCCAACCATAATGCCAGAGGTCCCGCCCCTCTCCGCTTCCGCTGCGACCCTAACGATATCCTTAACCAGCGACTTCTCAGGATCTACAAGTGTGAGGTGGAGCGCTCCCTCCTTTGCCAGTCGGGTTAACAGATACTCTTCTACACGTCCCATTTGTCACCGCCTCGTCTACGGCCGGGCATAGAACTGATCTATGAAGATGCAGTATATATCGATTGGTTCGACACGATCAGCAGTGTGAAACTCTTCCTTAAGACCACAATCTCCGCAGACAACCAAGGTGGTCCCGTGCTTACGATCTACGTTAACCTTCATGGTATTTTTCCCGCATTTCGGGCACATGAATAGCTCGGGCAGCTTTCTCTTCATGACCTTGATGACCTTCTGTCTCTTCCTCCCCACTTACCCACCCGCCCTAGATCGATGTTAATCCCTGTCTTAAGATTATTGGGAAAGCCCGCTTATGCGCGTTCCTGGCAACTCTTTCAAGAACTCCTATCACAACACTAGTGTCAACGTTCAGATCCTTCGCAATACTCTCGCCAGACATCCCTTGCTCCCACCCATAGAGGATCAAGTCAAGCACTTCATACCTAACCCCCAGTTCTCCCTCGGTTGTCTGACCTGGCCATAGCCTCGCACTCGGTGCCTTCTCGACAATACGTCGGGGCAGGCTTAGGTGATGTGCCAGCTGGTAGAGTTGTGTCTTGTACAGGTCTCCCAGCGGGAGTAGGTCGGCAGCCCCATCACCATACTTTGTGAAATATCCTGTCAGAAGTTCGCTTTTGTTGCTGGTACCAATCACCATCCTGTGAAAACGATTCGCATAATAATAGTTCACAATCATCCGAACCCTCGCCTTCACATTTCCAGCGCTCACAACATCGCTTCTTACATAGCTCGAGAGGGAAGAAAAGATTGCTTGAATCATGGGCGTGATATCAATGATGTCACACGTGACACCGCACAGCCTCGCAACCTCCAACGCATCCGTGATATCACTCTTGGGTGTGACCCCCTGCTCGGGCATAGTAATGGCAGATATCTTGTCGCTCGACAAAGCCTTCGCCAAGAGTGCCAAGGCCACGGCGGAGTCGACTCCTCCGCTGACTGATATAACTGCCCCCTCCGAACCTGCTTCCGCTATCTGCGTAGAAATAAAATCAACGACCTTCCTCTCCACTGAAAGAGGATCAATTTCTAGACTCTTCGCGTTTAACATCGTGAGGAAGTGGGGCCCCAAAGGATAAAAACCCTGCCTCTTATGTGTTACAGTGTTGTGTTAGTAAACATGTGTTGTTTCTACGTATAACTTATTAACGTTGTATACAAACTTGTATCCGTAGGGCCCGCATCACTGCACGAGAGTGTCCAGTCATGGATGAAGAGATAAGAGCTTGGCTAAATAACGCCCTAAGCGATCCCCTCGCCTCTATCCTCACCAAATACAGCCATTTGACGAAAATACAGTTCGAATCCGTCCTGATAGACCTCGCCACTGAATATCTCGGCCGAAATGGGTTGAAATACGAGGATAAGGCCAAATTGAGGAGCCGCGCAGTTAGTAGAGGCGCGTTTAACCGTAGTCTAAGCCAAGCAAGGAAAAACATCATATCTTCAATTTACACGACGCTCCTGCTCTCCTATGTAGGACTGCTCAGAGGATCAGTCTTTGATGAGTATGATACACTTGCACAGAAACTAAGGGATTTTGTAGCTCTCTACGAAAAATACATGGAATCTCCAGAAGCTCAATCAAGACTGTTAGCGAGATTTGAAAGAGAATTATTGGAGGGCGTTGAAAAACTAGCCAAACCAAAGGAACTGAAACCCCAGAGAACAACGTGATATCACGCGCCAAACCACATCACGACCAACCAGAGGCGTTCAAGCCGCCCCAAAACTCCTCATTTCCTGGAGAAACCCGCCCCAACCAGAGAATATCGGCCTTCTAGTCCTAAAAGCAGACGCGTTTGACGTGTTTGGTCGAATCCACGCATGTTGTGTGCCCGGGTTCGGATCAGGACCCCTGTTCTCGCAGAAGTCTGTTCTGCTAGCTTGTGATATCACATTACTCCTTCATGGTAGCGGCGCGTTTCTGGCTTGGATCTCCCAAGAGTCCCAGAATGTAGGATTTCTCCGTTTGGCTAAGCCCGATTTTTTCTTAGTGTGATGCCGTGATGCAATATCACAAAGTTTATCACGTGTAACTTGCATGTGATATACTGGGAAGAGGTCTTGGGGGAGATGTGATGGATTTTCTTGTCATTGAAGTTGCTTTTCTGGCAACCATGATGGCAGCTTCGATATTATTCATTCAAAGGATAAGGATGGCACAGAAGGAGTACGAGGCATCGAAGGAAGCCACCAAGAATATTGTTGTCTCCTTCTTTAGAGAGATCTCGAGGGAAAGGGAACGGAGAGAAACTATTAGTGCTGCCGTGGAGGTGGTGGCGGAAAGAAGTCTTGAAGCGCTCAGGATATCTGAAGAAACGCGATCCGAGATAAGAGCTTTCTCGGACAAACTAGACAAGGCGGTGGAGGGGCTCTCAACAGTGAGGGGACAAGTAGAGACGTTGAAGCAGAGAAAGGATTGGAAAGTGGAGGTTGTTGAGGGAAAGCCTCCTAGGGAGAAGGCGTTAGTAAAAACAGAGCCACCTCCCTCTCTATCGACGGGGGAGGGCGGCGTTTTGAGTCGACTTAACTCCACGGAGCTTATAGTATTGAACCTCCTGGAGAAGGAGGGAGAGACAACCGTCCCGAAGATAAGAGAGAGGATAGGAAAAACGCGCGAACATACGGCCCGTCTTCTGAAAAAGCTCTATGACAATGGCTTCATAGACCGCGTCACAGGAACTGTGCCCTACAAGTATAAGATAAGGAAGGAGCTCAGGGATCTACTTGCGGAGCAGAAGAAGAGGGATGTTGCTTCGTAGAGGAGATCAGTCCTAGGTCAGGGATTTGGCACAGGATAATCAGGAGATGAGATGTGTCAGAGGCACTTAGAAGATCTCTAAGAGAGATCATCGCGGCAGGTTACCAGATAACCAAGGAAGGATTCGATCTTCTTAAGACTCTCGATGAAGCTCTTCTAGTTGAACTAACCCGGTATTCCTTAGACAGAGCTAATGCCCTGCCAGAGGACAAGTTCATATTAGATTATGGCTTTCTCAAGGCGATCCTTGAGGAGATCGCGTTGAGTAAACAGGCAAAATCAGAGATCACGGGGAAGGGCGTGGAGACAGCTCTTGCCAAAGAGTATGACGTGGAGGTGGAAGTAACCAAGGATCCTGCACGGGAGATAGCATGTGAGGGGGGCCTCGACGGGTTCCTCGAATATTTTCGCGATAGATACGCCAGGATAGAGAAGGTCTTCAAGAAGAGGATCGACACAACCGACACGATAGGAATAAGGGAAGCCCTGAGAGCACCGCTCAAGGCCAAGATCAAGACCATAGGCATTGTCAGAGAAAAGAGAATCTCAGGCAACAAGCTATTCATCGAACTGGAAGACCCAGAGTGCTCGGCAACGGTCCTCATCCCGCTGGACAGGGAGCCCTTACGTGCTGCACCAGAGCTTCTCGTCGACCAGATCGTGTGTTTAGAGGCCTTGAAGTACGATGATCGCCTACTTATCGCCGACGCCCTTCTCTGGCCAGACATCCCAGAGAAGACCCCACCTCATAGTGAGGCCCCCTTGTGCGCCGCTCTCATCTCAGATCTCCACATAGGTAGCAGGAATTTCATTAGGGAGCTGTTTGCGAAGTTCTCGAAATGGCTAAACATGGAACTTGGACCACCAGAGGCCAGGGCTCTCGCGGGAAGAGTCAAGTACCTTGTCATCGCGGGTGACCTCGTCGACGGCATAGGCATCTATCCAGAGCAAGAGGCGGAGCTGGACATCGCAGACCTAAGCAAACAATATCAGGTGGCGTCGGAGCTCCTCTCGACTGTCCCTGATTATGTCCAGCTGATTATTATTCCAGGTAACCACGACGCAGTGAGGAATAGTCTTCCCCAGCCAGCTATACCCAAGAAATATGCAGAATCCCTACACAGTGATGACAGGGTCATGTTATTGGGTAATCCCTCAACGGCCTCTCTGCATGGCGTCGAGGTCCTCATATCGCACGGAGAAGGTTTAAATGATGTTATTACACAGGTGCCCGGATTAGACTTCCGTAGCCCCGCAAAGGCGATGGAGATACTACTGAAGGGCCGCCACGTAGCGCCCGTCTATGGGTCATCTACGCCTATAGCCCCCGAGAAGAAAGATTGGATGGTGATAGACTCTCCGCCTGATATTCTACATATGGGTCATGTACACGTCTTTGAATGCAAGAAATACAAAGGAACGAGCCTCATCAATTCCGGGGCGTGGCAAGGTCAAACCTCCTACCAGAAAAGAATGGGGTTGACGCCAACGCCCGGCATAGCCCCCATAGTGGATCTTCAGAGCTTGAAAATAGTCCCCCTAGACTTTAACCACCTGTAGAGCTGAGCCCTCTTGCGATCAGCCGTGCCAGCCTCACGGGTTCAGGTATGCGGCACAAAAGAGCCGACTGCTTAAGGATGTTCTCAGCCCAATCGGGATTTGCGCCTACGACCTCGAAGTAGATGGGTGGCTGGTTGACACGGGTCGAGGTAGAATAGGCGTGTCCAAGGGACTCCACACACTTCCAGCGGTCCGCCCAGTCCTTGAAATGACTCTTTAAAGCCCCCCTCATGGCGCTTTGACGGGGCTTGTCTCTCATGAAGATTATGATGGGTTGACAGAATTCTTTGAATAGCTGAGGCGCGTCGACGATGTTGAAACCTGCGAACGTGATACCACCGAGAATTATTACGTCAAAGCAAGTGTTTCTTAGCATGGCCGAGAGCTTTGGAGTAGCGTCCACACCATCAACCGAGATCAATGAGAGCCGAATATCCTCGACCTTAGTGCCTCGCATTTTCACCATGCACAGCGGACACTTTTGTTCACCTCGCCTTTGAAAAGCCACGAAACTTCCGTCTTCAACTCCGACCACAGCAGGACTGTTGGAAAAGGTTGTCAACGTCTCTTCCTTATGCTAATACTTTTCCAGCTTGCCATGGTTCTCAGACTTCAACAGGAAAAGGGGATAGAGTTCCCTTGGAACTTCGACTGTGCCGCCGTTGATGATTATGCTGTGCACGTAGTCCAGAGCCTTTCTGTCGACATCCTTCTCGAAGACTACCCTGCCGCTTGTCTCTATTATGAATTCGCCTACCTCGTTGTGAAGCGCAACGATATCTCTCCTCGATAAGAGGACGGACCCGTCGTTCTTTATCTTGCGAACCTCAACGCCTCCGTTATGGTAGCTCTGATCGTTGCTCTCGCAGTATTGCCTCAGGGCTTCGTTCATAACATCCGACACCCGCTTGCCAGAGGCCCTAGCAAAAGAGAAGATCTTGTTGTAGAGATCCGTGTCGAGTCCGCGGACGGCTACCGTCTTCCTCGCTATTTCCTGGTCCCTCCAAAAACTGGTTTACATGTTTACATGTCAACGAGTAATCTTATAAGCTTATTGTCCAGGGAGGTAAGTTAAGCGGGTTCCCTTCAACTACAACGGGGGAGGGAAAATCATTTATGGTAAGAACGGCAGCACCAGTGGACACTATCTCTCCGGCAAACGAGAGAGGGATAATCTCATCATCTGAGAGAAACGTTGGTAGTTATAGAAGTGTAATAAGACAGTTATTATCGTCAAATGAAGGGAATTTCGGGAAGGGTGACGGTAAGGATATTGAGCAGTTGTTCTCATTGCTTAAGAAGATCTTCTCTGCTGATGCTGTCGCCAAGGTCTTTCTGTATTTGTGCCTACATGGGGCAGCTACGGCTTGGATTCTCCAAGTCAGGCTAACCCTGAGTGAGCCCACGGCATACAGAGCACTGAAACAACTCAAGGCTTTAAGCATTATTAGGCCCGCGATCAAGTTGCCGAAGAAATCTGATTCAAAGGGTGGCCCACGGCCTACGGTGTGGTCCATTGAAGGCGCCTCAACCCAGGAAGTGTCAGAGGCTGTCAGGATTCACGTAAAGACACTCAGTCCGAAGTATCGTGTCGCAGAGGAGGTAGCTCAGACGATACTGGATGACTATTTGTCTGGGAAACCTTCCATGGATATTACATACAGGGAGATCGTCGTGCAGATAAAGCATCTCAAACTGCCCTTCAATACATCGGATATAGCGGACTTGGCTGCACAGTATCTGTACGAGAAGGGCATCCGAATCTGGCGGTGAGGACGATCAAGGAACCTGGTTTACTATACATCGTCAACGGTCTGGCGCTTTTTGGGGTACGTAGCTAGGCCACGGCATTCTCCGCGGTAGCTTCGTCTTGGGGCTTCTTAAAACACCATCTTCCTGCTGTTGCTGAGGCTCCTCCGACAAGGGTATCCGATTCGTTATCCTGCCCTGGTTCTGGTCTGTGTTTGTAACTCTTCTATTAATTTCGGTAACAGACCAAGCTGTAGGTATAGGTTCGGGGAATCCTCGACTACACTCATTCTCGTTCACAAACGTGACCACTGTGAGCCCCCATTTCTGTCTTTGATATAAGAGAGTGCGTACCTTATCCCCCATAGTGGGGTTTGGTCTCCGGTGAGTTCGCTCTATCCCACGGGGTCAGGAAAGTTTTTTAAGGTTAGTTTTGTAACTTTCTTCGACTTGACGTGAAAAAGCTAGAAGATTACAGGGTTATGCCCATCTTTCCAGCGCAACCCGTCTCTGACCCTCAGATCTCTCCCGATGGAAGCAGAATACTCTTCACCTATTCAACTGTCAAGATGAAGGGAAACAAGTATGACAGCCATCTCTGGATGTTACACTTGGATGAGAAGAAGCCAAGGCAATTCACTCATGGAAACAGCAACGATTCTAATCCTCGATGGTCTCCTGATGGGAAGGCCATCCTCTTCTTGTCTAACCGTGTGGGCGAAGAGGAGAAGCCTGGGGACGAGAAGAAGAGGAAGACACAAGTTTGGACAATTCCGGCGGATGGAGGTGAGGCTAAGCGGCTCACTGCCGCTGAGGAAGCCGCTCAACGCCCGATGTGGTCTCTTGATGGGAAAGTTATTCTCTTCTCCTCTAACGTTTTCAAAGGTGAAAAGGCGAAGGACAGTGATGTCAAGATCATCAGGCGAATCAGGTATAAGCTCAATGGCCGCGGCTTCTTCGAGGGAAAGTATAATCATCTCTTCTCAGTGCCCTCTGCTGGGGGAAAAGTGAAGCAACTGACGGACGGCGAGTTCGATGTAGACGCTTTTGCCTGGTCTTCTGACGGCAAGCGTATGGCCTTTGTCTCCAATTTGGAAGAGGACGCTGACTTATCCTACTTCAAGAATATATACATTGTTCCTGCGAAGGGAGGGAAGCCGGAGCTGTTGTTGAAGGGCAGAGGTCCTATAGGTGCGTTAGGGTGGTCTCCTGACGGGAGGTATCTTGCCTTCACTGGGAATGTGATAGATGACCCGGAGCAGATCGTTTACAGGAACACTAATGTGTGGACCCTGCCTGTGAAGGGCGGGGAGCCTAAGAACCTTACAGCTGAGTTCGACAGGACGGTGGGTGCTGAAGAGGGCGTGTTGAAATGGTCTTCTGACTCGAAGTACATTTACTTCAGGTGCGACGACCTCGGGAGCAACCATATCTTCAGGGTCGGCTTGCAGGGGAAGGTGGAGAAGCTTACTGACGGAAAGATGACAGTTGGAAGCTTCAGCCTCGACAAGACGAACTCCAATATGGCCTTCAATGCCACGGACGCCACGACGCCTTCGGAGCTCTGGATAAAGGATGAGAAGGGCATGCGCTGCCTGACTGAGATGAACAAGGGTCTGGTTAAGGAGCTGCGGCTCAGCGAACCAGAGGAGTTCTGGTTCACAGCGAGCGACGGAGTCAAGGTTCAGGGCTGGATAGTCAAGCCACAGGGCTTGAAGGAGGGCGAGAAGTACCCGATGATTCTCCAGATACATGGCGGGCCACACTCAGCCTACGGGTTCAAGTTGATGCCTGCCGAACACGAGTTTCAGGTGCTTGCTGACCATGGCTTCGTGGTGGTCTACACAAACCCTCGAGCCAGCACGGGCTACGGCGAGTCCTTCGCCCGGATTACAGGGCACTGGGGTGAGCGGGACTATCAGGATATGATGGAGGCCGTCGACTACGTCATCAACACCTATCCTTACGTTGACGCTGGGAGGCTGGGTGTTGCGGGCGGGAGCTACGGCGGCTTCATGACGAACTGGATCGTCGGGCATACGGACAGGTTTAAGGCGGCAGTCACCATGCGGAGCATCAGCAACTGGTACAGTTTCCACGGCTCAAGCGACATCGGTTGGATGAGTTTGCCGACGATGGAGATGGGTTGGGGTAAGGACCCGTGGGATAACCTAGACGTGATCATGGAGAAGTCACCTATTACGTATGTGAAGAACATTAACACGCCTCTGCTGATTCTACATTCTGAGGAGGACTACCGATGCCCCATGGAGCAGGCTGAGCAGCTGTTCGCAGCCCTGAAGAAGCTGAAGAAGACCGTTGAGCTGGTGAGGACGCCAGGCGAAAGCCACGAACTCTCCCGATCAGGGAAGCCCAAGCACAGGATAGAACGCCTACAACACATAGTCAGATGGTTCGACACATACCTAAAAGCAACCTAAACTTCCCCCTTTTTATACTAAGATTATACTGTAACTTTTTTATTCTTCATATTTGTATTTAATATAAAATGAGGGCTCTTCCAAATTAGAGGCTAGGATGAATTATCATGGAAGCAGAGAAAACTGGGAACGTAACTGAGAATATCGAACAAAATGAGATTGAAAAACTGTTCTCAGGTCTCAATTTTAAGTTAATGGAACGAAATCTTAAAGTTCAAAACAGCAAAGGTGAGATTATTGGGGAAATAGATTTAGTTTATCATTTTGAGGATGGAGATATTATCTTTATTATCGAAGTTACACGGCTTAAAACCAATCTTCATGAAAAGGTAGATCATTTCTTTTCTAGATGGTCAGACAGAGAAAACCTGTCTTATCTATTCCGTCAAACAAAACTACCTATTAAAAAAACACATCGAATTTTTGTTGATTTTTTACAGCTCTCTGAATCTGGAATACCCGCATCGCTAAAACGTCATTTTGAGCGTTCTAAATCTAATTCCGAAACTTCTAGAAACCATTATTTGTTTAAAGACGACATTGAGTACTTTATTGATACGCAAACGAAAGTAGGCGTCGTTGCGCGAAATGATCTGCTTAGCTATCTAGAGATAGAAAGGAGAAGAGAATTTCAGCCAATAGATGCAATTCAATTTTATGTTGGAGATCATCCTGCTTTCGCATTTGCAGCTAAGGTAAACACCCTCTTAGAATCCTGTTATGTTTTTAGGCGGCGTAAAAGAGATGCTGGATATCAACGTGCATTGAACCTTAATAGGATAAGCTCTATTTCAAGAGATATAAATCAGAATAAAATTCTTGCATATCCTAACTCAATTGTTGTAAGCAGTCAAACGACTATAACTGAAAAAAAACACTACAAAGAAGATTGCCCGAAACCTATAGAAATACGCCTCCCAACAAGTTACTGCGAACTAAAGGTCATTGATGGACAACACAGATTATTAGGTTTTGCACATGCCGATGAACTAAAAAAAGAAACCTACTTATCTGTTATTGCTTTTGAGCAACTCCCTCTTCAGGAAGAAATGAAAATATTCATAGATATTAATTCAAAACAGAAGAAGGTAGACAGGAATCTAGTCCTTTTGTTAAAAGCAGACTTTAACTGGGACCCAGCAGATAAAGAGTATTCGGAAAAAATAAGTGTAAAAATAGCTGAGCAACTAAATACGCGGGAGCCTCTTAGAAATAGAATTTACTTTGGGACCGCTACAGATAAGCCTGGAGGTAAAGTTACTCTGGCTACTCTTGTTTCGGCTTTATTGAAGAATAACCTTGTTGGTGGAAAATTCCATCTATTTCAATCAGACATAGATGATATCAAGACGCCTGTTACACAAATCAACAGGATACTTTCGACTATTAAGCAAAAACTTAACGAAGACTTCTTCTTAGGGAATCTGGGGCTTAGAATTATGTTCCGTCTCATTCAGATCGTTGAGAGAAATAAAAGGGCAAACGTGGTATCCGTCGAATATGAAGATATATTTGGGGATCTAGTGCCGATAATTACGGGGGATTATATTAAGAAACTCCAAGATTTTTATGGAGAGGGAGGCGCCAATAAAGCTGCTGATGAAATTATTTCTTCGTTGAAAAAGAAATATACTAAATATATCCCTCTTGAACAGAACCTGATAAAATTACGTTATAGGTGACCAGAAATGAATAATGCGTATGAGAGGAGCTTAAAACCTCGCCCCTTCATAAAGTGGGCGGGAAGTAAAACAAAACTTCTTTCCAAATTGGATAAATATATTCCCGAAACATTTGAAGACTACTACGAGCCATTTTTAGGTGGAGCCGCTTTATTCTTCCATCTCAAACATAAAAGAGATTCTTTTAGAGCCTTTTTGTCTGATTTAAATGAGGAATTAATTAACACCTTTATTATTGTTAGAGATCATGTAGATGCTCTCATACAACTTCTAGAAGAACACAAAAAAGAACACAAAGAGAAAGACAAAGACTACTATTTATTTATAAGAGATGAATACGAG
>Ga0315314_1001294_pt1 | contig 23056 bp, 26 predicted proteins | sample TDP9_MG_FD_203631 | JGI IMG/M metagenome (GOLD analysis project Ga0315314, IMG submission 203631) | Freshwater sediment microbial communities from Lake Towuti, South Sulawesi, Indonesia - TDP9 | ecosystem: Environmental > Aquatic > Freshwater > Lake > Sediment | place: Indonesia: South Sulawesi... | reverse complement strand
ATAATTGAGGCGATGGGAAACAAGATTAACTATCGGCTACACAACTGCATATTCTTCGAAATGGCTCTGAAGAATCCTGAAGCAATTTGCGAGAATCTTCACATGAGCTTCCATGAGGGCCTTGTGAAAGGCATGGGCAGCAACATAGAGTTGACCAGACCAAAATGCATGACTCGCGGAGACCCGTACTGCGAACATGTGTGTATATTTCGCGACTGACTAAAGGCAATTTTCGTCAAGACATCTACAGGGCAACGCAGAGGTTGTCGGCGCTTCGTTGAGAGACGTTTACGATGTCGCTGTTATTGGTGGTGGACCGGCGGGCCTCTACGCAAGTCGGTTCGCAGCTTTGGGCGCCTCTGAAACTCTTTTGGTCGAAAAAAAGGAGAGGATAGATGGCCCAACGGTCTGCGGAGAATTTATTCCTTCACTTGGCGAGTTGAGGAAACTCCTGCCTCGTTGTGAAGGATTAATGGAGATGTACCGTTCTATTTCGTCGGCTACACTAGCAAATAGGACTCGGTACGTGCGAGTCCATGGTCCTAGCAATAAGCAGTACAACTTTCGTTTTGAGGGCTTGGTACTCAATAAGGGTGTATTTAACAAGACGCTTGCTACGGCTGCTGAAAACGCTGGTGTAGAATTACATACAGCGACTACTGCTAAGGGCTTTACTAGAGAAGACTGTATGAAGCTCTCTTTGCGGCGCACTAACGTAAAAGCCATAACTAGAGCGAACGTGATAATCGCAGCAGATGGTTTTCCGTCGGGGATGGTGCGAGCTGGTCGCCTAGACCATCACTACGTCTCAAGCGACCTGGCCTTGTGCATGAACGCGTTGATGACCGGCGTGAAATCCGAGGAAGATGTCGTAGAGATGTATCTCGGAAATCATGTTGCTCCTGGAGGTTATGCTTGGATCATACCCAAAGGAGGCGGGATAGCGAACGTGGGTCTCGGAGTTAGGCCATCACGTCTTACTCCGAGCTTCTCCATAAGATACTACATGAGGTCGTTCCTAAGTAAGCATCCCGTCGCCTCAAGGAAATTCTCAAGTGCGAAAGTAGTCTCCTTCTCTGCTAAGGTCGTTCCAGTAGGCGGCCAAGTGAAAAGAGTGTACGCAGATCGCATGATGCTTGCGGGCGATGCCGCCGGCTTAGTCGTTCCGATAAATGGAAGCGGAATCCCGACGGCAGCTATGTCCGGACGCATCGCTGGCACGATAGCGTCAGGAGTGGCTCAAAACACGCGCGACATTGCAGATTACCAATGCGCAATCACGAAAGAGCTATCTCAGGAGATCGACAGAGGGCTTGTTTACAGAAAAGCCGCTGATCTTTTCATGGGCTCTGACGATCTCTTCGAAATAGTTCTCTCTTTGATTGGTACCGGCAATGTCGCAAAAGTTGTGAAGTGCGAAAGCGGAGTTCTCGCTTGTCTATCTCGACTTCTGCTGCTGGTCAGATTAGGAAAATCAACAATCTATGGGTAATGTGTCGAGCGTAACGATTGGCGTCTCTTCCGCATGGGGCAAGCGGGCTGTTTTCACTAGAGGAGCAATTGGAGAAAGGCTTTCAGGTATTTTTGGATATCCAATGCGGAGGCAGCTGCCTCTTGAGCAAAATCTATCGAAGGGCCAGGATATACGCCAAATAACACTATAAGAAAAACCATTATGTAGATTGGTAAGAGCATGGTCGCTGGCGCTTCGCGCTGTGTTAAAACCTTGTCTGTCGGTGAGTCCAGTAAGACTATTTTTGTAACGCGAAGGAAGTAGCCAGCCGATACAACAGTGTTGAAGGCGCCGAAGACAGCCAATAGAGGCCAATTGGCAGCTATCGCGGCTGTGAATAGTATGTACTTGCTGATGAATCCGTTGAACGGCGGAAATCCGATTAAAGCGAAGAGGGAGATACAGAATGCGAGAGTAGTCAGCGGCATAGTCTTTCGGATGCCCGCGAAATCTTTTAACAGTCTTGTCTCAAGTCTGTAGATGAATGCACCAGCGCAGAGGAAGGCGAGGCCTTTCATCAAAGCATGGTTCAAAAGGTGTAGAAGCGCCCCCGTATAACCGAAATTTGTATGCGCTGCAACGCCAATCAACGCGTAGCCCATGTTAGCTATACTTGAGTAGGCAAGCATGCGTTTTACGTCATTTTGGAGAAGGGCCGTGAAGTTGCCCACAGTCATTGTGATTATTGAAAAGACCGCTACCATGATCTGCCATTGCATGTAGACCGAGCTGAACAAAAGTAGCGAGACACGGGCTATGCCATATACTCCAGTAGTTATCAGAACCCCTGATAGAAGAGCGCTCACAGGGCTCGGTGCTTCTGGATGCGCATCTGGAAGCCAAGTATGGACTGGTACGATAGCGGCCTTAACTGCGAAACCTATTAGAATCATGGCGAAAGCCATCGCAATCCAGATGTCGCCAGCAGCGCCGGTCAATTGGACACTTATATAGGCGAAGTTTAGAGTTCCTGTCATGCCGTATAGAAGTGACATGGCGTAAGCTATGATCATGGTTCCTGCAGCGCTCATTATGAAGTACTTATAGCTTGCTTCGATTGCGGCCCAACGTTCTTTTCGAAAAGCTACTAGAACGTACGATGTTAGGGACATGAGTTCCCAAAAGATGAAGAAAGTTAGAAAATCCGCGGCGAATACTACGCCAACCATTCCGGCGGTCATGCCTAACACGAGCGTGTGATATTCGGTTTGACCGGTATCATGTTCCATGTATCGAGGTGCATAGATGGACGTCAATAATCCAAGCAGGATGAATGCAGTTGCCATAAAAAGGCTAAGGCGATCTACTGCGAGAGAGCTGCCTATTGGAGTAAAGTACTCCTTCACGATAATGCCATCAAGGGTTACCTGATTGTATAGGCCAAACAGGAGCCAACCTGCAGTTGAGAAGCCTATTATGACATAACAATCGCGTAGCTTATTCCAATTAGGCTTCCTTGATATCCAGCCCACGAGAGGAGTGGTTACCATGAAAAACAGAAGCGCATTTAACGGTGAACCGAAAAGAACGGCGGCGATGAAAGAGAAGATTTCGTTGGGGCCAGCCAACAGGTTCACCTCTTATACCCTCCAAAGAATGAACGCGAGCAGAATCAGAAAGCCAAGTAAGGTCAAGAGCATGTTGTATGAAAGTATTCCCGTCTGAATTCTCCTGATACCTTTGTAGGCAGATAGGGCTGAGTCGGCTAGTACGTAGTTAAAGCGATCGATCCTCCCCACCTCAATCCGTTTGAAGATCTTGAAGCAGCTTTTAAAGAGGCCTTCCACAAACACTCTTGAGTAAACTTTGTCAAAGTAGTAGCCTTCTGAGATTATCCGTTCGATAGGCCTCGTGACTATCCATCTTCGCGATGAGATGCCGTTTTTGAAATAACCTAGATAAGTCGCTAGAGAACCGGTCAAGAGTATTGTTAGCGACACCGCTAGAACCATCACTTGGAGACTACCTTCTTGGGAGGAATGTACACCCATAAACTGCGAAAAAATTCTCTCAGAGAATCCTGATATGATCGACAGGAATCCCAGAGCCAACAACGGGATAAGCATAGCCCACTGTCGTTCATGTATATGTGTGTTCTTGACGTAGTTCGACCTCTCTCGAAGAAAGATCACCGTTATCCATCTTAGACTATATGCGACTGTCAGAATTGATGCGCCGACAACTAAGATGAATACAGGGTAGTTTCCTGCTTCAAGGACAGATCCAAGAATAAGCTCTTTACTCCAAAACCCATTGAATGGTGGAAACCCTGCAAGTGATAAGGCGCCTACAAGACTTGCAAGAAACGTGATAGGCATATCCTTTCTAAGACCTCCCATAAGACGCATATCCGTCGTCCCTAACGCGTGCATCACCGATCCAGCGCAAAGAAACAAAAGAGATTTGAAAAGCGCGTGACTGAGTACGTGAAACTGTCCTGCAAACCATCCGGACTGTGTTCCAAGACCTAGTGTTGCCATGATCAAACCGAGTTGACTTATGGTTGAGTACGCCAAGGTCCTCTTCAAGTCCGTGTTGACAAGAGCCATTGAGGCTGCAAGTAGCGCCGTTATCGCTCCTGTGTACGCTACTGCGGTTAGCCAGCCTTGAACACTCGCGAACAGTATGTATGTTCTACCGACAAGGTATATTCCAGCTTTAACCATCGTCGCGGCATGGATCAAGGCGCTGACTGGAGTTGGGCCTTCCATAGCGTCAGGTAGCCAAACGTGCAGTGGAACTTGACCGGATTTCCCAACAGCTCCTAGGAAAACGAAGAGCGAGATAGCAAGTGTCGGGAGTGAAAGTTGACCAAGTTGCAAGACATCTCTAGCTTGAAGGAAATCAAAAGTTCCTGTGTATAGATACAGCAGCAGAATTCCTGCCAACAAGAAAACGTCACCTACACGAGTGACAACGAATGCCTTCATTCCAGCTCTAGCTGCGCTAGGCTTATTGTACCAAAACCCGATTAGAGCATATGAGCAAAGTCCAACGATCTCCCAGAAAATGTACATCTGCAGAAAGTTGTCCGCTAAAACTAGACCTATCATCCCTCCAATGAAAAGTAGATTGAAAAAGTAGAATCTCGGCAGACCCTCTTCACGCGACATGTAGCCCACAGCATATAGCATAATTAACGTCCCGACGCAGGAAGCGATGTTCGCCATGAATACGCTCAACGGATCGATAAGAACGCCTGCTTTCAGCTTGATCGCTTCGATCCACCATACACTCTCTACTATTGGTTGACCATTGAGTTGTACAACAGCCGGAATCATGGAGAGAGTGATTCCCGCTGTTATGCTGCTTACGAGTACCGCATACCAGCCAAGGATCTTGCTATTGACTCTAGCTACTATTGGAATCAGAATTGCTCCAAAGATCGGAGCAAGCCAAGAAAGCCATCCAGCAAGTTGAAAGATCATGTTCATGTTCCTCCCAAGATCTTATAGAGGAATTCCGCTCCTGGAGAGATGAGTTGGAGTGCAAACTGTGGGTAGATTCCAAGCAACACTAGGAGCGTCGCTTCAATACACATCGGTACCAACATGGTGTACGAGGGTTCACGGACATCCTCGAGGCCTTCCAGCCTTTGGTTAAAAAAGATCCTTCTGACGGTCCACAGGTAGTATCCAACAGTTAGTGATGTAGATATGAGTCCGATCAAAGCAAAGTGGAAGTATCCAGCCTGCATCACTCCGAGAAAGATCATCCATTCACTTGCAAATCCGGCCAGAGGCGGCGTGCCTGCGATCGAGAGGCCACCTAGTAGCGTTACGGATGCGGTTAAAGGCATGTTCTTTGCAAGCCCACCCAGTTTATCAACATCACGTACATGTGACTGGTGTATTATCGATCCAGCGCAGAGAAGGAGAAGTCCTTTGGCAATTCCATGTGTGATTATGTGAAAAAGACCGCCGGTAATTCCTATTTGAGTGCCGCTGACCAATCCGAGCATGATGTAACCTACCTGATTGACCGAGCTGTAGGCGAGGATTCTCTTAATCTGGATTTGAGTTAACGCCATCATCGCCCCCCAAACCATCGTTGCAAGCGATAGTACCAAGAGGAAGGAACGAGCGTCTGTACCTCCCAATCCCCCCACCAGCGATGGGAATCCTACGAAGACCAGGCGGACTATGCCGTATATTCCACACTTGATTAGGACCGCGCTTAAGAGAGCATGTATAGGCACAGGAGCTTCAGCATGAAAGTCCGGAAGCCAAGTGTGAAATGGAATGATAGCTGCTTTCATTCCAAAGCCGACGAAAAGCAGCACAGCTATAACGAGGGAGTCTCGACCATCAAGCGCATACAACAACCGGGGAAGAGCAAGAATGTCTAGAGTTTTGACCGCAGCATAAATCCAAGCTATCCCTAAAATGAGCAGAGTCCCTCCGACGAACATGTAGACGAAGTATTTGATAGCAATCAACTTGCAAGGCCCTGAACCCCAAACATAAACTAGAAAGAACGTCGGTACTATCGCCAACTCGAAGAAGATGAAGAATTGAATAAGGTTCCTAGACAGCACAACACCTAGCATACTGCCTGCGAACAATAGCAAGTTTCCGAAATAGGCTGCCATGGAAGGAACCGCCCCTGGCTTCCGCGTTGGAACATACTCGGGGCTCTCCAGCGCCTTCTGGTAAGCGACGGAATAGTCAGCCATCTCAGTTTCAACGCGTACGACTTCGAGGCTCTCCATGTAGGATGCGGAGTAGAGCGCTGAGAGGGCTGAGAGAAATGTTATCGCAAGAGCTAGCGGCAAACTAAGCCAATCAGCAAATAAATCGAACTGCCCGTACATGACTAGTGCGTACAATGGATAAGCCTCATAGACGGGGGTACCCTTGCTTAGGACGTTGTTTGAAGCCATCAACAAGAGAAGGGTCGAAATCGTCAGAGCGCCAAAGGATGTTAGAGCACAAATGTTTCTGCTGACTTCCTTTTTCAGCAGGAAGAGTAAGAGGAGGACTATTCCTACAAAGAAAGGCGGTACCAAGGACCAGAGAAGAATGGATGACGAAACCTACACCAACCTAACTCTAAACTACCACCTGAGTCGACGTAACTCTCGAACGTCGAGGGTCTTGAAATGGCGATAAGCATAGATGACGATGGTAAGGCCTACAGCAGTTACACAAGCTTCGAGGACTATCAGAATTATGACAGTTGCAGTTCCTAGAAGATACGAAGAGCCTTCAAACCGGTAGGTAGAAAGAACTATGAAATTCATGTTCGCAGCATTTCCTAGTATGGCGATTCCCAAGAGCAACCGTATCATGTTCTTTTTCGCCACGAGAGAGTACGAGGCAACTACAAGGATGAGGACGGTGCACATCAGGTAAAACTCGACTGTTAGCATCTAACTCTCTCCCTTTTCAGATCTGAGCATGGCAACGCAACACGATACCGTCGCGAAAATAACAAGCGATATTGCGACAAGATCCAACGGTCGAAAAGTTAAGAGGAAAAAACCTGTCTGTTCGCCGAATGCGGGCTCAGAGATAAGAGGAGGACTCGGCTCACCCAGCTGATTAAGCTTCTGTGAAAACGCGTTAATCACAACTAGCACGAATATCGCCGCGGCCACGATCGAACCTAGAATTTGAGGCCACTCAAGCCTTATCAACTGTAGATCCTCCAGCGGTCAGCATAACTGCGAATATGAATAAAACTCCGACAGCGCCTGCGTACACGATTATTTGGTAGAAAGCAACTATCAAAGCACCAAGGTACGCGTAGAGACACCCTATTGAGATCGACATCAAGCAGAAAGAGATGACAGCGCGCATCAGGTTCTTAATCTCTACTGTAAGAATCGCGGTCGCTATTATCGTAAATATTAGGGCAAGCGGGATCGCATCGATGAGCTGCAGCACTTGGATTCCCTCTGCTGATATCTCTGAGAGCGAGAATGTTAACGTTTATATCATCTATATAATATCTATCGTCTCAATAGGAGGAACCGTTCTTGGAGGACGCCATACCTCTAGTCGCTTTCGCATTATCGGCGTTCCTCTTTGCGGTAGTTTTACTAATTGCGTCGAGAATGATCAACCCACCTAGGTCTAACCCGCATCCAGATACATTGAAAGCATCGACATACGAGTGCGGAGAAACGCCAATAGGAGAAGGGCGTACACAGTTTCGCATTCAATATTTCAAGTACGCGATCTTCTTCGCTGTTTTCGACATAGCAGCTGTTCTTATATTGATTTTTATGGCTGCGTACTTAAACTCTGCAATAGCATCCATCGGCATCGTATCTGCTTCTGTTCTGATCATCGCTTCAGCGTTAGTTTACTCTTGGAAGTCTTTAGCCGGAGGAACGGACTAACGAGTCGATTGACTTGTTTACCTCTCGTCGGAAAGATGTTTGATTGGGGAAGAGCGTCGTCTCTGTGGCCCGTGCATATCGCAACAGGCTGTTGCAGCCCTGAAGAGATGGCTTTAGTCTCTCCTCGATATGACGTAGAGAGATTTGGTGTACTTCCTTTACCCGCTCTCAGACAATGCGATCTACTCATAGTCCTAGGGCTTGTCACGCATAAAATGGCGAAGAGAGTGAAGTTGATCTATGAGCAAATGCCCGATCCCAAATACGTGATGGCTGTCGGGGCTTGCGCAATATCTGGAGGCCTCTTCTGGGATTCCTACAACGTCATCAAAGGAATCGACAGGATCTTGCCTGTAGATGTTTATGTTCCAGGATGTCCCGCAAGACCTGAAGCATTCATTCAAGGCATTAGGCTACTGCAGGAGAAGATAAAGCGAGGTCCAAGTAAGTGAGCTTCGAAGCTGAGGCCATGATCATCAAGGAAATTGAAGCTAGGTTTCATGGAGCCGTCATAGAGGCAAAGGTTCAACGCAAGCGTCGAATAGCGATCGAGGCAGGAAAGGAATGGATGAGAGACATCGCCAAATACCTAAAGGAAAGATTTGATTTTGCCATAGTGGTATCGGTATCAGCCATAGATCTTGTTCAAGAAAGGCAGTTTGCTATCGTGTACCACTTGTGGTCCCCTAGTCATCGCAATTTGACCGCTCTCAGAACCAAGGTTCCTAAGGATTCTGCAAGAGCAATCTCCCTTACACCACTCTTTGAAAGCGCCAATTGGCATGAGAGAGAGGCACATGAGTTGTACGGTATTGAATTCGACGGTCATCCTGACTTAGGAAGACTTCTTCTTCCGGAGGATTGGAATGGAGGATTCCCGTTCAGAAAAGACTTCAAACTGGCAGAGTAGGACTGGCTATGTCGACGATTCGTCTGAACTGGGGGCCACAACATCCAATTACAGGTCACCTACGCTTCATCCTCGATATAGATGGGGATATCGTCGTAAGAGCTACTCCTGACATAGGATACACTCATAGAGGAATCGAGAAGCTGGCTGAGAACAGGAACTACGTTCAGATAATTCCTTTGGTGGAGAGAATCTGTAATGTCGATTCATTCAACGTCTCCTTGGGATATGTAAGCGCTGTGGAAGACATTCTTGGGATTGAACCTCCGATCCGTGCACGCTTCATAAGAGTAATAATGGCAGAACTGAATAGGATCATGAGTCACTTATACTGGTTAGCTATCTTCGGAGTTGCTGCTGGTCTCTTTACATTGATAATGTGGCCGATCGCTGATCGTGAGCTCTTCATAGATCTCGCAGAGATGGTCACAGGGTCGCGCGTGACATATACTTACTTCACGCCCGGAGGAGTCTATACGGATCTGCCGGAGGAGTTCTCAGAAAGAACATTGAAGACGCTTGACTATTTTGAGAAGCGACTTAAAGACTATGAAACCATCTTTCTTCACAATAAGCTCTATCAAATGAGAACTGTCGACGTGGGTATTCTCAGTTTTAATGATGCTCTGAAGTTTGGAGTTGCCGGTCCCTCATTGAGAGGATCTGGGGCGAAAATTGATGTAAGACAAGATGAACCGTATGCAGCATACGATGCAGTGGAGTTTGAAGTCCCAGTAGAAGCATCCGGGGACAGCTACGCGAGGGCGAAGATAAGATTTTCAGAAATGAAGCAGAGCGTCTCCATAGTTCGACAGGCGTTGAAACAACTTCCGTCGGGGCCTATTAGGGTGAAGATGCCGTCAGTCGTCCTTGAGGGCGAAGCTTACACTAGAGTAGAGTCTGGTAGAGGAGAGCTTGGCTGTTACCTAGTGAGCAACGGTCGTACGCAGCCAGAGCGTCTAAAGTTGAGTACACCTTCATTTCGAAATGTCTCAGCGCTTGCGTATATGTTGAGAGGAGTGAAAGTTGCAGATGTTCCTATCATTTATCATAGTATGGACATATGGCCTCTCGATGCTGATAGGTAGGGATTAATCATGGACTACTTTGACCTATTAGTCAAAGTTGCGGTTTTTCCGGGAATGGCATTCATCACTATGTACGCGTATTTTGTGATCTGGCTTGAAAGAAAGCTACTGGCTAGAGTGATGCTTCGCATCGGGCCGCTTCACGTGGGAAGAGTAGCGGGGGTCCTGCAGGTGATGGCAGATTTCATAAAGTTGCTGGGGAAGGAGTTGATTATTCCATATAGAGCTGACAGATTTCTCTTTATATCGTTGCCTGTGGTTGCGGTAGGGGTTGCATCCTTGCCGCTTGCTGCGATTCCATTTGATGAGTATTGGGTTATATTCAGGTCAGAGTTCAGTCTTCTATATGTTTTCGCAGCAGTCTCACTCGCACCAATAATATCTTTGCTTACCGGCTGGGCTTCCAACAATAAGTACAGCTTCATAGGAGGACTCCGTGCTGCGTATCAACTTCTAGGGTATGAAGTACCTGTATTTTTATCTCTTGCAAGTGTAGCAATCCTCTCAAGCTCTCTCGATCTGATGCAGATTGTCAGGTCTCAATCAAACCTATGGTTCGTGTTCCTTACTCCTATGGGTTTCATCATCTTTCTTATATCATCACTGGCTGAGTTGGAGCGAAGCCCCTTCGATATTCCTGAAGCGGAGCAAGAAATCGTTGCAGGGTGGATGACAGAGTATACGGGAATTAGCTTTGGATTATTCTATCTGGCAAACTACATCCGGCTATGCATCGTATCTCTGCTTGTTACTTCGCTTTTCCTAGGAGGGTGGTTCGGACCTGCATTCCTTCCACCAATGATTTGGTTCCTCTTGAAGAGCGGCTCAATAGCTTGCCTGATTATATTAATCAGAGGCGCCTATCCACGAGTAAGAATGGATCAACTATTGAGAATCTGCTGGCGATTTCTAATTCCTCTAGCTATAGCGAACCTGGCGATCACTGCGATCGCCGCTGCATTGATCACTGGCAAGCCGTTCATGGTTTGGTGATGATTATGCCTCTTAAGCCGTTAGCCCTAGCAATTTCCCACGTATTCAAGAGAACCTTCACTATCAAGTACCCCTATGTGATGTTGGAGCCTCCGGAGAGATGCGTTGGTAGACATAAGCTTCTGGTCGAGAGATGTTCGAGCTGCACGCTTTGCGTCTTCATATGTCCAACGAAGGCGATTGAACTGGTCCATACAGGTGAGGCAAGTCGAAAGTACCCTCAAATAAATTATGGGAAGTGTTGCTTCTGTCAACTCTGCGTAGAGATCTGCCCGAGATCCGCGTACGAATCAACTAGGACGTACGAGTTAGCTGATATGCGTAAGGATCGTTTACTGTATTCTCCTCAGCATCTCGCTGTCTCACCTCGAGTGGGCGACGGAAGAAAAATCGTATCGCTAAAGTTCCATAGACATGGCTCTCCCTCACATGTATATGTTTAGCCGTATAATGTCCACGAGATTTCTTGGTCAGTTTTACTCTTAAGAACCTGTACAGGTTTGAGGGTTCAATCTTAGCATCCAGAGTAGGCAACAGCGATCTTTTTCTCACGCCAGCTAGTAGGCCGAATATCCGAAATGCTTTCACCAGAGTTGACGTTTCGTCGTGCCCGTGCTATGCTGCCTAGAGGCGTAGTTGTCCTCTACCTTAACTACTGCGTCAGCACCATTAGGTACTGGAGCCCTACAAGCCACATAAAGCTCTCGCCAGTTCTCTCAAAGATTCGAGCGCAGGGTCTTGGGGAAAGGCACTACCTGCCATCTTGAAAACTGACGGATTCCGCACCGTGGCCTTAGAAGTGTCACTTGAGTTTATGGCATATCCGTCGAAGGATATAGTCTTCATTAAGTTATCCGTTTTGCAATCCTCGGCCATACGAGGAAAGTTAGACATCCGGCTATAAGTCCATTCATAATGCCTACGATGAGGATGACGAACTCCAAGAAGGGGTTTCTCGGTAAGATGCCAAACAGGAAAATCGTCACATAATAACTTGAGAGCCCAACTATCGCTGTGCTCAGCGTCACGGCCACAAGCAACCTGCCCTTCTTAACATCTCCCTCAGAGCCTTTAACCTTCATGACGTAACAGAAACTGTCTACCAGCAGACCATACATCAACGCGAAGGCTATGGTAAATGGAGCGAAGGGCGCCCTCCACATGGCTGACAATAAGCCGCCGACCCCGGCAACGTAAGTTGCGCCTAACGGTCCAATCGATAAGAAACCTAAGGCAAGTAGAAGGGCTTGAGGAGCGATAAACATCTTGTCAATGGGAGTCGGAATGATGATTTTCGACACAAACACCAAGACACCGAGCAAAGTTGCTATAGTAACCCTACGGCTTGAACTTCCCTCGACCGCTCTACGACCGCCTCCTATAATAGGGGTCATCTCTGATCACGACCGCTTTTTGAGTCAAAATAATCATTTGCAAGATTGGTTCCTAAATGAATGCTATCTAGTAATTTTGAGCTTCATATGCTTACGTTTTTGAGGAGGACTTTGAAGCGGTTATGAGTCGGTAGTATCCTCGAATATGATCCTCCTCACGAAGATCGATGAACCCTGCCGTCTTGAAACTGTCCGTCAAATGGACGGTTCCACAATTCCAAACGAACCTTAAATAAGGCTCCCAGAACAGTCTGTCAAATATTGCTGTGATGCCTCTTGCCTTTCCTTTAAATCCAACAGAGACGCGACCACTGGCCTGGAGAACTCTATAGATCTCCTTTATCACCTCTTCTGGGTTTTCAACGGTATCTAGTGCGTAGCAACAGATCGCAACATCGAATGCTTTCTGAATGAATGGCGCATGTTGTGCGTCGCCAATGACGAAATTGACTATCTTGTCCAGACGAGCTTCTTTTACCTTCTTTCTACCAATCGATAGCGTTCCTAAAGAAATATCCAAACATGTGAGATGTCCTGAACGTAAAACTTGCAGAATTAGACGCGTCATTTCACCAGTTCCAGAAGCTAACTCGAGAACTTTCTCGTTGCCGTGTAGACGCGCTCTATCCAAGATCAACCGTCGCACAAGCTTCTTCGTGAAGAGCGTGATTACATCATCCAATTCGTATAGCCAAGCCATTTTTGTGTAGAGATGCTTGACCTCGAGTGAAGTCCTCTCCCGTCTCAGATACCTCGATATTCCCAACATCGTTCCTCAAAAAGAATAGCTAAGGGCACAAGTTTCATTCTTCTCTTTCAAGCATGTAGTCTGCGAATTCTTCCAGCTGTTCGATCTGAGCGGAGGTTTTCCTCAGCTCTGACTTCGCCCTTTCGATGTATTCTCTAGATACTTGAGAAATGAGAGCGCCGGAGAATGCCGGCACCGAAAGAGTACCCTTGGCATTTTGAATTGAGCAATCTGCTGATGTGAAACCAGTACTAATTTCCAGTCCCGAGCCACAATTCGTTGGTCTCTTAGAGATAGATCCACCGGTTTTTTCGGAATCCAAAGCATCATCTCTAGCTTGGAAAGCGATTCCGACAAGTCTTCCATATTCAGCGAAGGTTTTGACCTCATCCTCGCTGGCTTCAGCAAGAATGGCGCCGATCGCGGCGGCGGCGCTAAATAGGGCACCTGTCTTAAGATCCGCGATGTTCAAGTAGCTTTCAGGGTCAGTCGTCTTACTTGAGATGGCATCAAGGATTTCGCCTTTACTTAACTTCACGAGCGCGTCGGCAAGAGTCTGCGTCAATGCATCATTGTTATATCTTGATAGTATCTCAACGCCTTTCGAGGCTAGGAACAATCCGACGCTGATTGCTTTGTCTTCCCCGAAAACATGGTGCATCGACGGCCGTCGTCGTCTTACCGTTTCTGTATCAATGATATCATCGAAAATCAACGAGGCAGCATGGATCAATTCTATGGCCACAGCGGCGTCGAGAGCCCTCTTTTGATCTCCTCCTAGAGCTTCGTTTGAGAGGAGTAACAAGATTGGTCTACATCTCTTGCCTCCGGTTTGGAAGAAGTATCTGACAAGTGTATTGACTTCCGAACTCTGAAACTCAGAATAGATCTCCCTAAGAATCCCATCGTCTATGAGCTGTTTCTTCTTGATAATCAACGACTGCATAGATGTCCACATTCTTCCAACGATAAACATCGGCTTCGAGTCATCGTATATCTAACTACGTATAAGAAAAATAGGGGAGTTCGTGTCAATTCGTACGACTCCATCTCTGAGAGTAGCAGTTACTCTAATCGCCTCTTGGTCAATGTCAATGCGTAGTTTCTTTGATAATCACTATCCTAATCATATTTATAAGACTACGCATAGAAAGAGATTGCGTGAAAAATATCATAAAACTATTCTTTAAATTTCGACGCCGTAAATTACGAGGCTGTCGAGCAAGGCTACGACGATCAGGAAGCAGAGCTAACGCTTCTCTCCCTTCCTCATCTTTCGAGAGATCCAGCTATTGTGGTCGTCCCTTGGTCAATGTCAATGTGTAGCTTATTATACCGACGGCTCCGCCAAGAAGGCCAATAGCGACGAAGATACCTATGGGCTGAACGAAATTCACTAGGAATGGGTGTACCTCCTCCGTCATCTTTGCTATAAGCATTCGACCACTGATGAAGCCTGCATAGTATAAAAGACCACAGGCACCCAGAACTCCAACTTCCATCAAGAGAAGTTGAAGCCCCGCCAGCTTAGAGCTGTAAACTATTCTGCCGGTCGCTTGCTTAACTAGACTGTAGGCAGCGCCGCAGAGAAATATCACGCACACTCCAACTATCAAAAAGAGATAGTACCCAACCGCGAGCCAAGTCCCTGCCGAGCCTCCTGCTATAACTCTAGACATATTGTAGTCGGGATTTAGAGCTGGAGCCGTCATGCCTAAAAACACGATCCCGTTGAACAGTGCCACTTTTCCGAAGTTCAGAAACAATCTTCCTGATGCATCGATTTCTCTCATGAGAGAACCTCTCTCGTAATTTTCTGGTAACGAACGAACCACTATTCGAATGATACTTATGATCTTTATTATATTTATAACGCTATCGTTCACTAATTAATCTTATAAGAGGTTAATATGTTTTAATTGACAAATATGAAACTATCTAGGAGAGACTTCCTCAGGCTGGCTGCAGCCGTAGGTGCATCCACTGTCCTGTGGCAGTACAAGCTCGACATCCTCAAGGTCCTCGGTGAGGCCAAGGACTACGTTCACATTTGCTGGCTGAATGGCGCTGGCTGCACGGGCTGCAGCGTCTCATTCGCTCAAGCAGCTGACCCTGACATCCTCGAGGTTCTGATGAGCGTAACCACCTACACGTCTGGTCTCCCGATCGCACTGCCCGACTGGATGTACGTCGTCCACCCGACGTCCGGCAGCCTCGCGGTCACGTACATAAACGACTGGATCAAGCACCTTGGCCCCGGCCCGAAGATACTCGTGGTCGAGGGTTCCATGCAGTATCCCGGCTTCTGCGAGACGGGCGGGAGGGACTTCAGGGACTGGGTTAAGGACACTGCTGCAGTAGCCGACTACATTGTGGCATTCGGCTCCTGTTCATCCTTCGGCGGCATACCGCACGCGAAGGGCAACCCGACCGGCGCCATGGGCGTCCAAGAATTCTTGAAGAAGATTGGCATGGAGGACAAGGCGAAGGCCGTCATTAACCTACCCAGATGCCCCGGCCACCCAGCCAGCCTCATATTGACGCTCGCAAGCGTCTTGGCTGGCGTGGTGCCCGAACTCGACCAGTACAACAAGCCCCTCGCGTTCTTCGGCAAGAATATACATGAGGAGCAGTGCCCATTCAGGCCGTTCTATGACAAGGGCATCTTTGCTATTTTCGGTCAGAGCGAGCAGGGTTGTAGGTTCAAGATAGGCTGCAAGGGCCCGGTCACGTGGGCTGACTGCCCGTCTGTGAAGTGGAACGACGGCACGGCGTTTTGCATCGAAGTAGGAGCTCCATGCTTAGGGTGCTCGCAACCGGCATGGCCTGATGGCGACTACGCCCCATTCTTCACCGAGCTGCCCAGCCTGCCGACAGTCCTCGGCGTTCCGGTCGAGACTTGGGGCACCGGCTTGGCTGGCGCTGCTGCCGTCGGGGTCGCCGTGCACCTAGCACGCAAGGCACTTAGGGGTAAGGGCAAGGAGGGGATGAGTGAGCGTGCCGTCGTTTAAGGTAGACCCGATAAGCAGGATCGAGGGCCACCTAAAGATCGAGTGCAAGACCGAGAGGGTGCCCAAATTCAGGACCGAGTACTTCGTGACCGAGTGCCGCGCCCCAGTTACGATGTTCAGGGGCTTTGAAATCTTCCTGATTGGCAGAGATCCGCGCGACGCCCTCCTCTTCACGCCGAGGATCTGCGGCGTCTGCCCGAACCCGCACAGCATAACATCAGCCCAAGCGCTCGACGACGCTTTCGGCACCGTCCCGCCGCCCGCGGCGATCCTGATCAGGAACATAGAGGAGGCTGCCTATTACATATACGACCAGCTGCTGCACTTCTACTTGTTAATAGGGCCGGAACTAGCCGTATTGATGGGGCTGGAGCGCGGCGCGCCGATACTGCCGCCAGTGCTCGGAGCTGAGGGTCTCGCTAAGGGCGTCGGGACGCACTACGCTAAAGCTGTTGAGATTCAGCGCAGGGCGAACGAGGTCGTAGCGCTTTGGGGAGGCAAGTTCCCGCATGTCACAAATTACTACCCCGGTGGCATTCTTGTTGAGCCGACGCTTGGGAGGATCGTCAAGTCCATAGTCGCTCTCGTGCCGGTGTGGGAGTTCGTAGCTCTGACGCATATAGAAGATGTCAGGAAGCTCCTCGAGGCTAACGAGAGAGTAAAAGAAGTTACCGAAGCCGTGCTGGGAGCGCGAGTCGGTCTTGAGGGCATCGGAATGTGCACGGGCAACTTCCTGTCGTTCGGCATGCTACCGCAGACAGAGGGCTACGAGGACGATTGGCTTAACACTTCGAAGCGCAGCAGGTCGGTTATTAAAGCTGGCGCGTGGTATGACGGCACTAGGCACCCGCTCGAGGAGAATAAGATCACCGAGGACGCCAAGTACTCGTTTTACGACGTGCCGGACGGTCTCCACCCGTGGGACGGTAAGACAGTCCCTAAGCCCGGCAAGCCCGGCGCCTACAGCTGGACGAAGGCGCCGCGCTACGACGGGAAGGTCTTTGAGGTCGGGCCGCTTGCGAGGATGCTCAATACATTCGGTACGAAGTGGAGAATACCGCGCATCCACCCGATCACCAGCGAGGACTACGGTCCATTCGAGTACGAGCTCAGGAATCCGAAGGGCTCTGTCTTGGACAGGGTCGCCGCTAGGGCAGCTATCGCGCTAGTCTGCGCCAACGTCGCCTTCGAGTTCTTGATGGAAGTCGCCCATCTCGTCAAGGAAGGCAGTACGAATAACATAAACTACAAGCCAGTGCCGAAAGAAGCGCGGGGGAGGGGCCTCTGGGAAGCGCCTAGGGGCGCCCTCAGCCACTGGGTGAAGATCAGCGACTACAAGATTTCGCACTACCAGTGCGTAGTGCCCGGCACGTGGAACTGGAGCCCGCGCGACGCTCAGGACAGGCCCGGCCCCGGCGAGACCGCGATCCAGTGCGGCACGACCTGGGTTCCGACGCTTAACGTCGTTGAGATCGCAAACGCGCTGTACCCAAGCTGGGGCGACATCCTAGCGAGCGCGCTGACCAAGCTTAACCCGAAGTACGCGAAGCTTAACATGGAGCCGACGGAGGCGGGTGAGTACGTCAACGCGACATTACCGCTGCTCGTCGTAAGGTCGTTCGACCCGTGCCTCGCGTGCGGCGTCCACATAATCACGCCTGACAAGAAGACGTACGAGTTCGACGTCAGCCACGACCCGTGTAGCATCTAGTAGGGTGAGCCGTCGTGAAGCGCGCCAAGGTCACGAGGCACAGCGGCCTGTACAGGCTGTTGCACTGGTCAATCTTCATAGAGGGAGTCATATTGGGGCTCACAGGGATGCAGCTCGGCGGCATTTGGGGAGTAAGGGTGCTCTCCGGGGGGACCTCCTGGGCCACGCATGTCTTATTGGGCCTCGCGTGGTTTTTCACGGCCGTATTCTTCGTCTACTACTTTATCGCCAGCGGCGAGTACAAGTGGTACGGCCTCAGGCGCATACCGTACTCGCTGAGGTACCTCGTAACTGAGACCAAGGCTTGGCTCGGCGTCGGGCCGTACGTCGAGGAGCCGATCCGCCACGACACTAAGAAGGGCGAATACGTCGAGAAGATAGTGCCCACCGAGGTCGTAGTCTTGTGGATATACGTCGTTCTCGGCCTGGTCATAGGCTTCACGGGCCTCGCGATGGCTTTCCCTGAGCAGTTCGCCTTCGTGTTCGGGATATCGGGAGTGCTCGCCGGAATATTCGGAGGCGGCTCCTACTCTGTCACTAGGGCTATCCACTTACTCGCGATGTTCTTGATCCTCTCGGTGGCGATCTTGCATGCCTACTCCGCCTGGGTCTTCAGGATGCTGCGCTCGGTAGCGTTCGGCGACAGGGACGAGCCCGTCGTCGAGTAAACCTTGATTTTTTTAGTTTTTATGCGCGAAAGGCCTAGGAGTTAGCGGCTTGGGGACTAAGGACAAGGCGCCGGTCGTCATTATCGGCGTGGGCAACATACTCTGCGCCGATGAGGGTGTGGGTGTTCGCGTGGTGAATGAGCTTAAGCGCGCGCCCGTCCTCCCTTACGTCGAGGTTTTTGATTGCGGCACGAGCGGTATCGCCGTCCTCGAGGCGCTGGACGGCGCGGAGAAGGCCGTGATCGTCGACGCAGTTTCGACCGGCGCCGAGCCAGGGACGATTCACAGGCTCACGCTCGAGGGCATCTTAGCGATGGACGACAATCTCTTCAAGCTCGTTTCGCTCCACCAGTTCGATTTAATAGCTACGTTAAAAGTCGCTCAGCTCACGACGGCGTACAGGATGCCGCGCGAGGTAGTGATGATAGGTATCGAAGGCAAATCGTACGACTTCAGCTTGGAGCTGTCCGACGAAGTCAACCGCGTTCTGCCTAAGGTCATTGAAGCCACGCTCCGCGAAGTGGAGTCCCCGCCACTCTGCGCTTCTAAGTAATTTCATTCAAACATTAAACACCGTTGCTTCTATTGAGTTGGGCGAGGGTGTCGAGCACGTAAGGCGTGAGCACGGCGGCGGAGTCAAGCTAATGCGCGAACTCCTCGAGACCGTCATGATACCTTCTTACTCGATCAGGAAGGTCTTGGGCGGCATCAGCATGGAGGAGCGGGACGACGGAACTGCGATCCCGCTCGGCGGCAGCCAGTTAGTCTAACTTCCAACTTGCACACCTTTAAGCTAATATTCTTCCTCAGAGGGGACGTCAGGAAACTCGCCGCGTGCGGCACTATAAACGACCTACCCGCCATGGGAGCGAGGCCCCTCGCGATGGCGTCGGCAGTATTAATCGAGAAGGGCTTCCCGATCTCTACCCTCAAGAAAATACTTTTGTCGATGAACGAGGTGATCCAGGAGTTCGACGTGGCGCCTATAGCGGGCGACGAAGGTCATCGAGAAGGAGGAGTTGACGAGATAATCCTCTCGACCTGCCTAGCAGGTTCAATGAATTGCTTGAAGGGTTTCTGGATAAGCCTCTGCACGTAGAGGTTGAAAAGGCGACCAGTAGGGTTCTGATCAGAATTAAACAGAACAATAATTCTAAAATCTAGTACGCTGACGAACCTCATGATAACCACTCTGCAGTCTGCTCTCGGAACAGACGGAGCAAAGAAAGTTCTCAGAAGAGTGAGCTTCGACATGGGAGAAAACACAGTAAAATGGTTGGAATCAGAAAATGCCGTAAAAGACTGGTCTTGAGAACTTTGAACATGAGTAACTCCGCTCACAGTGACGCTTGATGTATAACTGTACACTACGTAAATTGTTGAAAACAGTGCGGTTAGCATCAAGTCTCTATTAGAGAGACCTTTTTTATACTCATGATAGGAGTACATCAACAATCATCGCCAAGAATATTATGGCTAAATAAGGACTCGAAAACTTGAAAACAATCCATGCATTCTGTTTCGTTGGGTTGAAGAAAAGCCAAAGATTTAGAAGTGACATTGCGCTTCCAAGAATGCTTGCAGTTGCCAAGTAGATAAGCCCGAACGTGTTTAAGTAGAAGAGCAGTATTGAAAACGCAACCAGCAGAATTGACGTGGAAACGATGCATCTGAGAGCCTTTTTCTCTTCAACAACAACTGGCAGCATCGGAACATTTGCTTTTTCATAATCTTCTTTGTATCGAACTGCCAAGCTCCAGATGTGATTTGGTATCCATAGAACGACCAAACCTACCATAACAATCATAGTCAAACTTATGCTGTTCGTGACAAAAACCCAGCCGAAGGCTGCGGGCATGCCGCCGCTTATTCCGCCTAAAACTATGTTTAGGGGATTTCTCCTCTTCAACAACAAACTGTAAACGATTACGTTGTCAAAAGCTCCGAGCGCCATAGAAACAAAAGACAAGAAGTTTCGCATCAGAGCGAACAGAAGAGACAGCGTAATCAAAATCAGACCAAAATACAACGCCCTCTGTGGCGGGCAATTCTTCTCGAAGGCAATGGTCTATTGCGTGTTCTCGTCATAACGGCGTCGATGTCACGGTCTAAATAACACGTAACCGCATTGCATCCTGCGCAACCCGCAGTGATGGCAATAAGGGCTGAGAGCCACATTTCAATGGTTAAGTAGACCACATTTAAGCGGGAAGCAACTATCATGGCGGCAAACGATGTGAAAACGAGGAGAAGAACGATCCTCGGCTTCGTAACTTCAATGTAATTTCGGATGTTTGTCATTGAAATTCATCTCAGATATAAGAGACTAATTCAAGGATTAAGTTTTGGTAGATTTTTTGCGAGCGAGGTCATAGAGCAGAATTAAGAACAAAATTCCTCCAACCAGCGTTGCGAGCCAACTGATTGGCGCCAAGCACAATTGAATTGCTAAAAAGACGTTGCCGAGACGGGCTATCCGAGAAGGACTCATTACTCTTTAAATTCGAGAATTGTAAGTTACTGGTAGATTAAGGCGAAGAGTAACGTGAATGGGGCCAGGGATGGTCTCAAGACAATCGTTAAAGCTGCTCCAATCGCCCCAACCTTTGTAGCGCCAAGCGGTCTAGAGAGAAGAGAACCCAAGGTCAGAAACAGCGCTTGTATAACAACTACCATCTTGTCCAACGGTGAAGGTAACAAGGCTTTAGAGATGAACACAGCGACGCCAAAGAGAGTGATTAGAGTTATCCTCCGGGATTCACCATAATCTAACTTCGTCACTGTTTCCCCACACCAAGTTTTCTCCCCCTTTCATTTGAGCTCATCAACCTTTAGGCGTTAGAAGCACGTCGATGATCATTGCTAAAAAGATCATTGTAAGGTAGGGGCTTGAGAACTTAAACACGACCCAAGAATTTTGTTTCGTCAGATGGAAAAAGAGCCTGAGACTTAGCAAAATCATTGCGCATCCAAGAAAGCTTGCGGTCACCAAATAGACTAAGCCGAATATTTTTAAGGAAAAAAGCGAAACTGAGAAAATAACAAGTAAGATTGATGTAAACGCCACACATCTGAGCGCCTTCCTTTCTTCAACTACAACCGGCAACATTGGAACCTTCGCCCGTACATAATCGTCTGGATACCTAAGGGCGAGGCTCCAGATATGAGTGGGGGTCCAGAGAACTATGAGAGCTGCCATGAGTAGAGGAGTTAAAGATAAAAGCTCGCCTGTAACAGATGACCAGACCACCATAACTGGGGCACCTCCCGCGAAAGCGCCTAAGATGATGTTCACAGGGTTCTTCCTCTTCAACCATGCATTGTAAACAAGGATGTTAAAGGTTAAGCCGAAAAGGATCCAGAAGACACCATAATAGCCGTAAAATAACTGAACGGCAAGGCTAACCGATATGAGGGCCAATCCATAGTAAACTGCCCTCTCAGGAGGTCTTATCTTACCCATAGGAAGCGGGCGTCTCCGAGTCCTCTCCATTAAGGTGTCAATGTCCCTGTCAATGTAGCTTGTGATAGCATTAGCCCCCATACACGCGAGGGCTATGGCCATCGTGGAGACTGTTAATGTATTCAAGGAATGAGGGGTTTTCGGGTTGAGGGAAACGTATGCCACAAAGCCACTAACAAAGCCTACAAAGGCCAGAAGGGTTACTGTTCTTGGCTTTGTCACTTCAACGTAAGCTCTAAGGGGTAAAAATACCGTGTAAATTCACCTTTCGCCAAAGCTGCATAAAGCAAAAGAAAAGATGGTGTTGATGGATTCACACCAACCTTAGTAGCGTATCATTTGATGGATACTATTCTATTTCACTTCTAATCCTAAAGGCGATCTACCTGATCTTGCCGAATCCTAGCAAACTGTTTATGCCGCTAAATACTCCACTACGTAGAATACAAGTATCGCCAGAATCGAGATAAACACAAGTACACTGGACCACGACATTAACTTGTCGGCTGGAATTTTCTTGCCACCGACTACTGGATATAATATCCCGATAGACGCAGCAAACACCAAGACAGTTAAGACTCCATGTCCAATCCAGTGGTGGCCGAAGGCTAATTTAAGTCCATCCATTATGGATTTGTTGGTCTCTTTGATTATGTTGAGCCCAGCGCTGAAAAGTGAGGCTACGATCAGAGCGATAACCAAAGCGGTTACCACCGTCTCCAACTTTGCCATAAATATCACCTCATTAAGCCTATTCTCGCTCCCATAGAAATGAGGGCTCCCATCATATCGAGAGCGAGAGCTCCAAGTGCTAAAAGACCGAGCAGGACTAAAGTTGACCTCCTTAGACCTTTATCTTCAATCATTTTGTCTCCGTATGCCCAAACTATCAACGGTATCGCCGGGATTGACTGTCCGGGAAGGGCGCCTCATTAAATTCGAGAGTTGCAAGTTACCGGTTTCTGTCAAGCTTCAAAGTAGTAAAGCGTGGTCCTCCGCTCCAGTACACGATTGTGTGAGGCTTGATCTCGACCAAAACGTCTGCCCAATCCTTCTCCTGAGAGGCTATCTGCGTTACTAGCGCGACATACTTCTCGCGAAGTCTGATAAGAATGCTATTTCTAAATAGCGTAGATCCAGCCTTGCTCAGTGGTGCTTCATCGAAAGTGAGCTCTGCATGACCACGAATCATAAGCCCTATATTGTTGAAG
>Ga0315314_1001293_pt1 | contig 23059 bp, 19 predicted proteins | sample TDP9_MG_FD_203631 | JGI IMG/M metagenome (GOLD analysis project Ga0315314, IMG submission 203631) | Freshwater sediment microbial communities from Lake Towuti, South Sulawesi, Indonesia - TDP9 | ecosystem: Environmental > Aquatic > Freshwater > Lake > Sediment | place: Indonesia: South Sulawesi... | reverse complement strand
AGCATTGACCGTTGTTTTAAGCTCTAAAATTCATTTATATGCGTTTATCATAGTCTATGAGAAATGAGCTTGGGCAACGATGCCAAAGAGTCTGCTAATTCTTCAGCCTGAAGGAAAACGTTTGAAGGCCACTGTGGGCAAGACAATTCTTGAAATTGCTCAAGAAGCTGGAGTTGACATTCAGTCAGTATGCGCAGGCAAAGGAATATGCGGAAAGTGCAGAGTCATTGTTCGCACCGGTTCGGAATTCCTGTCTCAACCTTCTAAGGTTGAAAGAATATTCTTCTCGGATGATGAAGTGGAGAAAGGTTACAGATTAGCGTGTAGAGCAATTATCGGGAAGTCTGGAACAATCACAGTTGAGGTTCCTTCTGAGAGCAGAGCTGGTCTACAACGACTATTGGTCTCCGGCGTCGAGACGAGAATTAAGTTTGAACCTGCTGTTCGGAAATATCTGGTTGAAGTTGGAAGACCGACACTGCTGGAACCGAGGTCAGATGTGGATAGGTTATTAGATTCGTTGTCTGGAGAGGGAGAAAGACGTATAGAAAGGATCTGCCTAGACGCCTTGAGACGCGTACCTCACGTGGTCAGGAGTGGAGAGCTCAAGGTCACTATTACTGTCTGGAAGAACAAGGAAGTAATTTCTGTTGAGGCGGGAGACAAGCGGACAAAACTATATGGGTTCGCTGTTGATGTCGGCACCACAAAGTTAGCAGGATATCTTGTGGACTTAGACTTGGGGACGATCGTCGCGGCAGTGTCCTCTACGAACCCTCAAATACCTTACGGGGAAGATGTAATTTCACGAATCTCTTTTGTCATGAAAGATCCGAAAGCGTTGAGCCAGCTACAGACTTTGATCATCAACGAAATTAACAAGCTTATACTAGAAACGTGTAAACGTGTTCACGTTACACCCGATCAAGTGTACGAAGTCACAGTCGTCGGCAACACTGCAATGCATCATATCTTCTTCGGCATATATCCGGGGTACGTTGCTCTTGCACCATACCCGACGGTTCTGCGCAATTCAATTGACGTAAGAGCAAAGGACCTCGGAATAGACATCAACCCGTGCGGCAACATTCACGGACTGCCGGTGATAGCTGGATTCGTTGGAGCTGATGCAGTGGCGGACATTCTCGCGACCCAAGTGTACGCCTCGGAAGATATTGCAATGATGATAGATATTGGAACCAACACGGAGATTGTTGTTGGTGACAAGAACAAGCTAACTGCCTGCTCTTGTGCTTCAGGCCCCGCCTTTGAAGGCGCTCACATTAAGAACGGTATGAGAGCGGCAACAGGAGCTATAGAACGAGTCTACATAGACCCTGACACGTTCAAGATTGGATATGAAACCGTGGACAATGCGAAACCTTCAGGGGTGTGCGGTTCCGGTGTCGTTGACGCCATCGCTGAGATGTTAAAGAGACGAGTAATTGATTCCTCAGGTAAGATCAAGACCGAGCTGGGCTTGCCGAACATAAGGGTGAAGAAAAGGATACCGGAACTTGTCCTCGCTGATGCGAGTGAAACAGCAAGTGGCCACGAGATAGTGATAACTCAAGAAGACATAAGACAAATACAGCTTGCGAAGGCAGCCATTTTCTCCGGCATTTCAGTTTTGATGAGGCAACTCGAGATTACAGCTGGAGATATCTCAAAGATATTTTTCGCTGGCGCATTTGGCACATATGTTGATCCTCAAAGCGCACGAGTGATAGGGATGTATCCGGATGTTCCATTGAGCCGAGTTCAATTCGTAGGCAATGCTGCTGGCTCAGGTGCAAGAATGGCTCTGATGTCACTTGGGATGAGAAGAAAGGCAAGAGAGATCTCGGAGAAAGTTCACTATGTAGAACTCGGTGCGGATGCAAACTTTCAAAACGAGTTTCTTAGCGCAACCTATCTTCCGCACAAGAATATCGAATTGTTCCCGAGTGCAAGAAGGCTGTTGCAGGATTAATGATATCGACATATTCCTTCAGACCGCGGTCCGTGGATATCACCTGAATATCTTTGATAAAGGATTGTTGCTGACTTTGGGCCTAACGCCGTATCTTCTGCCATAATAGATGTGTTCAACGCGTCGGTCATAGCGCAAGCTGGAAACGCTCTGTCAGCCATAGAGTTCCAATTCGATAGCGAAGTTTGACATCTTCCTCTCTCTAACGTCACATGCTTAGGCTTGAATTGTTATCGGGTTTTCCCTTAAAGCAGTCGGAACAGCCTAATCTAAATACTAACGCTTAAGACATAGTTCTTTCAAATTGATAGTCTTCAAACAGAAGGAAGTGAAGGCTAATGAAGGAGGTAATTATTTCTGACAAGGCGCCCAGACCCGTTGGCCCATATTCTCAAGCAATCAAAGTTGGGAATCTCGTATTTGTCGCGGGTCAAGCACCAATTGATCCCAAAACTGGAAAAATTGTAAGCGGGGGCATTCAGGAGCACACGAAACAGACATTTAAGAACATAGAAGCAATTCTACACGCGACCGGACTGACGCTTGAACATGTTGTTAAAGTCAGCGTTTTCCTTAGGGATATCAGCGACTACAGGATGATGAACGAGACCTACGCCACGTTGTTCAAACGAGACCCTCCGGCCCGGACGACGGTGCAAGCAAATCTACCTCTCGAGGGCATATTGATAGAGGCGGATGTCGTAGCAGCGTTATAGTAGCGCGAACACGGTATTTCCAATGGTCTGCACAGAAGAATAGTCGGCAGTAGAGGTTTCGCGGATAGACAGCGAACAAAGCCTCTGAGGTTGTTAGCTCTTATATGGCTGTAGAGAATGAGAAATGTCTTGGCGCCTTCACGAACATTATCTTTCAATGTAAGTCCGAATGAGTCTGGACTCAGATCGGAAGGCCGGCTTCCTTCTATTGCGTCTTTTTTCAACGTACTTGGAAAGAAGAATGGTCTTCCCGAATACCACTACCGAGAACTCAAGGTAGATGGTTTCGATGTCACTTTCCTTCCCTTCGGTCAAAAGAACGCTTTACAATTTCCTCGGACAGTTGTTCAGCCGTCTTTCCATGAACATCTATTCCAAGTTTTTGAGCAGTTTCCCGTAGAATCTCCTCTTCACTCTCAATCTTGGGTTTTGAGGTCTCTTCCGCGACAGGTTCAGAAGAGGCTTTTCGGTATTCCCTGATTGTTTCTCCAATTGCCTTTGCAAGTTGAGGAAGTTTTCTACCGCCGAAGAGTATCAGAACTATAACCAGAATCAGAGCTATTTCCCAGGGCCCTATGAATGGCATCCGTACCACCGCACTACGTGTTCTCCTCTTCACCCTTCTTAAGTTTTCCTAGAAATGAACTAACCTCTTTAGAAGTTTAAAATCTAGGAAAAGCAATTAGCGAAACCGGTAGAGCCATATTGGAGAGAAATGGCGCTAGATGCTCAGGCACGCGCCGGCTTGCCTAAGGAACGTATTCAGCTCAGTTCTATAAGGCATAGCTGTTATCGCACCTCGTTTCGTAACGACCAGCGCACCGACTGCATTGGCGACCGTTACAGACTTCTCTAAGTTCCATCCTTCGCATATACCAACTAGAAGACCGGCATTCCATCCGTCGCCAGCGCCAGTAGTGTCGAGAGGCATGACGCTGAATGCTGGCTTCTTAATGACATCGCCATCCGCGGTCTTCACAAACGACCCCTGGGCGCCAAGTTTTATTCCAACTGTCCTCGAACCGAGCCTCAGAGCCCTTGTAGCCGCTTTATTAGGATCGCTAGTTCCAAGAACAAATTGAGCCTCTTCTCTCGAGAAAGTTGCAATATCTGAAAGCCTCAGAGCTTTGAGGTATGTTCTTCTGAGAATCTCCTCGCTTTCCCAGACGTCTGACCGTAGCGTAGGATCAAAAGAAACGGCTACTCCAGACTTTTGGGCGATCCTCATCGCGTGAAAGACCGCTCTTCGAGAAGGCTGTTGTGAAAGAGCGAAACCCGAAACATGGAGAACCTCAGCTCTCGATATGTAGCTAGGATCTATGTCCTCAGGTTCAAGTGAGCTATCTGCTGTCTCTCCGGTCCAAGGTTTTCGATAGAAAAGAAATGTTCTCTCGCCGGTAGTCGGCTCGTTCGCCACGAACGTTATTGAAGTCCGTCTCCCTTCTTTTCGCTTGACATTTGACACATCGACTTTGTTTTCACGCAAGACTTCGATCAAGAAATCGCCGAACGGGTCTTTTCCCACAGCAGTTACCACGCCCGCGCTTACGCCTAGCCTAGAGACACCAACAGCCGTATTCATTGGTGCTCCGCCGAAGCATTTCTCAAACATTCTAGCTTTTGTATAGGGCACCGGTTCTGTCGAAACGAAATCCACTATTATTTCACCAATCGCAACCACACGACTCACAAATCATACCTCTAGACTCAACTATGCTTTGTAGGTTAAGCGTACTAAGGAATTTAAAATCAATTCAAGACATAAGCTGGATTACTTCGCAATCACGGCTAATCTTAAATCATTGACGAAACAACACTCAAAAAGCGGGTAGCCTATGAGTTTTTGGAAGCTCTCGGTCGGCGATTAGATTTTCTCGTCCAAGAGAACTCGTTTCTACAGTTTTGAAAAACAATTTGCGCTTAAGGAAGTTGTCCGACAAATCTCAAAAATAGGCTTAGACGGCCTTGAGTTTCTAATAGCGGATGCGAATGAATGGAATGGACAGAGGATTGCAGAAGCCGGAGATCTCATCGAGTCTGCAGGTCTCGAGGTAGTATGCGTCCTTCCAGATATATGGTCATCTTGGCCATCCGGATCGCTAGTCAATCCAAGTAAAAAGGAAAGATCGCATGTAATTAAGCATGCCAAGGAAAGCGCCGCAATAGGCAAATGGCTTGGCGCGAAGCTGCTCAACATATGACCCGCGTCTGACAGTATGATTTCCCATAAAGGTGAGCCATACTGGACCATCTGGGACAGGTTCGTCAACACCGTCGCCGAGTGCGTTGACCATGTCGCAGAGGAAGGCTTAAAGGTCACAGTGGAATACAAGCGCAGAGATCCAGCAGAATTCCAGATCCTGAACAATTCTGACACATTCATAAGACTGGCTGAGTCAATTCGATCGACGAAACTCGAAGCATGCCTAGACACAGGCCACGCTATTCAATGTCGGGAGCATCTTCCATCAGTTGTTAACAAACTAGGAAAGTGGATTTTTCACGTTCACCTTGACGACAACTACGGCGACTGGAATGACGACTTGCCTCCCGGTTACGTTCACGACTTCTCCAGCTTCTTCCAGGCATTAAGGGCGGTCGATTACAGAGGGTACCTCATGTTCGACCTTTTCCCGCTCGTCGACCCGTTTGGCGAAGTGCGAAGGAGTAAGGAATACGTACAAACAACATGCTCGAGAATACGTTCGCGAAAGACTTAGCTTGACGGACATCCCCAGAAAGGCCCGATGGCTATTGCGGCGATTTTCTGATGACGACTAACGGAAAATCGCTACAACAGAAGAAAAAGTTTCTAGACTTGGCTACCTGAAATATGTTGGTATTCAATGATATTGAAGGCCTAACATTCGATTGACTAACATCTTAGCGTTTGTGTAGTGAGTCATCGAATGCACAACGGGCACCCATATTCGGTTACTAGCTCACATATCTCAGTAAGCATGGTCAAACAGAAAAAGAGAAGTTTTTGGCATAAGGTTGCACCAACTCCCAAACGATGGTAAGAATTATAGCCTTATCTTATCCTACTGCAGTGTTCGATTACAAGGACTGTGATTCCCAAGATGTTAGGTTTGACGGAGATACAAAGCATAGCAGCTCAGGACTACGCCAAGCTCGGATTCGAGAAAGAGAGACTCGTTTGGATGCTAAAGAAAATGATTGAAATAAGACTTTTCGAAGAAAGGGTCGAAGAACTCCATTTGATGCGAGGCTTGATCACAGGGCCAGCTCATCTATACTTCGGAGAGGAAGCGGTTGCCGTTGGCGTCATGTCCGGCTTGGATCCTAACGACTACGTAATAAGTGGCCATAGAGGGCATGGGCACGCTTTAGCCAAAGAGATACCGGCAAAACTGATTATGGCGGAGCTCTTCGGAAAGTCCACGGGAACATGTAAAGGTCTCGGCGGATCGATGCATGTTGGTATATGTCCAGAGAAGAATAGTCTTTTCGCTTCGGCAATAGTGGGCAGTGGGATACCAATAGCCTCGGGGGTTGGGCTTGCGCTCAAATACAAGAAGAGCGATCGTGTCGTAGTGGTATTCTTTGGAGACGGAGCCACTAACACTGGAGCTTTCCATGAAGGAATAAACCTCGCGGCAATATGGAAACTTCCGGTCATATTCGTTTGCGAAAACAACAAGTACGCCATTGGAATGAAAGTTGAAAATGCCGTAGCAACGAACAGCATAGCTGTAAGAGCAACTGCTTATGGCATTCATGGAATTTTGGTTGACGGAAATGACCCTGTTGCTGTTCATGAAGCTACGAAGCAAGCAATTAACACTGCACGCTTGGGAGGAGGACCGACGCTAATAGAATGCAGAACTTACAGGCAGAAGGGGCACGGAGTCTACGATAAGGCTCCTTATAGACCTAAAGAAGAAGTTGAAGAATGGCTGAAAAAAGATCCGATAATCAATTTCGAAAAGAAGTTAACAGCATCCCGAATCGTTTCTGAAAAGGAAGCGGACAGACTCAAGAGCGAAGTGCTATCGGCGATTGACGAGGCAGTAAAATTTGCTCAGGAGAGTTCAGTTCTTCCCTTTCAGGAGTTAGAGAAACTGGTTTATGCTTGAGGCTGAGGATTATGCGAGAGATAACGTATGCAGAAGCGATCCGAGAGGCACTCAGGGAAGAGATGATTAAGGATCCGAGTGTTATCCTGATGGGCGAAGATATAGCGGCGTATGGCGGAGCCTTCAAGATAACTGACGGCTTTCTAAAAGAATTTGGCCCAGATAGAGTTAGAGACACGCCGATATCTGAAGCCGCTATTGTTGGAGCAGCGATCGGCGCAAGTTTGATGGGTCTCAGACCTATAGCCGAGATTATGTATATGGATTTTCTTCCGATTTGTCTAGAACAAATCTGTAACCAAGCTGCAAAGATGCGATTTATGAGCGGTGGTCAACTAAGAGTTCCCATGGTGATTAGGACCCAATACAGTTTAGGTAGAGCTCACGGCGCCCAACACTCGCAATTTGTTCCGTCATGGCTGCTTCAAGTTGCAGGCATAAAAGTAACTCTTCCTTCTACACCGTACGACGCCAAAGGTTTGTTGAAAACGGCGATGAGAGATAATAATCCTGTGGTATACATTGAAAGTAGCCTTCTCTACAGGGTCAAAGGTCCGGTTCCAGAGAACGACTACACAGTGCCCTTAGGGAAAACTGACATAAAGAGGGAGGGCAAGCACGTAACTGTGGTCGCGATCTCTCGCATGGTGCAAGAGGCTATAGCAGCAGCTGAAATGCTTGAAGAACAAGGGATAGACGCTGAAGTCCTAGATCCAAGGACGATTCAGCCACTTGACATAGAAACGATAGTCAACTCCGTGAAGAAGACCGGGCGCCTGGCAATAGCAGAGGACGACTCAAAAACGGGAGGTGTGGGGGCGGAGATAGCTGCCAGCATTGCGGAGGGAGCGATCGACTACTTGGATGCTCCGATAGTTCGCATTGCTGCACCAGACATGCCAATTCCGTTCTCACCTTCCCTAGAACAAGAGTATATGCCAAACAAAGAGAAAATTGTCGAGGCTGTAAAATCAGTCGTAAAGTAGATGAGCGACAATGTTCGAGGTCATTGTCCCGCGTTTAGACCCTGCAATGAAGACGGGGAAGATCGTAGACTGGCTCAAGAGGGAAGGAGATCAAGTCAGAAAAGGAGAAGCGCTTCTGATTGTTGAAGGCGAAAAGACAACCTTCGAAGTTGAAGCACCTGGTGAAGGCGTCTTGAGGAGAATCCTATTTCAATCAGGAGATGACGTTCAAGTGCCAGCCATCGTAGGTTTTGTAGGTTGGCCGGATGAGCCACTGTCGAAAGTTGAGGTGGCTACGACGGTGCTAGGTCCCCCTCCACCTATGAAGAAAATTGAGGAAGGTCCTCCAAGAATCCTTGAAAGAAGGGTGGAAGGGGTTAGAGCATCTCCACTTGCAAGAAAGCTAGCTGAACAGCATGCAATAGATCTTACTCTCATCAAGGGAACCGGTCCAGACAGAAGAATTCTAAAGGAGGACGTGTTGCGCGCGGTGGAGGAGAGAAGAACAGTGGGTGTTCCTGTACCACCGGTAACGCCGACTGAGTTGTCTAAGGGTCTGCGAATCGCCAAGTCCATACCGCTATCTGGAATAAGGAGAACGGTTGCAGAGCGCCTTTCCTACAGCTTCCATACGACTGTCCCCGTAATCATAACGATGAATGTGGACATGGAGAATCTGATTCATCTTCGGGAGAGTATGAAGACCGCGATCAATACCGATTTATCTTTGACAGCGTTCATGGTAAAAGCTGTAGCGAAAGCTTTGGAAGGTCATACAATTCTTAACTCCACCTTGGAAGGAAATGAAATAAAGATATTCGAGGAAATCAACATCGCTCTGGCGATCAATACGCCAGAAGGACTTGTTGCCCCTGTAATCCGTGACGCAAACAAGAAAATTGTTCAGGAGATATCAAGTGCAATTCATCAACTTACTGAGAAAACAATGCAAAAGAAACTGAATCTCCAAGAATTGTTGGGCGGCACATTTACTATCTCAAATCTAGGTCCTTATGGTGTTGGAATATTCGCTCCAGTCATTAATCCGCCGCAAAGCGCGATAATCGGAATCGGTACGACAGAAAAGAGGCCGATCATTATCAACGAGAACGTTGTCCTAAAGCATATGGCGACTCTTTCTTTGGTGTTTGATCACAGAGTTGTGGATGGAGTGCCCGCTGCAGAGTTCCTGCAGGAGGTCAAACGCTTGCTTGAGTCGCCCCGCAATCTTGTGACGTAGATGATCTTACTCGAGTCAGATGGCAGGTTCGCCGGGAATGATTGACGTTGCAATAATAGGGGCTGGACCAGCGGGTTATGTGGCTGCAATTAGAGCGGCTCAGCTGGGAGCTACAGTATTACTAATTGAAAAGGATGAGGTTGGAGGAGTTTGCCTCAATAGAGGATGCATACCTACAAAAGCCCTCTTGGAGAGCACGAATCTTCTATCAAAGATCACGAGAGCGGAAAAGCATGGGATATCTGTTGGCAATGTGTCGACTGACATACGTTCGATGATACAGAGAAAGAACGCAATAGTAAGAAGAATAGTCGCAAGCACGCGACATCTTATCGAAAGCTATGACGTAGAAATTGTTGAGGGAACTGCAACTATTACCGGATTTAGAGAGATCACAGTTGCCACTAGTTCGTCCGTAAAGAAAATCGAGGCGAGTAACATCATAATCGCAACTGGCTCAGAGCCCGCATCCCTTGGAACTCAAGTAGAGAAGACCAGAATCATCACGAGTGACGAAGCCTTAGCAATGGAAGATCTTCCAAGAAGCTTGTTGATTATTGGAGGCGGAGTAATAGGTGTTGAATTTGCATGCATATTCAACAGACTTGGAACAAATGTCACCTTGGTAGAGATGATGCCTCAACTACTGCCTGGTGAAGAAGAAGAAATTGCGTCGTTCTTGAAATATCTTCTTGAAGAAGATGGCGTAGACGTTCTAACAGACTCCCGAGTAACAAAGATCGATGAAAAGAATGGAGAGCCGACTGTAGCAGTGGCGACAAACGATGGCGAGAAAATGGTAACTGTAGAAGAGATATTGGTGGCTGTTGGGCGGGTTCCCAAAACTCGTGGCTTGGGCCCAAATGAGATAAAAATTGACGAGGAAGGAAGAATCATCGTAGACAAACGGATGGAGACAAATATTCCACGTATTTATGCAATAGGTGATGCTGTGGGTAGATATATGCTCGCCCATGTCGCGTCGGCTGAGGCAATTGTAGCTGCGGAAAACGTGATGGGAGCTCCCGCTGAAATCGACTATCGTGCAGTTCCAAGATGCGTTTATGCGTCACCAGAAGTCGCTTCTGTAGGCTTAACCGAGAAACAGGCTACGAGGTCGGGTCGTCAGACAACTGTGGGAAGATTTTCTTTTTCGAACAATTCAAGAGCTCTGACACTTTCGGAAGATCGAGGAGGCATAAAGGTCGTCGCAGATGCCAAGTCAGGGGAGGTATTAGGCATTCATATGATTGGACCGAAAGTTTCAGAAATGATTCACGAAGCCGTTTTCGCAATGAGGGTCGAGGCGACAGTACAAGATATCGGCGACATGATCTATGCACACCCAACTCTATCCGAAGCACTGAAGGAAGCCGCGTTGGATGCAGCCGGCAGATCGATTCACAAAGTAAGAGGTAAGCCCTAGTGTTCATTCATGCTCCTTTCGTTTACGCCGAAGTTAGAAGTGGGATACTGCAAAACGAGGGACCATCCGATGTTTCGCATCAATTCTTTCTAGCCCATGCAGAACGGTACCTCTTTCACACCGTTTTCGTATGGCCAGACATCCAGGCTGAGGTATCCACTGTAACGAATTCGTTTCAATGCTTCGACGAGTTTTGTAAATCGTGGGCCCTGTCAAGCGACGGTACACCGTTGGGTATACTCAAGAGGCTTCGGACGCCTTGGTTACGTGCCGCCCCAAAATAGCATCCGAAGACCACACAAGAGGAATAAATCTAGACAAGATCATTTGCCTAACGAGTAGGAGGCGATTGGATTCTTGAAGTATTCAGTGAGCAACTATATCTATGGCAAAGAACCCCTGCAGAAAACTGTTCAAAGATTATCGAAGTTCGGCTATGACGGCATAGAAATGCAAGGAACGCCTGAGATGTATGACGTAAAGAAAGTCCGGGAGTTTCTGGCCGATCATCACTTGGGCGTTTCCTCAATAGATGCGATCGGGCTCTATCGACTAGATCCGTCGAGTGCACAGCCGGAAATAAGGACAAAGGCAGTTCGGTATTTGAAAGAATGTGTCGACTTCGCTACGCGTTTGGAAGCGCCTTTGGTGGTTGTCGCCGCCACAAGGTCGGCTAAAGTCGAGCCTGAGACATCTGCGGAAGTGGAATGGAAGTTGGCTGTGGAATCTATCAGGAGCGTTGGCGAGTATGCCGACAAAGCAGGGATTTCATTGGCTGTAGAACCGGTCAACAGATATCGAACATATCTTTTGAACAATGTTGATCAAGCATTGAAGTTCATAAGGGAAGTTGGCTTGGACTGTGTTGGAATTGTGCTTGACTGCTTCCATATGAATATCGAAGAACCCGATCCTGCTGGCGCAATTCGGAAGGCGGGAAGACAACTGATCCATCTGCACGTGGCTGACAGCAATAGGCAGTCTGTGGGAAGAGGACATCTCGACTTCAAAGCGATAGTTAGGGCGCTCAAGGAAATAGGGTATAATCGATATTTGACTATGGAGATGCACCTGCGCCCCGATCCGTTCATACCGTTAAGCGAGGAGGAAGCCGACTTATATACCGAGGAGACTATTCGACTGCTTCGTCTATACGAAAAAATATGTTGATCTTAGGGACATGCATGTCCATGACAAAAATCCTTTCGAGTCTTTTCGATCAAGCAGAAGATTTCCACAACCGCGATCGCGAATAGGCCTGCCCAACGGTGGTCTCAGGAAGATCTACGACCGGTGCTACCAAATTCTACGAGCAGCTTCATGCGAGCTTTAAAGGCCTGTACCATAAGATGGAATCGCTACCGAAACTTGAAACGAAAAAGGCTTAACGAATAGTCGTTCCTACAGTATTGGAGCGCTAGATGAGAGTTGAATGTAGAAGATCGATTGAAAAGGAAAGTCGTCGAAGTCTCCAAGAGGCTCTATGATAGAGGTCTAGTCGCAGGTGCTGGGGGCAATGTCAGCGTCAGAGCTCCCATGTCGGAAGAGATCTTTATCACCCCTAGCGGGCTATGCAAGGGATATCTCAAGCCCTCGCATATAGTAAAGGTAGACTTAAACGGTAACGTCCTTAAAGGGCGGCTAAGACCCACCTCTGAAATGCCTATGCATAACGAAATTTACAAGATTAGAAAGGACGTTAATGCAATAGTCCATGCCCATCCTCCTGTGAGCACTGGGTTCTCTTGCGCCAATCTGCCGCTTGATTACTCTTTCTATCCGGAAGCGATAGTGATGCTTGGAGAAATCCCGTTGGTCGAGTATGTTACACCGACAACCAAAGACCTAGGAAGCACTGTGGCAAGACATGTCGGCAAAAACAACGCATTCCTTCTTAGAAGTCATGGTCCTGTCACAATAGGGTCTAACTTGGAGCAAGCCTACCAGAGAATGGAGCTGCTCGAGGATTTCGCCAAGATCTTCCTTGTATCGAAGCTTCTCGGAGGCCCTCAACCGCTACCCCCTGGTGAAGTTCAAAAATTGCTCGGCCTCGAGGCAGAACAATACAGAATTGAACTTGCCAAGAAGCGAAAATAGACACCTTCAGTCACGCACGGACCTACGATACGCATCTTGAAATTCGAGCTTCTGCTCTGGAGGATATCGATTGGAAACTTCGCTTCCTTGTTGTCCGCATCAAGAACGCAAAGAGCCCTTTTCCTTAGTATCCTGATACCATGTAATCGCGCAGGCAATAAGAAAAGCGAAAGAGGTGAGAGGGAAAAGAGGTAAGAGTCGGTTGGCGTGAAGCTGCCGCAATCCATTATGGCTGACTTAGAAGACATAGCGGCGGAACGAGTTGCCCCCTCTACGGTAACGAGAAAACTATTGCGTAAGGCAACAACTCAGTAGAATGAAGAGAGTGCTACTAGTTTTTACGCCGACAAGAAAATCGCGCTCGAAAGAGCTGCGGCCCAACCCTGACAGAAGTTAGGGACTTTTAAAGAACCCGCAACTTCTTTTTGTCTATAAGGCCCAAGTGTTTGGTGGAGGAATGCCCTATGAAAGCGGCTCTAATTCGTGGGGTAAATGATGTGAGGATAGAAGACGTTTCGACCCCAAAGACAGGGCGAAAAGAGATACTCGTGAAGATGATGGCTTGCGGAGTCTGCGGCACCGATATCGAGAAAATGCAGGGGGGTTCATAACGCCGCCGGTGCTCGGACATGAAGCAGCAGGCGAGGTATTTGAAGTCGGTAAGGACATTGTTGACTTTAAGGTTGGTGAACGGGTTCTCGTGCATCATCATGTTCCCTGCTATATATGTCACTATTGCAGACATGGAAGCCACACAATGTGCGAAGGGTTTCAACGAAGCAACATAGATCCGTGTGGTTTCGCTGAATACTTTAGAGTGCCTGAAACTAACGTTGACAGAGGCGCTGTTCTCCGTCTGCCGGATACTGTCTCCTTCGAAGAGGCGACCCTAATTGAGCCGACCGCTTGCTGCATTAGAAGCATAATGAAGCACGATATCCAGGCCGGTGACGATGTATTGGTATTAGGCGCTGGGCCCACTGGTCTTACTCAAATTCAGCTGCTGAAGCTCTTAGGTGCTGGTCGAGTATTCTCTAGTGACGTCCTGAACTTCAGACTAGAAGCTGCTAAGAGATTTGGCGCTGATGAGACAATTAATCCGCGACAAGAGGACCTGGTGGAGAGGGTCAGGAGGATGACGGAGGGTAGAGGAGTGGATGTCGTTGTTGTCGCGACTGGAGCCACTGAGGCGATTGTCCAAGCCTTGAAGTCTGTTAGGAGAGGGGGCACGGTGAGTCTTTTCGGAGCGCCGCGTCGAGGGGCCTTACTTTCTTATGATGTGAGTGAAATATTCATCAGGGAAGTTTCCATCATACCTAGCTACTCGACGACAGAGTTAGAGATAAACATGGCTCTAAAACTGTTGGTTTCAAGAAGAATCGAGTTGAGGAAGCTCATCTCTCATCGCTTCAGGTTGGAGCGCGTCGTAGATGCGATAAAATATGCTGCTGATGGAAAGGACTGCCTGAAAGTCATCGTCATCCCTTGAGCAACCTGCACGCTTAGAGGGGATTGACCTCCCATTTCATTGATATCGGTGATTTACACGCGGATGCTTATAACACACCTTGCGCCCTTTTCTTGAGTCTTTATTCTCTTTCATGAAGAATGTTGAAGTCAAGCTTTCAGTTTTCACGGGATTATCGCGACTTTGACGGCTTTTCCTTCCGCCATAAGCTGTAAAGCTTTCTCCACATCCTTGAGAGGCATCTCGTGTGTTATGATTTCACTGGTCATGATGATTGATGATGAGATTAGGCTCAAGGCTTTTTCTACGCACGACGGCGTGTGGTGGAATGCCCCTCTTATTGTGAGTTCACCGTAATGTAGTTCACCTGTATCGACGGATACGCTTGTGCCTGAGGGGCATCCGCCAAACAGAAGGGCTGTTCCACCTTTGCGGGTCATTCTTATGGTGTTCTCCCAAGTCTCTGGAAGCCCTACAGCCTCTATAACAACGTCAGCTCCCAATCCTCCAGTAAGTTCCGTCACTTTCTGGATCTGATTCTCTCTTTCAGGATTGATGGTGTTCTCAGCTCCTAATTTATGGGCGCTCTCAAGTCTCGCATCCGAGACATCTATGACTATAACCTTCCCGGCTCCTCTATGCTTTGCCAATTGAAGGTGCAGAAGGCCTATCGGTCCAGCCCCCACGATCACGACGCTGTCTCCCAACCTAATGTCTGCCAAATCATTGCCGTGCACGACGCACGCCAAAGGCTCTAGGAGAGCAGCCTCCTTAAATGAGACGTGGTCAGGTATCCGATGAACATTCTGCCTGACGATTTTAGCAGGGACTCGAACATACTCTGCGTATGCTCCAGATGCTGAAAAACCGATTAAATCCTCCTCTAAATGCTCGCAGAGATTTGGCTTCCCTCTTCTGCAAAAGAAACATGCATTGCATGGGGCGGAGTTCGCAGCGACGACCCTCATCCCTTCCTTGAAGGTGGTTACACGATTTCCGACATCAGCTACGATGCCTGCAAATTCATGTCCCATGGTCATAGGAGGTCTCGCGAGTCTATGTCCCTTCCTATACATTTTCAAGTCAGTTCCGCAAGTCAAAGTAACTTCAACTTTGACCAGTAGCTCTTCAGAAGCGATCTCCGGCACATCTATCTCCTCCACCTTAATTTCGCCGGGTCCGTGATACTGAATCGCCTTCATCTTCCGTTCTCCAGCCTACTATCAGCGCGCCATATGGTGTATGTTGCTTAAGTTAAATATCTTGTATCATTTGAAGAGTAGGTAGCCTCTCTCGGTGCTGATACAAAAATATCTAAATAACGTTTCAAATATCTTTGATCCGTACAAGAATTGGTCTTCTTAGGAATTGACGTAGGTAGCTCCAGTGTTAAGGCTTGCATCATCGACCGTGATGGAAGAATTCTTGACTTCGTAACGACTGACATTAGCAACTTGATACGGAGACCGGCACCTTCCTGGGCGGAGAGAGATTCAGAGACTCTCTGGGATGCGGTCCGCTTAACACTGAAGAAGCTTACTCACCCGGAAAGCGTAGAATCGATCTGCGTCGACGCCACCAGCGGGAGCGTAGTAGCTATAGATCGCGATCAACACCCTCTCAGTCCAATTCTGCTGTACAGCGACAAGAGGGCTGAGGCGGAAGCTAAATACATCCTCCGGGAAAGCTCAATCGCTCGTGACTACGAGGTCTACCTCCCGCTAGAGTCCTATCTCGTCCTTCCAAAGATTCTCTGGATGCGTAGCCATCTCGCGAACTTTGGGAACGTTGACAAGGTTTTGAACGAAGGCGATTTCATTCAGATGAAACTTACCGGCAGGGTGTGCACCTCACCCAATGTGGCTGGCAAGGCGCATATAGACGTACGTTCAGGCGACTACCTTAGAGATCTATACGAAGATCTAGAAATCAACATGGATCTCGTACCCACAGTTAAAGTGATAGGCGAGGCGGTCGGCGTAATATCTGAGTCCTGTAGCCGGGAAACAAGCCTCCCGGAAAAAGCCGTAGTCATAAATGGTGTTACGGATTCGACAGCAAGCGACATAGCGACTGGAACCTTGAATGTTGGCCAACTTGATGCATCTATAGGAACGTCGCTAGTAGTCCATGCCGTTGCTGACAATCCCGTCCCTGATAGGGCGAAACGAATCTACTACAAATCATATGTGGAGGGAAGATTGTTGGCAGGCGGCGCAACTGACGCGGGAACATTGCCTATGAGCAGTCTCAGTAGGTTGTTTGGTAAGACTCTTCAAGAGCTCGACATCGAGGCCAAAAGGGTGACTGCAGGATGCGAAGGATTGATTGCACAACCTCAGTGGATTGGTTCTCGCGTTCCAAACCATAATCCGAATGTCCGCGGCTTCTTCATAGGCATGACCGAGACGAATTGCACGACGGGTCACATGTTCAGAAGCATACTTGAGGGCAACGCCGTCGTGGTGACTCAAGTTCTGCGCATTGTCGAAGACGTCACAGGAGAAAAAGTTGTCGAGATTAGAACAAGTGGAGGAGGCTCAAAGAGTGATGTACAGAACAGCATAATTGCGAACGCAACAGGGAAGAGAGTGCTGGCTGTCGAGACAAATGAGGCGTCAATTGGTTCAGCGATACTTGCAGCATGGGGCATGATGCGAGAACCGATTTCCACAATCGCTCAAAGAGCTGTGAGAATTCGAGAGAGATTTGAGCCTAATTTGGAAGCGAAAGAAGTGTACGAGAACCTTACCGAGAAATTGCTTCTCCTAACCGCGAGGGTCTACGGTGAAGTTCAGCAAGCTTAGAGTACCTTGTCCGGCAACGTAGGTGTATGCCGTATACCCTAGATTACCCTTTTCCTAAAATCATAGATGCTTGGGGACGAGGAAGGACAACGTCATAAATAGTAGCGGCTACCACTCATGCCGATATCGGCAGACGATTTCTGAGTGCCCGACTTATATAAGGTATGATTCAGGAAGCGCTGCAAGAGTTCGCGGATAGCTCGGCGTGCTAAAGTGTCAGCTTGAACGTTACTCCCCTCGTTGCTTCTAGATCTTTTGTGTCCAAGTCGCTTTCCACAGTTCCCTTCCTGAGCAAGACCAAGTATGTTCCAAGGTCCGTCAAAGGGAAGGGCGCCCAGTGCCAAACTCCCTCTTTCAATAATACGGCGGCCGTTCCGTCCATGACAAAGGCCCTGACCTCGTCTGGAGATGGAGTTGCTTCAGGATCATGCAAGCGGCTTGCTGGTGCGAGCGGAAATATACTGCAACTTCCCATCGGAATAAACATCTCGGTAGTCTTCACATGACGTTCCATCTTCCCGAAAGTGAATGGCCTAGATTTGACGACAAGGTATCCCACCTCCGCGTCCATCATCCTTAACTCCGCAACCAAGTCCCAGAAACTAAGAATATCTGTTGATACAGTTGGTTTTGTTGTCTGCGGGCCTATAACGTCGCCAAACGGCCTGAAAGACTCCGGCGTTAACTTTTCGGCTTTGATGATCTTTTCAATCAAGATATCCAGTCACCGAGCTTTCTGTTAGCTGAACATCCTATATATGTGCTCCCACTCTTCCAAGCTCACAAAGAGACGGGTCTGTTTTAAACATGAGTGACTTACTCTTGGTCCTAGGAGAGTTGGATCACTGTGTCTTAGTCATTCGCAGAGTTTGCAGTTTTTGTCCACATGAAACTCTTAAATATCGTAGCTCGTAAACGGCATATTTGCTGGCGCAAATCTTGTTGAGGAACTTCCTTTCAGTCGATTTTAGTGAGTGTCGTGGCTGCCAGATCTGTGAGCTAACTTGTTCCTTCGCCAAGCTGCATATTTTCGCCCCATCGCTGGCGCTGGTAAAAGTAGTCCACGAATATCCGGCTACCGAACGCCCGATAGTTTGCTACCAATGTAATGATGCGCCTTGTGCACGGGTTTGTCCGGGAAATGCGATCACGAGAGCAGAAACTGGGGCTCTGGTAGTTAGCGAAGCCGCGTGCACAGGCTGCAGGCTTTGTGTTGACGCTTGCCCTTGGGGCTTGATAAAGATGAACCCTGCATCGGGCATCGCTATGAAGTGTGATCTCTGTGGCGGGAACCCTGAGTGCGTAAGGCTATGTCCTCCGCGGGCACTGAAGTTCGAGTCTCCAACGAAAACTGGAGCGAACGGTTAATGAAGGGATACGCTGGAAATATTCTGTACGTTGATCTTGCCTCAGGTTCGATCCGGAAGGAGAAGCTCACTGAAGACTTGACGAAAGATTTCATAGGAGGTAAGGGCTTAGGCGCGAGAATTCTATATAGCGCAGTGCCGCCCAGAATAAGCGCCTTAGACCCAAAGAACATTCTTATCTTCGCGACAGGCCCATTGACCGGAACACTAGCTCCAAGCTCCGGAAGAACAACTGTTATAACGAAATCTCCGTTGACCGGCATCTTTCTAGACTCAGGATTTGGAGGTCACATGTTCGGTCCATCGCTGAAATATGCAGGATACGATCTCTTGGTCCTCAAGGGCGCTAGTGAGAGGCCAGTTTACCTACTGATTGAGGACGACCTTGTTGAATTATTTGATGCTTCAGAACTATGGGGTTTAGACACATCGAGAACGTATGATGAGATAACACGAAAGCACGGTGACGTATCCGTCGCCTGCATAGGATCAGCGGGAGAAAGGCTTGTGAAACTTGCCAACATAATCTCGGAAAGACATAGGGCGGCTGGTAGAGGCGGCGCAGGCGCTGTTATGGGCAGCAAGAAGCTGAAGGCGGTTGCTGTTAAGGGAACTGGTGGCGTTGAGGTTTATGATCCGGTTGCTTTCCGTGAAGTCGCTATGGAATGCCATAGAAAGCTGTGGGAACATAGCGTCGTGGGGATTAGGCGTGAGCGGTTTGAAGGAAGCCAGTCTAAGTATGGGACGCCGGTTCTAGTGAATATCATGAACTTGCATGGTATACTTCCCACCAACAATTGGCGTACAGGAGTATTCCCAGCCGCTGATAATGTGAGTGGAGAAACGATGCGCAAGGAGCAGGTCATTAAGGACCGAGCTTGCTTCGGTTGTCCGATCGCAGATAAGAAGATTAACAGAGTCAAGAAAGGGCGTTACGCTGGGTTAACCATAGAGGGGCCGGAGTACGAGCCCACTGATACCCTCGGGCCTGTCTGCGGCGTCGACGACTTGGGAGCCGTGACGATGGCTGATGCCATATGTGACGAACTCGGTCTGGACGCGATCTCCACTGGAGTCGCGATCGGATTTGCTCTCGAATGTCGTGAGCTCGGTCTACTCAGAGATGAGGATATCGGTATTCCGAACTTTAGGTTCGGCAACGGGGATGCTGTGGTGGAAATGGTTAGACAGATAGCGAACGGAAAAGGTCTAGGCTCACTGCTCGGGGAAGGTGTTAAGGAGGCCTCGAGGAAAATTGGGCTAGGAGCTGATAAACTGGCGATTCATATAAAGGGTCTTGAGCTCCCAGCCTACGACCCGCGGGGCTGCGTTGGACACGGTCTAGCCTACGCTACTTCGGATAGAGGTGGCTGCCATTTGAGGGCGTGGGTCGTCGGCGACGAAGTCGGCGTAGGTGGGCCGCCGAAGTTCGACAGATTCCAGCTTAGTGGCAAAGGCGAGCACACCGCGAAGGTGCAGAATACAGTCGCTGCGGTCAACTCTCTGGTACTATGCGTAAACGTCGGCTACGCGCTGAATGAAACTGATTACGCGAAACTTTTGACGGCTGCAACGGGATTCGAATTTGATGAACAGTCCTTCAAGAAGACTGGCGAGAGAATATGGAATCTTACAAGACTTTTCAACGTGAGGGAGGGCCTTTCGCGGGCTGACGATGTCCTACCCTACAAGGTGATGAATGAACCTCTGTCGGATGGCGTCCCCAAAGGCCATTTTATCTCGAGATCCGACCTTGATGCCATGCTTGACGAATACTATGGCGCGAGGGGCTGGGACTCAAATGGCATTCCAACGCCCCAGAAACTGGCAGAACTAGGATTGGAGAAGCTGCCCTCATCTTGAGGCTACTTCGACAAGCATAGCCATGGAAAATCGCAGGTGTTGACCGACAACCTTCTTCGCAAGCGATGCGCCAATAGATGCGGCGTTCACAAATGAAGTTGAGTTGTACCCTCTGGCTATCTTTCCCTGCTCTCTCCTTCGAGAAGTCAGCCCGACTCATTTCAGAAGCAGGCTACCATGCAATCGAGATCCCCGCAGCCCTACAAGCAAACCCAGAAAAAATGAGAAAAGATGATATTAAGGGGATTAAGACTGTCATGGAACGCAATAACTTAGAAGTTTCTGGTTTTTGCCTAATGTACCCGAAAGATATGCGCCATGCATCTCCTGTGTCGTCCGACAGGAGGACAAGTTTAGATTATACGAAGAGGTTGCTGGATGTGGCATCCGAAATAGGTGCAAGAATCCTTGTATGGGGAAGCGGATACGCAAGGGATATACCTGCCGGAATTTCGAGAGAGGTCGGCATAGAATGGCTTCTGGAACTTCTGAAGGAGGCTGGAGAATATGCGATCAAAAGAAATGTGACGATAGCTATTGAGCCGTTGAATCGGTATGAGTCAAATGTTGTTAATACGGTGCGTGATGCGATAGAGATGGCCTCGAGGGTTGATTCACCGGCCGTTAGAGTGTTGTGCGACACTTTTCACATGAATATTGAGGAGACCTCTCTTAGAGATCCGATAATTGAGGCTGGAGGAATGTTGGCTCACGTACATCTGTCCGACAGCAATAGGGCAATTCCTGGAAGAGGCCATATTAACTTCGATGAAGTTTTCCAGGCCTTAAGAGAAATAGGGTACGATGGCTACATAACCCTTGAGGCGAGCCTAGGAAGAGATATTTCAAGCGATCTTGTAGCAGCAAGGAGGTATCTAGAAGAGTTCTTAAGCGACTCCTCAATCCACGGGCGTTAACAGAACCTTTATTCCAATTTTCTTCTCCATGACATCGAAGCCTTGTCGCCATTCCGTTATTGGGAATATATGTGTAACCAGCGGCTTGGTCACTAGCTTGCCTGAACTTATCAGCTTGAGCGCGGTCTCCCATGCACTCCACTTTTGACTGAAGACGCCTGTCGCCCGCAGTTCCTTGTATGCGATCTGATCGAAGTCTATCTCGATCGGTTTCCCAAACAGGCCCAGTTGAGTGTAACTTCCTCCCTTTCTGACCATCTCGAGCCCTTGCCTAGCAGCAGTTGGCGAACCTGAACATTCTAGGACAACGTCAGCTCCGTACCCTTCAGTCAAGCCCATTACTATCTTTATAGGATCTTCTCGTTCCACGTTGATCGTCAAGTCTGCGCCGAGAGTCTTCGCCATCTCGAGCCTACCTTCTATCATCCCTGTTACCGCCACTGTGCCGGCTCCCGCGCTCCTCGCAACTTGGAGAGCTAACAGACCGAGCGGCCCTTCACCTAGGACAGCTACAAAGTCGCCACCAGAAATCTCGGTTAATTCTATCACCCCGTGCGTCGCAACGGCTGACGGTTCGCAAAGAGCGCCTGATACAAAGTCAACGTTATCCGGGAGCCTATGAAGGATCTCAGGCCGCGGGATCACGACATACTTGGCAAACGCTCCGTTCAAATGGTATCCCAAACCGCGCCTTTTGGGGCAGAGGTTATATCTCCCTGTTCTGCAATAACGACATTGCCCGCAAACCTTCCCAGCAGTCTCTGACGTCACTCTGTCCCCGGGTTTCCAGGTTTCAACGTTTTTTCCCACATCAGCAATGATGCCGCAAAACTCATGGCCCAATACTACAGGCGGATTGTATGTGAACTCGTCACGGTAGATGTGGATGTCTGTGCCACATATGCCGGCTGCCTTTACCTCGACAAGAACCTCATTCGGACCAGGCTCTGGTTTGGGTATATCTAGTAACTCGATGAATCCGACACCCTTTCTGGTTTTGATGACAGCCTTCATCAGTGCGCACCTATGCATAGCTAGAACGGCTTAGAAGATCATTTGTTATTACAGCATCCTGTAGCTCGCCCTTCGGGCTAGATCGCTGGTTGAGGCCAAGTGGGAACAGGCATCTTCTTTGTCAAGAGATCAGGGTGCTTCTTGACCATAGATTCATATCTCTTATACGATCCTGGTGGAAACTCATCTGGGTCTATTTTGATGTTGATGATCGACGGTTTTCCCGAGTCAAACGCGTTCTTAAGTGCTTCTTTGATCTCAGTTGGTCTCTCAACGCTTTCTCCATAAGCGTGACAGGCCTCAGCAAATTTCTCGAAGTCTAGGTCGAATGCGTCGGTCGCTATATATCTTTCAGGTTCCCAGATTCCATATCCAAACTTCTGGCCTTGCTTGATCATTCCTAGATTTCCATCGTTAAGAATGCACCAGACGGCCGGAATCTTATAGGCACTAGCTGTTAAGACCTCTTTGCAAAGCATTTCGAAACTGCCGTTGCCGCAGACATCTACGACTTGTCTATTGGGCGCTCCCAGCTTCGCCCCGATGACTGCGGCGACGCTGAAGCCCATCGCTGTATGCCCGCCATCAGCGATGAATCCTTTCGGCAGGTAGGTCTGGAAATACCTTTCGACCCAAGCGAGATTATTCCCGCAGTCTGCTAGAACTATGGCATCCTTTGACAGGAACTCTCTTATCTCCTTGACAGCCCTCTGCGGCTTTATTGGAACGGCGTCTGAGAACATCTCAGGTTCTACGTAGAATTTCATTTCTCCCTTAAGTTTCAGGATCTCCCTCGTCCGTTCTTCTATTCGGTCTCGAAGATCTCTAAGTTGCTCTTTGCTCATCTTCGACAGTGTCGCCTTAACTTCAACTATCATGTCTTGGAGAACCCGTTTCGCGTCACCTACTATTCCAATATCCGCTGGGTAGTTTTTCCCGATTTCGGCTGGATCTACATCTACCTGTATAAGCTTCTCACCCCCAAAGTCCTTAGACCAGCCGCTCGTGGTCACTTGGTGAAATATGGAACCAATCGCTAGGAGCACGTCAATCTTGGACTTTTGTAGAAGAGTGTTGGCTGTGTCGTGTCCCCATAACCCGGCAACC
>Ga0315314_1001292_pt1 | contig 23060 bp, 23 predicted proteins | sample TDP9_MG_FD_203631 | JGI IMG/M metagenome (GOLD analysis project Ga0315314, IMG submission 203631) | Freshwater sediment microbial communities from Lake Towuti, South Sulawesi, Indonesia - TDP9 | ecosystem: Environmental > Aquatic > Freshwater > Lake > Sediment | place: Indonesia: South Sulawesi... | reverse complement strand
ATCAAGTCGGTCTCGGTTGGAGGACACCTTTCTGCGTCGAGCAGCTGCACTGCCTCTTGACCAACCTGTTTTGCATGTTCGGACAATGCAAGCGATTCGAAGAATTCGTAGCCGCTGGTGCTGTAGTTGCCTCGAAACGAGGAGGGATACGATCTGCGTTGCACTTCTCCGTTTCTAACTGCAACGGCTTCTAGGCCTCCGCCGCACCATGTTACTTGCTGGGTGAGTTCAGCTCCGTCAGTGTTCATGAAAAATTTGTTCTCTCGAAAAGCCCTGAAAGATGCTTGAGAGGTTCTTATAAGATCGGACTGCTTGGCTACGAGTCGCTCTGCGGCTAAGAGAACGTCTATTTTGTCGTCTAACGCTATCTTGAACGGGTCCTTCTTCATAGGCGTGGTGTATTTGTCTTTTCGGCCCTTCTGTGGTGTAAGCGTAACTTGTTTCTTCTTGAGTTTTGAACTGGCCTTTGCAATGCTGACTGCTGTCTTAGTCGTCTGCGCGACTTCTTTCTTGGACAGGAATACTGATCCAGCGAAGCCCCATGCGCCGTTCACAATTACTCTGACGCCGAATCCATTGACTTGTCGTAAGCTGACCTCGTCGGGTAAACCTTTCTTCACTGTTACATGCTCATCGAGAATTTCACCGATTCTTATGTCAGCGTACGAAGCCCCATTTTTCCTAGCGACTTCTAGCGCTGTTATACCAAGTTCATGCGACATGTTTTCGCCTTCTCAAGAAACTTCTGGTTTCACCAGTCTATGCTTATGTGTCTTGCGATAGCCCGTTTGCGTACTTCTAGAAACTCATTTTTCCATGGCTCTGTGAATCAAAACGTGACAATCATCACAAAATCTAGCGCTTTTTCTGTCCGTGTCTTTTATGGAAAGAGAGAAAGACATTACGCATGACGGGTTCTTGCAGTGCTCTACACCAAGCACATGTCCAATCTCATGAACAGCCTCTTTCAACGCGCGCTCCTGAAACAATTGCTTGTCAGGTGGTTCACCATAGAATTCTGGTTTTAACCGGCACAATGAAATAAGCGCCACGTTGCCTGGGCAGCCTGCTTCTCCAAATACGAAATTGTAGTTCGGGACGTAAAGATCAACTTCAGTCACTCCTAAGACATATTCCTTTCCAGCTCTTTGGAGGAATTCACTTATTCGAGTCAATATCTGAGTTGAGTGATACTGGCGCCTTGAAGCGTTGTAAGCCCGCCGTGGCAGCGGCATACTCTTTTCAATGACAGCAGATTCGCTTTCTGGAAAAATGTCTCTTAATCCGTTCTGAATAGCCCGCAGAACTCCGAGATCCACGTGCCCTATAGGGAGAATGGTGATTTTCATATTACAGTCCCCAAGTTCAATTCATACTGTAAAAGTGTCTCCGGGTTGAGGCGCCACGGCTTCAAGTCCTGTTTCTTCCTTGATCCACTTAGCGAATCGTTCGCAGTTGCCTTCAGCGCCATGCATCACGTATACTTTGGGGTTGCCATCTAACTTGCTCACGATTTCTCTAAGCTCCGTGGCACCTGCATGAGACGAGAAGTCAAAACGTTCAACTCTCGCTTTGATCTTCCGCATCTTGCCGTCTATGACACAGTGCCCTTTCTCCAATAATTCATGTCCCGGCGTCCCCGGAATCTGATAGCTAACAAGGAAGACGGCATTGCGATGCTTCTTCCCAAGTTTCTGCACGTAGAACGAGGCGGGTCCACCCTTCAGCATGCCAGCAGGAGATATAATTACTCCAGGCTTGCTCAAGGCTAGGCGCCTGTCTCGCCAACCCTCCACAGCATCGCTTGAATGCACAGCATCCATGAAAAGGCGTCCATCACGCAGAAATGCTTGGTAGTTCATCAGTATGCGGTTGGTTTCACGAGTCATGCCGTCCACGGTTATTGGGTATTCAAAATGATACGCGGCTAACACGCATGCAATTTCCTGTGAGCGACCCACACTGAAGGCTGGAACCAGCACGGTGCCTCCATCTTCCACGACTTCTATGATCTTTTCCACAAACTCTCTTTCTAATGCGGTTCTTTCTGGATGATCCTCGTTTGCATACGTGCTTTCTATGGCAAATGCGTCGATGGCGCCATAGTCTCTGTCCGCAGCTTTGAGCAGCCTAGTGGTGATACTGTTGAAGTCGCTGGTGTAAACCAAACGTTTGCCGTCGGCTTCAATCAAAGCTTGAGCGCTTCCAGGCAAATGCCCCGAGTCTAGTAGTTGAAGCTGCATGTCTCCAACAGTGCGGCTTTCTCTGTAGCCCATGAACACGGCGGAACGCATCATAGAGCGCAGTTCAAGGTATTCGAAGGGCAAGTAATACCCTGAAAGATGGATGAAATCAGAAATCAGTAACTGCGCCAACTCAAACGTCACACGCGTGCCAAAAACAGGCTTCGGCTCTTGGATGTGAAAGACTGGAACAGCTCCTGAGTGATCAAGATGCCCATGCGTCAGAACTACACCGTCCACTTCTTTAGGCGACACATGCATCGGGAAGCCTGGCGCATGATCAACCATGACACCGTAATCTAGCAAAAGCTTGCTCTTCTCAGTCATCACAGCCACTGCTGAGCGCCCTACTTCACGAGTGGCGCCCAAAAACTGAACTTTCAACGAACCGTGGTCACCATCCAACAAACATCTGCAAATCTACACTGTTTTTCTGTCTTTTCACAGATAAGAAGCATAACCCAAATTTAAATCATGCCTTAACCAAAACAGGCTTCACCCTGCTATTCTTGATCGCCCTCAGAATGCTGTCCACATTTGGATCCGCATCTATCTCAGTGTAGGCCTTCCACATCTGAAAGACGTGATGCGCGTCGCTTCCTCCAACTCCAGCAAGGTTCAACGTCTTCGCCAATGTTTCAGCCAGCTTTTTTTCGTCGTCAGTCGAATCAGGGTTCAAGACTTCAACCGCACCTAGCCCACTTGGAATCTTCTTAGCCGCGTCTCTGATCCCGCCTCCACGGTAGGGATGAGGCACGACTATGACGCCGTTTCGGGCTTTTGCGAAGTCTATAACGCTTTCCAAACTGCACCAATAAGCTGGTTTCTCAGTTACTCCAAGAATGATCACGTCCCCCAGCATGGTGCCCACCTCAACCCCAGGAATAACCACTACATCCTTGTACGCAGAAGCAAACCTGCGCACGTGAAAGTAGCCCTCCAACGTATTGTGATCAGTTATGGCTACGCCTTTGATTACAGGATGAGCGTTGAGCGCATCTGCCACGTACTTCGGGCTGATTGAGGCATCGAAAGAAAAACGCGTGTGCAGATGGACATCAACGCATATCATGCTTGTTCGCCTACTGCTTTCTGCACGACATCAGATAAATCATTCACTGCCGATTTGCCCCACGGGTTATCTGGACCCAAGACTGTCACAGCGGTTTTTCTGTCTTTACATGCATTCCTAACTGCTGACGCGACAGTGTTGCCCCATGTTTCTTTATCATTGAGCAGAACGACCCTCGAATAGTCATTACCTCCAATATAACTTTCAACCTGCTGCGCCACGTACATGATGGTTTCATAGTCAAGAGGCAATGCTAGCTCATGTTGTGACAGCGGATATACTTCGTCGAGCTCGTTCGGCACAACTCCGAAAGGTGCTGAATAAGTGCAGACATGAACCAAGCTTTTCTTGTCCCCAAGCCGCTGCTCAATGCCTCTGATAATTCTGGCGTGTTCTCTGGACTTGTGAAAAGGTTTACTTCGAGATTGGGGCAAAAGAAGCAGTACCTTCGCGTTTTTCGGTCGAGTAAATCTTTCTCTAAGCCTTTCCGCGTGACGGAGCACTTCAGGTCGAGCCAGATCAACGGCTCCATAGAAGAAGAAACCACTACTCTTCGAAACTGGACTGTGCGCCTCCAAATAGGCACTGTATTTTCTTAGCTGTTTCAAAGCGCTGAGAAGAGCCGGATGCCCATGCGACTGCATCTCCAAATGCTCCCAAAGTCTGCCCTCAACTATCGCTTGCTTAATCCTCTTGATCTCTGCTATGCTCACGTAGAGGTTGTGTCGAGCCAAGAACTCCTGTCGTTTCTGCTTAACCATATCTCGAACATCAGCTGGATCTGTCCGTGTGCATAATGGACATGAGCATGGAAAGTACTCGATTTCCTTCAACCTCAAGGTACCAGTATCTGTCATGTAACGGTCTTGCCGAGCAAAGAGCACGTACGCAGCTGAATCAAACATGTCGCATCCTAAAGCTATGGCTAAAGCAAACATGAACGGGTGCCCCGCGCCGAAAAGATGCAAAGGTCGATCGGCGGGAAGATTCTGCCTAGCTGCCATAATCATGTCAACAAGCGTGCCAAACAAATATTGTTCCATAACCGGGGTTGGACTTCCAAGAGCATGAACCTGAAAGGGCAGTCGGCTCACTCTCTTTGCCGACTGGGCAACTAGGTCTAGGTAAGCTCCGCCTTGAACTGGCCCTGTCCACAGAATATCATCACGAGTCTTGACTTTGGTCAATTCCTTTGCTCTCTTCAGCGTCTCCTCAACCGTGTGCTTGGCGTATTGCTCCGATACGCCCCAGCCAGTAGGCACATCCAAAATAACAGCAATGTCAGTGTCGATAGCCTCTTGAAACTGAATAATCTCTTTATTCGTGATTGGCATGTTGCCGTACATAAGGATTTGATAAGCTCCAGAATCAGTCATAACAACGCCGTCAAAGTCTAGGAGGCGGTGGATGCCGATTTGTTCAGCCTTCTCTTGAGAACGCTTTCTCATGATGTAGGCGTTCGTCATAAGCACCTTGCAACCGAACTCTTCACGCATAGCCTTAGGAGAAATCGATTGAATTGCAGGATTCACAACTGGCAACAGAACCGGAGTTTCCACCGTGCCACTCTTGGTTTCCAATCGCCCAACACGAGCAAGTAGGTCCCTGTCTCTGATCTCAAACGCCATGAACAACCGCAAACCATACAGCAAGATGATGTGACAATAATAGCGGCTCGTTATATACCATTTTTCTTCTAACACAGAAGTTGTTGGCGCAAAGCCTTCAGAGTCATCAACAACGACTTCGTAGATTCTGTGCCTAGCAGATGATTGCTGCGCCTAAGCGTTGAACATCGAATTTAATAAGCGTCAGAAGCCAATCTCTACAACAAAGCCAGCCAAGCAAAATGTGATTACCCATGCCCAAAATGATTCCAGTCAACATGCCCTTAATCGGCGAAGAAGAAATCAAAGCAGCCACTAAAGTCCTGAAAAGCGGTATACTCACAGGCCGCCTCGGAAGCGGACCAATGGCAGAAACATTCGAAAACAACTTCGCCAAATTCGCCAAAGCAAAGAACGCCGTAGCAGTCAACAGCGGAACAGCCGCCTTGCACATGGCACTATGGACCGCAGGCGTCAAAGCCGGTGATGAGGTGATTCTTCCCAGCTTCACGTTCATAGCGACGGCGGAGGCAGTTGCATTGACTGGAGCCAAACCGGTCTTTGTGGACGTTAAGCCAGACACGTACAACATCGACCCAAGCAAAATAGAACAGGCCATAACAAACAAAACCAGAGCGGTTATCCCGGTGGACTTGTATGGGCTGCCCGCCGAAATGGACAAACTCAAGGAAATAGCTGACAAGCACAATCTCATCTTAGTCGAGGATGCTGCCCAAGCCCACGGCGCCTCTTACAAAGGAAAGCCACCCGGCTACTTCGCTGACATGACCTGTTGGAGTTTCTACGCAAGCAAGAACATCACAACAGGCGAAGGCGGCATGATCACCACTAACAACGAGGAATATGCAGAAAACCTTCGTCTCATACGATCGCACGGAGAAAAAGACGAGTACAAGGCTTCAGTCTTGGGGCATAACTATCGCATGCCTGAAATCGCAGCTGCAATAGGAGTAGAGCAACTCAAAAAGCTCCCGAAGTTTGTCGAGAAGCGGCGAAAAAATGCACAAGCGCTCACAGAAAGACTGCGCAGCATCAACCAGCTAATACTTCCCACCGAGCCGAGAGGTTGCAGAAGCAGTTGGTATTTGTACACAGTTAGAATTCGAACAGGCGGCGAAAGAGAAAGAGCCAAATTTGTTGAAGACTTGAGAAAAAAAGGCGTGGGCGCAACAGTCTATTATCACACTCCGATTCATCAGATGCCCTTTTATCAGCAATTTGGAACCTATCGTTTACCGAACACGGAAAAAGTGGCTCAACAGGTTTTCTCGCTTCCGGTTCATCCAAAAGTGACACTTAAGAACGTAGAATACATTGCTGAAGCCGTTAGAAACGCCGTGAAGAAACGCACGGGTTAAGTCATTCTTCAGAGATCGTCTCGGTTTTTCTCAACTTTCGGACAATTTGAGGGTTTAATGCGACATGGTAGCTTCTGCGACCGCCGGACGAAGTTGTCGTGTAGTACTCCAAGTTTTTCCCAGCTAGAAAGGCGCGAATCGTGCGACTTATGTTCTTTATCGTGAGTTTCTCATGTTTTATTTCCGGGTCTAATTCATTGTAAAGCCACTTGGGATTAAGCGTATAGACAATTTCTGCGGGCGACCTTGGTTTGTAGTAGGCTTCCATGTCGTCAACTAGCCGCTTGGCAATCAGATAGTAGGGATATTGATGCTCCCTGATCAACCGCAGATAGTTGACAACTATCCTCGGCGTCTCTCTCCTGGGCATAGACCTCTATGATAACATGTGAAACAGAGATTTAAATGCGTGCCCCTTATTCATGCCTAAAATGTGGCATGACCTTTTCAGCGAACAGCTTCGAAGTATCCCTCAGTTCACTCGCGGGAACTTGAAAATTGATGACAAAGTGGCGGCATCCAGCCTTAACATATTCATCAATTTTCTCGATGGCGTCTTCTGGCGTGCCAATAATGTAAGGCGACTTGTCCACAACCGAGTCTGGGAGTTTCTGAGAAAATTCCATCCAAGACTTAGCGTTTTCTGGAAACACCAGCTTGAACGTCATCTCAAAATCATACGATGGCGGTTTGAAGCCAAGTTTCTCGATGACTTTAGGTCGTGAAAGCAACAGCATCTTGGCTTGAGGAAGCACCGCCTTTCGTGTGGCATCTCTGTCTTTTCCAATGGCGACGTACGTGAAATGAGCAGGCTCTATCCCATCAGGATCACGGCCATACTGTTTTGCCATGTCCCTGATTTTCCTGAGGTCAGTGGCGTACTCGCTTGCGGACATGTTGGCGGGAAGCCATCCGTCGCCGTATTTCGCTACCATCTCCATTGTTCTAGGTGAACTAGCAGCGACAAAGATCGGGACAGTTGGTCTAAACTTGGTCTCAGATATGGGAACTGAAGGCTTGGGTTGAATGAAGGCTCTCTGCAACTTGTAGTAGTTTCCACTGTAGTCGAAGAAGTCTTCGCTCCAAAGTTTCCGAATGATTTCAAGCGCCTCTTCAGTTCTTGCCACAGGTTTGTCGTAGGGTATACAGTATGGCACTAGGTTCATGGCTTCACCTATGCCTATGCCCAAGATTGCCCTGCCGCCCGAAATAATGTCTAGAGTTGCGACTTTCTGAGCCAACGCTGCAGGATGATAACGATAAGTATCGCTTACGCCAGTCGCCAACTTTATCTTCTTAGTGTTAACAGCAAGAGCCGTCAGCGTACACCAAGCTTCAAGTGCATCCCATCTGCGGACGCCGGTTGCAACCAAATGGTCAGGGGTCCAATATGAGTCGAAACCTGCTTTTTCAGCTGCAGTTGCTACATCGAGGATGGTGCTCCATGGATAGTTGGGACCTTCAATTCCAAACTTCACCTTGTCCTTTTGATTCATAGCATCGCGCCTCTGTTACTCGCTTCCAAGTTTGAATTCGTAGACGGTTTTGTCTTTTGGCAACTTAACAGGAACAAGTTTAAGCTTCATTCCAAGCTTGAGTTTGTCCTCGCTTACTTCCTTCTCGAATCTTGCCAACGCTTTCAGCCCTTCGTTTGATTCAGCGACTGCTAGTATGTAAGGCGTGTCTTCTTCGAAGCCTGTGGGAGCAAAATGCGCTATGGTGTAAGTCAGAAGCCTCCACTCGTTGTCAATATCCTTCCAATTCATCTGATCCACGGATAAGCAGTTGCTGCAATCCATTCTGGGCGGAAAATACACCTTCTTGCACACTTTACATTGAGTTGCCAACACCTTGCCTTTTTCCAGATGATTCACGAAATCTTTGACCTTAGTCTCAGCGGTGTAGTTGACTTTGCCGAATTTTTCGAAGCCCATGTGCTCACCTTACCTGCTGAATATGATTACGTTTCCGTAGAGACCTACGCCTCCAATGTTATGAACCAAACCTGTCTCCGCCCCCTTGACCTGCAGCTTCCCAGCGTCACCTCTAAGCTCCATAACAATTGTTCGAACCTGTGAACCACCTGTGGCACCGATCGGATGACCTTTTCCAAGCAATCCGCCGTCAATGTTCACGGGCATGTCGCCATCGATGTAGGTTTGAGCCTGCTCAATCAGTTTGCCGCCTTCGCCGGGCTTGCAGAAGCCTAGGTTCTCATAAGCCATGATTTCAGCAATCGTGAAACAATCGTGAACCTCAGCTACATCTACGTCTTTGGGCTGGATACCAGCCATCTTGAACGCCTGCTTGCCCGCTTCGACAGCGCAGTTCAGACCAGTGAGACTTGCTTTGTTAGCCAGAGAAAGACTGTCGCTGGCAGCGCCTAAACCGATAATGCGGACAGGCGTGTCGGTTATCTTCTTAGCTTTCTCAGCGTTGGCTAGAATTATGCATGAGGCTCCATCTGCGTTAGCGCAACAATCGTAAAACTTCAGCGGCGCAGCAATAGCCCTGGCGCCCAGGCACTCTTCCAGAGAGACTTCTCGTTGAAATATGGCTTTAGGGTTCAGAACCGAGTACTTGCTGCTCTTCACTTTCACTTTCGCCATCTGTTCCTCAGTCATGCCATACTTCTGCATGCGAGCTCGAGCGAACAGGGCATATCCAGCGGGCATAGACAAGCCAAAGGGAGACTCCCACATAACGTCGGCGCCTCGTCCCATGCGCTCCTGAACCTCGCTTGAGGAAAGCTCCGACATCTTCTGGAATCCAACAACTGCGATGACGTCGTTTAAGCCCGATTTGATTAGTCCATAAGCAGCACGAATGCCAGTTGTGCTCGACGCGCACACCGACTCAACATAAAAGGTCGGCTTGGGGTTCAAGCCTAGATACTCAGCTATGGCGCCTGCTGGAGACCTCTGCTTATCATATTCTGGAGCAGAGCAGATTATCGAGCCGTCAATGTCGCGAACTTCTAAGTTTCCAGCGTCTTCTATGGCTTCTTTGAAGGCTTCGAAACTCAATTCTTTGATCGATACTCCGCAGGCTTTTGTGAACCCTGTCTGTCCAACTCCGACCACTGCTACGTCGGTCATGCTTGATCCCGCTTGGAACCATAATGCAGTTTTGCCGATTTAATTAACCTTGCCTATATATACTCTCCAGCAAACATTTTAGGCAGCAGTTCCGTAACAAGTCCTCCTTGCCAATGAGACAAGATATCATGTCTGACCTCGTTCTCACGTTGATTCAAGATTTCTTGACAAACTGCAAGGTAGCCTTAGGCGCGTTGCTTAAGGAGCTGTACTATTATCAAGGAGAAAAACTGGGCAATGTAACGTTTTTCACTGTAGAAGGAAACGAGAGACAAGCAGTTCGATTGGGCAAGGGGCACTTCTTCCTAAGATGCTCAACAGAATACGCAAATCCGCAATTAACTGTCGAAGAACTGCAGGGAATCATAGCAGCACGTCTCCTTGAAACTTGCTGCAATTACATGGTAGAGAAGAAACTCACAGAAATCGGTCAGACTGATCTTACTGAGATTGCTGAGATGCTGAAGAAACCCTCGAGAGGCATGATTATTCCGTTTCTATTGATCACAGATGATGTTGAACCAGACAGGTATTCCATAAATCCTTTCAGGGCTTCGATCGTTGAAAGCGGGCAAAGCGCGTTTCCATCAGCTTCAGTTGTTACCGACCAGTTGAAGATAGACCAGAATTTCCTTGCCAAATATGAGGATTCGCTAATAACAAAGAGTGAGGCAGACCTGATTGGTCGACATCTCAAAGAAGGATCATCGTGTTACACTGATCTGGTCGACGCTGTAAAATATGAGATGTTGAGAAAGTCGTCTGAAGTTTTAGGGATGGATTTGTGCATCCCAGCTTTTCGAATGCCACTCGAAGCGCTGAAAGACGAGAAACCACAGGAACCCATGCACAAGCTAATAGAAGACTGCCACCGCGATTACGGCACAATAAGAGCCATATACGAACTGATGGGAAGAAACATAGGAAAAAGAAAAACACTTCTACTTACAGTCCCTCATTCGCCTAAAGGCTTCGGGTCTAAACGAGCGGTTCAAGGAAGCATAGCCTTCAAACAGGAAACCTTTGAGCAAATCAAAGTCAAATACAAAACAACACCGCTCTATGCCAACGAGTTAGACGTAAAAGAAACCGACGTGAGCGTTGCAGTGGCAGACGACGAATTCTCTGTGGACGCAAGCAAGATAGTCGACTATGATTATTCTCAGACGCCGTCGTCGCCCCAATTCGCTTTGTATGCAGCCTTGTCACCTGAGGACGCAGCTATCTGGCACGGCATCGGCGTCTTCGGCGGAGTAGAACTCATAAAAAGCATTGTCTCCATCCGCTCAGCATGCCTAAGGAAGGCTATTCTAGAGGGAGTCTCCTGCCGAGGCAACAGACCGCCCCTACAATTCAACCTGGTGCCAGACAAGATGTGGCGCCATCCAAAACACAGAAACATAGACGCAAGTGTCGGCTGCATCCGGGATTTTCAGGAGCTGGTGAAAATGGGAATGTGCGTTGCGCCTTTGTCTGTCGAAGAAAGACTGAACACGTAGCTGAAACGAGACCGCTTTGACCCTTGTTTAGGGTTCTGCCATGAATTCAATGAATTCTTCAAGTGTACGTTTCTCTAGGGTGTAGTTGTTTTTCCTCTCGTAGCCAATCGTTGACTTGGGCTTGCTGCCGTAATCATGCCCCGGATAAACTTGGACGCTGTCATCAAGTGACAGTAACCTGTCGAAAAGAGAATGGTACATGTCCTCCACACTACTGCCAGACAAATCTGTTCTGCCGCATTCGCCCACGAAAAGCGTGTCCCCGGTGAAGAGCATGCCGTCGACCAAAAGGCAGATGCCGTCCGCTGTGTGCCCAGGTGTGTAGATCACTTTCACGTTAAGTCTACCAACATTGAGGGTGTCTTGATCTTTGACGGCGACATCTTTCTGGCGAGTTGATTTAACGTGTGCGACTATTTTTGCCCCTGTTTTTTCTTTCAGTTCTCTGTTGCCAGCGGTGTGATCCGCGTGTGAATGGGTGTTGAATATGTATTTTACTTGAACTTTGAGTTGCTGAATTTGCTTCAGGATTTCTTCTGTGTTGTATCCGGGGTCGATAACCGCTGCTTCTCTAGTTGTCTCGTCTCCGAAAATGTAGGCGAAATTCCTTCCTTCATCGAGTAGAATTTGTGCGAGTATCATTTTGTACACCAACTGCTTTGGCTAGCCTTGCCAAGTCTTGTTCAGTCATCCATTCGGTTCGTAGATATGTGCAGATTTGTTTCTCGGTCATGCCGAGTCGTCTGGCTTCTTTGACAGCGTGCTGGTATGCCTCGATCTCTGTGGGGCGTTCCACATAGTCGTACCTGTGGTCGAAGAGCTTTTGACCATTCATCCACTGTTTCACATGTACTAACTCGTGGATTATGTCCAAGTAGATGTCTCTCTCGCTGCCGCTTTTCAGATAGTAAGCGCTGACTATTACGTGGCCATCTTGCTCGTCCACTCCCATGTATCCGCGACGGGAGACAAACTCCACTTTCAGTTCGTTAAGGATTTTTTCTGTTTGGTCGCCGAACACTTCCCTGACTGCTTCAACTTTCTCGAACCCCTGAAAGTAATCGCTGAATTTATGCAGTATTATGTTGACGTCGCGGCGGATTTTCACGTTCAGGAATGTGGACACCTCTGTAGGATTTTACAGATTGAGTTGCAGCCCTTTTTATAAGATTATTCTTTTGGACAACAGAAATAAGATAGCGCCATCTAACCCTGCACTAGGCTTGGTTTCGAGATGGAAGGAATCAGCTTCAGAAGGATGAGGTCAAACGACTTCGCGTTTGCGATAAGACTAACCGACACTATGCATTGGGATCTCACAGAAAAAGACTTCAGATTCATGATGGCGCTGGAGCCTGAGGGCAGTTTTGTAGCTTCAGATGGGCGCGCAAGAATCGGGGTCATAACCACTGTGAGCTTTGGTGAGATAGGTTGGATTGGCAACGTAATGGTGAAACCCAGCCATCGTTCGAAGGGAGTCGGCGCCGAGTTAGTGAAGCATGCGATGCGCTACTTAGCGGAGAAGGGCGTCGCTGCTATTGGGCTCTACTCGTATGAGAACACGGTGCAGTTCTACGAGAAACTGGGCTTCATATCAGACCTAGCTTTCGTTCGCCTTGTAGGGCATGGTTCAACAGCGCACTCCAATGCGAGATTGGTCAAGAACATGACTAAACGTGACCTTCAAGCTGCGGTAGATCTTGACAACAGTTGTTTGGGTTGGAGTAGAGAACGATTGTTGAAACACATTTTTAGAGCTTCGAAAGATTTGTGCTGCGTTGCTCGTGAAGGCTACTCTGTGGTTGGCTTTGTCATGGCAGACTGGTACAGGCAGGAAATAGGACCGTTGGTGTGTCAACCCAACCGCGATGACGAGGCGCTCCATCTAATAAACGCTGAACTGAGCAAACTAGCCGGTACTGAAGTCCGAATAGGTGTCTCAGAAACCAAAAGGAAAATCGTTGACGCCCTTAGGGACATGGAATTCAGAGAGGAGTTTACAGTAGTGCGGATGTATTGGGGCAAGAAGCTGAAAGGCTTGAACTGTCTTTTAGCTATGGAGTCGCTTGAGAGAGGCTGAACTGAGGCGTTATTTGATCAGCCGTTTCTTCATCATGTTTATCGACAGTATGAAGAAGAAGGGCGTTGTCACTAGGAACCAAGCAAGGTTTAACAGCAGTGTTGGGCTTAGTCCGCCTGTCGTCAACGCTCTTGTAAGGGTCACAGCATGCGTTAACGGGAAAACGATGTTTGCGATGGTCTGGGCTTCTATGGGAAGAGTCGTGATTGGAAAAAAGGTGCCGCTCAGAATGAACATTGGCGTGATGAACAGGAAAGCGGGGTAATTGAAAGAGTCTATGTTCGGCGTTATTGCTGTAAAGCACATAGCTACCGACGAAAAAAGCAGTCCCGCTAGAAAGGAGAGGGGCACAATTGCCAGAAAGAATGGAGTCCTGATAAGCCCGAAAAGCAGGATTACCCCAAGCACTATAGATGAGTTGATGAGGCTTTTGGTGGCGCCCCAGAGGATTTCGCCTGCGATGACTTCCTCGAGGCTCACAGGCGTGGCAATGATGGCGTCAAACGTCTTCTGATAGTACATTCTCACAAAGGAAGCGTATGTGCATTCGAAAAATGAGGCGTACATCATAGACACAGCCACTAAAGCTGGCGCTATGAAAACATCGTAGCGCAAGCCTTCTGGTAGCTGAACAAAACCGCCGAGTCCCAAGCCCAAGCCCAGAAGGTACAAGACAGGTTCGACGAGTGGTGGAATGAAATTAACTTTGTAGGTTTTCATGAAGACATCCTGATCTCTTCTCCACACATGCCAGACACGATGGCTCAGTTTTGGAATTGCAAAATAGGAAGTGATTCTTCTGGTTTTCATTCTCTTAGTCGCCTGCCTGTAAGTTTTAGGAAAACGTCTTCTAGGTTGGCATCTCTGATCATCGCTGCCTTGAAATCAAATTTGCGTAGAATCTGAGTGAACACGCCCTTGGGCTGATTTGTGAAAACCTGAATCCTGTCACTAACAACGTCGAGTCTAGCATCTGGGAAAGCTTCTTTGAGGAATTTCAGCACTTCTTCGTCGTAGGCTACTTCCAAGACTTCTTCGCCTGCATGCTGTTTGATTAAATCAGCAGGTTTGCCTTCTTCAATTATCTTTCCATTATCCATGATCAATATGCGGTCGCAGAGCTGGGCAGCTTCTTCCATATAATGCGTAGTCAGCACTATGGTGACGCCTTGTCTCTGCAAGCTTCGGGCTTTATCCCAGATGAGATGGCGCGCCTGAGGATCGAGACCCGTGGTCGGCTCGTCCAATATGAGTATTTGAGGCTCATTTATCAGTGCTCTAGCCAGAATAAGCCTGCGTTTCATTCCAGCAGACAATTGATCGATTAGTACGTCACGTTTTTCATCCAACTGCACGAATTTAAGCAATTCATCGGCTCGTTTCTGCGCTTCAGCTCTTGGAATTTCGAAGTAGCGAGCATAGACAATGAGGTTGTGGAAAACTGTAAAGTCTGGGTCAAGATTGTCCTCCTGAGGCGCTACGCCAATCATTTTCTTTATCTCTCTTGCATGCCCAGTTACGTCCATGCCTGCGACTGATAACGCGCCAGCTGTTAAAGGCAAGACGCAGTTAACCATCTTCATCGTAGTGGTTTTGCCAGCTCCGTTTGGTCCCAAGAACCCGAATACTTCGCCCTTCAAGACTTCGAAGTTTATGTTGTCCACTGCCATAACGCCGCCGAACTTCTTGGTCAACCCCTTGGCTTCGATCAATACCTCAGGCTGCATTTTTTTATTCGCTCTCACCCATGGCATTCTGTTTCAAGACTATGCTGTGCTCTCTTAAGAAAATTCTTCTTTGACAGACGCCAAGCTACTGAACCATCTCGTGACTTGAGTTCTGTGAAAAGGAAAGTACGGTTGCCAAGAAGCTAGAAGATCAGATTCTTGTCCAGCCAATCAGGATACCATTGATAGTATGACAACGGTTTGGCTTGCTTTAGACCTTTGTACGTTGCCTTTGCCAATGCGATGTTGCCTCTTCTGTCTTTGTACAGCTTGACCACGCCCTTGGCTTCAAGCGTTGTTAAGAGCTGGTTCAGTTGATCGTCGGTGATGCTGGCGAATCGTCCTTTCATGTCAACTCTGCTCATGTACAAACCAGGGTTGACTCCATAGTCTTCAGCCAACACTTCCAGCAGAGCGTTCTCGTTTGCTTCCTGCTTTACGGCAGGTTTTGTGGTCGAGACCGGGACGCCGAGTTTGGGATGTATGTGGCGATGTGGCATCTTCAAGTCTTCTGCCATGGCTCGTACTCCTTGTCGATAGAGAACCATGCGCATGACTTCGCTGGTTCCAGCGCCCAGCTGGTTCACTTTGGCATCTCTCATGAAAGTTTCAAGAGGGTAAAACTTTGTCCAGCCGTCGCCTCCCATCACTTGTTGCGCCTCAGCAATCAGTTTTTCATAGGCTTCTGAAGCGTAGAGTTTGGCTAACGCAGCTTCGGCGGCAACATCCATCTTCATGTCCATGAGGTATGCTGAATAATATGTGAGAAGTCGAGCAGTTTTCAACTGAGCTAGAATATCGGCAATCTTGAACTGGTTTACTTCAAATTCAATGGTTGGTTGACCAAACTGGATGCGTCTCTCAGCATGCGCAACTGCATATTTGATGGCTTCCCGCATAGGACCCAACATGCCAGCTGCAAACAGGTTTCGTTCAAAGTTTAATCCATCTACGACAACCTTCCAGCCTTCACCTTCCGCGCCCAGTCGATTGATAGCAGGAACTGACACACTATCAAAGTCCAGAAATCCGTTTGGCAAGCCAACCCATCCACCCAGTTCATTGATCTTTTCCACCGTGAAACCTTTCATTCCCTTTTCCACGATGAAGGCGCTGAGGTGACTATACTTCGCCCTGTCCTCGGGGCGCTCACTTGTCTTTGCGTAGACGCAGTAAATCTCGGCTGTGCCAGCGCTGCTTATGAACCGTTTCTTGCCGTTAATAACGTAACCGTCGCCTTGAGGCACGGCTGTGGTCTCTATGCCTCCCGCATCCGAACCTATAGACGGCTCAGTAATACAAATCGCGCCTAGTCTGCCTTTGGCCATTTGAGGCAGCCAATGTTGTTTCTGCTCTTCATTGCCGAAATGCAGGATCTGCTCAGCTCCCCCGAACATTGTAACAGAGTAGGCAGCTGTCAACGCGGCGGATATGCGTGACAGTTCCTCAGCGATTATGCAGCATCCAGTCGTGCCTGTCTCGGTGCCTTCGTATGCTGCTGGAATTGGTGCGCCAAACCAGCCTTTGCTGGCAACTTCCTTCAGTAGATCAGTGGGGAACTCTTTGGTCCAGGCTATTTCTTCGCCTCTGGAAAGATTCTGATCTGCGAATCTCTTGGCTTCTTCGGCTAGTTTCTTTTGTTTCTCGGTCCACCACGGGTACATTTCAGTCATGAATAAGCACCTGCATAGAGAGAGTATCAAGAATAAATGTCAAGCACATTTAAGACTTCCCTATATAAAATATAATCGAAAAATTCTTTATGACAGCCATGATTACTGGTCTTGTGAGGCCGGCCTTCACCTTGAAGAAATCAATGAGCACAACTGCCATCAAAAAGATAAGAAAAAGAGACGGCAGAATAGTCGACTTCGATCAGAACAAGATAACAGAAGCCATTTGGAAAGCGGTCAAAGCGACTGGAGGCAAGGATCGACAACTCGCAAGCAAGTCAGCTGCAGAAGTGGTCGAGCGCCTAGAAAAGCAACTGAAACCTAAAGAAATTCCAACTGTGGAGCAGGTTCAGGACCTAGTTGAGATGACGCTTATCGAGGATGGGCATGCTCTCATTGCCAAGGCTTACATTTTGTACAGGCAGAAGAGGACAGAGATCCGTAAGGCTAAGACGATGCTCGGCATCGTCGACGAGTTGAAGCTGCCTTTAAACTCGATTCTGGTTCTTGAGAGACGTTACTTGCAAAAAGATGAGAAAGGAAAAGTGATTGAATCGACAGGGCAGATGTTCAGGCGCATAGCTAAGGGTATTGCTCAAGTGGAAAAGAAGTACGGAAAAAGTGATGCCGAAGTTAAGGCATTGGAAGATGAGTTCTGTCGTATCATGACGAGTCTCGAGTTCATTCCGAATTCGCCCACGCTCATGAATACGGGCACTTATTTGAGGCAGCTCAGCGCCTGCTTCGTTCTTCCTGTAGAGGACTCGATTGAGAGTATTTTTGGCACTCTTAAGGCAGCAGCCCTTATCCACAAGACAGGTGGAGGCACAGGCTTTGCGTTCTCCAGACTGAGACCAAGAGGAGACATAGTGAAGACCACAGGCGGAATAGCTTCAGGTCCAATATCCTTTGCCACAATCTACGACACAGCGACTGATGTGGTTAGGCAAGGTGGTCGTCGAAGAGGCGCGAACATGGGCATTCTGCGTATTGATCATCCGGATATAATGGATTTCATCGTGGCTAAGGAACGAGAAGGGGTTCTGCGCAACTTCAACATTTCAGTTGGAGCCACAGATGAGTTCATGCGCGCAGTTGAGAAAGACGCGGATTTTCAGGTGATTAACCCTAGAAACGGTGAAGTGACCAAGACGCAGAAGGCTCGGGCAATATGGAATCTGATCATAATGATGGCGTGGAAGAACGGTGAGCCTGGAGTCATCTTTCTGGATACCATAAACAAGTACAATCCGACACCGAACATTGGGCAGATTGAGGCAACAAACCCCTGCGGAGAGCAGCCACTGCTGCCGTACGAATCATGCAATTTAGGAAGCACAGACGTCAGCAAATTCGTAACTGAAGACGGCAGAATGAACTGGAACAGACTACGGGAAACCGTGAGAACTGCAGTGAGATTCTTGGACAACGTAATCGACGCCAACGTCTACGTTCTGCCAGAAATAAGAGCTATAACCAAAGGCAATCGAAAAATCGGTCTAGGCGTCATGGGCTTCGCAGACATGCTCATCAAACGAGGCATCAAGTACGACACTGAAGAAGGCTTGAAAGCTGGCGAAGAACTCATGAAGTTCATGAACGACGAGGGACACAAGATGAGCGCGAAGTTGGGCGAGGAGAAAGGGAGTTTTCCAAACTTTCACGGCAGCATTTGGGAGAAGGACTGGAAGACTCACCGTAACGCCACCGTGACAACTGTTGCCCCGACAGGCACAATCAGCATAATTGCAGGTTGCTCTCAAGGCATTGAACCACTGTTTGCCATAGCTTACGTCCGCGAAATTGCTGAAACACTTGGACGCAGCTTAGTTGAGGTTAACCCGCTGTTTGAAAGCATTGCATTGCGTGAAGGCTTCTACAGCGAGGAATTGCTAAAGGAAATCTCAAGACGCACTTCAATACAAGACTTGAAAGAGATTCCAGAGAAGTGGCGTCGATTGTTTGTGACAGCTCATGACATTAGTGCCGAGATGCATGTGCATATGCAGGGAGCTTTCCAGAAGTACACCGATAACGCCGTGTCGAAAACCATTAACTTTCCAAATACAGCAACGCCAAGTGACGTGGAGAAAGCCTACATGCTAGCCTGGAAGCTTGGCTGTAAGGGCATAACAGTCTACCGTCACGGCAGCCGTGAAGCACAGGTTTTGAGACCTATTGAAAGCGAAGGCGAAGTAGCCGACTTTAGCCGTGTCTGTCCCACATGTGTCTAGAAACCCTCTTAACCTAACAAGGTCAACAGCACTCCATCAACGGAGTAACGATTGGAGAAGAGCATGTCCAAAAGTCCGCAGTTACTGAACTGCCCACACTGCAATGCGCCCATTGACTACGTGTTAGGCGAGACTCTTTTCACTTGCAAATACTGCGGATATGCTTTTTCATGGATTAGGGAAGGCGAGTTCAAGGAAATCGCGCCTGGAAAACACTTCATGTTGATAAACAATTATTCCGAGACTCAGATGCGCGATCTGCTCATAGACTGGATGAAAAAGGGGTTCTTCAAGGCGGGAGATCTTGCCGAAAAATCTGAGATAACTGAGATGACACTGAAATTCGTGCCGATTTGGCTTGTCAATGTTCGAGCCGACACAGTGTTCAGAGGCAAGAGGAGAATCGAAACCTCGAGCACCAGAACTCGTCACGGACGAGACGGAAGACCTATCACTGAAACTTACAGAGAAGTCCACTGGGTAGACAAGTCTGGCGACTTCTCAGATATTGAAGATTGGAAAGTCTTAGCTGTTAGAGGAATGGTTTTTCCAGTAGAAAAGGCTGAGCTCCAAGTTGCTGGCAAAGTACCCTTCGACATCAAGAATGTTTCTCCAGGAGCGAGACTGATCAACGGTGACGTTGACGAAGAACTAGCGAAAAGAGAGGCTGAGTCCGGCATTCGAAATATGCATGCCCGGAAGGCTCATTCTCAAGTTGACGAGCTATTGTCAATTAACACTAATGTTCAAGTGGGAGAAGCCCAGTTGCTCACAATTCCCTTGTGGTTTATTCAGTACAGATACGAGGGTAAATTATACCAAGTTATAGCTGAGGGAGCAAGTGGCAGAATCATCGAGGGAAAAGCCCCCATGGGCAAATATGACATAATAGCAGTTGTCGCAATCACGTTAGTAGTCATTCTGATTGTGATTCTCATCCTTTTCCTCTTGACTAGATAAACGCCTATGCCCTACATTATGGGAGAAGAAGTTCTAGGAGTAATGAGGGTGAAAAAACCCGTCTGCCAGTTTGATCTATGTTAGCTTATGTAAGAGTTGAATTTTACACGTTCTGTTCTATCCATCTTCAGGCGACCTAGGAGTCCCACTAGCATGAAGTCGAAGGTGCCGCCCCATAACAGCCATCTTAATTTATGATAAGTGTGAAGCAGCTCCAAACCTCGGTCAGTTGTTTTGTAATAGGACAAGTCGGGTTTCATTTCCAGCAAGTCAAGTTCAATCAGTGCTGCGACATACTTACCAAACGTTGCTGGCTTCAATCCAGAGCGGTGATGAAGCTCATTTTTCTTGGCACCTTTGCTTGCGGCCTTAAGGATCTTGACCACGTTGTCAAGTTCATGCCTGTTCTTTGACGTACATTTGCCTCCACACGTTTGCCAGCTGCCAATCGAGAATGTCCGCTCCGACAATATTAATGGTTGTTTCAACATAGAGAATATTGCCAAATCAAGCTGAACATAACACTAGAACAGCGTCAAGAATAGAGTCTTGACTACAGAAGTGACGTGAAAGAAAACAAGACAGTGCTTAGCGCGTTCTTCCTTTTAAAGCCAAGGCTTAGAATACGACGATTGGTTCTTCTGCGGGCTGTTCTGACTTTGGCGGTTCCTCTTTTTCTTCCACTGGAGGCTCTGGCTGCGCTGGCGGTTGCTCTGCAGGTTGCTCTGGAGGTTGAACTACCTCAGGCTGCGGCTGCTCAGCGGGTTCTTGGGCTTCCTCCTGCGGTTGACTTGATTGTTGTTCGACTTCTGTCTCAGTCTGCACGGTTTCCGGCTCTGTCGGCGATTCAATTGGCTGAGTCGGAGCCAAAACGCGAGATTCATATGGAGTCCAGCCTTCGATATAGCGTCTTGGTTTTGCCCGCAACTGAATCGTCAATGCCATCGTCATTAAACCTAATGCTAAGACAACGGCGCCTTCTCCTGTTAGCGCCCGGAGAAAGAGCATTGAGAATCCACCGCCCAACATCATGGTTGCAACGGCTATTCCTGCCCAGAAGGCTTCATCTTCAGCTATCATGGTTTATACTCACTTACTTTTGCAGATTCGCTTCATGGAATATTTAACACATATGAATCATGGATACACAGTGCCGCATCTAGACCGCGATCGCGGAAAAGAGGCAAACTTAAATGCCTAAGTCAAAATGTAGTCTAGGCTTGGAGCATGCTGAAATGGAGAGCAGAATGAACCCGTTGACTATCATATATTGGACACGGTTTCTCTTAGGCGTTATCGCGGCTTTGGTATCCGCTTTCCTGACCACGTTAGTACCGGAGTTCAGTCTCTTCAACGGAATCTCCATAGCCTTGCTGTTTTACATTGTTACATACTACCTTTACAAGTCTAGGTTTCTCGCAAAGGTTGAAAAGCCCTCAAAAATCTTCACAACGGGAGTTGGCGCATATTTCCTGACATGGCTGGCAACGTGGGCATTGTTTTACACGATACTATATTATCCTCAACTGCAATCGCAACCCTAGCGAGTAGAAGGCGTTAAGACCCGGTTCATTGCGTCATCAGCCACAGCCACCGCGTAGCCTGCGATTCTGCGCACATCACGGGCAATTATGCTTAAGGTTGCTGCTGTGTCAACGTCTTTCACGTTTTCCATGATGCTTTTAAGCAATCCCTCTTCCTTCTCTCGAACCTCATTCATCTTAGTCAGAACCGCGACGGCAAGCTTCGCGTCTTTCTTCATGAACGCAGCAACAGCGTTCATCTGCATTTCACACGCGACATTGGACAAACCCTCGAAAGCCTTCCGAAGTCTAGAATCGATCTTTCGCCTGCCTCCCAGCCTTAGAATATGCCCTGCGATCTGGGAGGAATGATAGACTAAGCGGCTGAGGTCTCGAGCCACAAGCGCGAAAGTGATGTTTTCCTGACAGTTCCTAACTCCAGTCTTCTCGGCAATTGTGCGGCTCAGACTTGCCAACGCCACTTGCCTAATCATGACTCGATAATGCCGTTGAGCTTCACCGCCTCGTTCCTGAACCTCCTTCGCTAACGCAAGGTTCCATTCAATCAGCGACTCAGTTGCATCCTGCTGTAATCTCAGGGAAAAAGCCGAAGTCTTTTCAACAAGCGACTCCATTGAGAAAGTGGCAGGATCGATCAGAACTTGGAAACTTAAGCGGTTAGCCTCTTCTTCAGCCACTTCCACGCCGGGCAACTCCGTTCGCAGTTGCTTCAGCCGTTTCTTCTGTTCAGCCGACATGACTTTCTTTGAGGTTATGTTGATGCGTCCACTGCCCTGAATGTAATAAGTTGCCACGCAGTATTCAAGCGCCCGCAAACTAGGAAAATCTTCAAGGCACAACGTGACTTCCAGAGGCTTCTCAAATCCAGCGCCCATCGGAAAAATCCGGAGAGAGCCGTCGTCTTCCTCATCGACTGCAATCTGTTCGCCGCTCTTTAGCCTGCGTTGCTCAACCCATTGTTTGGGTAACGAGAGCGTGAAACTGCCGCCTTTGATTTTTTGCAGTTTCCTTATTTCCAACGTGTCTTCCCTCGTCTATTTCTTCTCTATATATAAGTTATATAAATTGCTGCTTGAAAATATTTCTCAGCACAATCATTAAATCAGACTTTCACGACTTTATGTTTCAGACTCGTGAAGCTTATGACCGCACAAGTGAGAATTCTGCTCCACGCCATGTTCAAAGAGACAGCGGGAAAAGGGGAAATCACTCACGAGTTGAAATCGGCTTCAACGCTTCGAATGCTTCTAGATGAACTCGCACAAAAATACGGGAAAGACTTCAAGCAGGTGTTGAACCCGAAGACTGGATTAATCGAGACTGACACTTTAGTGATTTTAAACGGTCAAAGCATGAGAAAACCCGACGTTCAATTGAAAGACGGGGATGTCATCATGATTACGATTCCGATTGGAGGAGGCTAGACGCAGTTGAGCGAAGTCAGATGTCTAAACTGCCTAAAACGGTTCCAAGTAGCGCAGAACGCTGAAACAGCCACGTGCCCACACTGTAACACCAAGTTTCGCATCTCTTGGCCTGCGCCGGGTCAAGCTAAGGTGAGAGGACTAGCCTAATAGGGCCAGAAATATAGAGAAAGGAGACATTTTTCCAATTGGTTTTGAACAGAAAAATAGCCTACATCAACCTTTCAACAGGCAAAGTGGTCTACAAGCTGATCACACGAGAGATGCGCACCTTGTACCTGGGCGGCAGAGGCATCAACATGTACCTCCTCTACAACCACATACAGCCAGAAACTGACCCTCTTAGCCCAGAGAACGTGTTGATGGTAGGCACAGGACTCTTATGCGGCATTCCATGCCTAGGCTCTGGACGAGGCGACATCGCAGCTAAATCGCCGTTAACAGGCGCAGTTGGAGACTCGAACATTGGCGGGTTCTTCGCGCCAGAACTCAGGCTCGCGGGCTTTGATCATCTGGTCAT
>Ga0315314_1001291_pt1 | contig 23072 bp, 27 predicted proteins | sample TDP9_MG_FD_203631 | JGI IMG/M metagenome (GOLD analysis project Ga0315314, IMG submission 203631) | Freshwater sediment microbial communities from Lake Towuti, South Sulawesi, Indonesia - TDP9 | ecosystem: Environmental > Aquatic > Freshwater > Lake > Sediment | place: Indonesia: South Sulawesi... | reverse complement strand
TTGTTTTTCAGGTCTTCGAGCTGGAGCATTCCATCTTCGGGGCTGTAATCAATTGATTTAATGCGCAGTCTTAAGGGTTCAAGATACGTCTTTAAGGCTCCCAATCGGTCTGGATGAATAATCTTGGGCACGACAACCTCGGTTCGGTTGTTTATTCGCACCGCCATACGGGCTGCTTCGCCCAGGGCTGAGGCCCAGTCGTACATTGATGAGTTGGCTACGTCCATGGCTGTCAACTCGGCGATTATGCTTTGGTATTCGAACATTGCTTGGAGCATGCCCTGTGAAATCTCTGGTTGATATGGTGTGTATGAGGTCAGGAACTCGGTTCTTTGAACGATGTTGTCGACTGCGGCTGGTACGTAGTGTGGCCAACAGCCTGCGCCTAAGAAGATTGGCATGTCTCTGTTGCTCTTGTTCTTGTGTAGAAGAGTCTCTACGTGTTGCCTAACCTCATGTTCAGACAGAGCCTCTGGAAGGTTCAGTCTCTTTTTGAGCCTGAACTTTTTTGGGACGTCTGCGTACAGTTCTTCTATGTTTTTGATTCCCAGTTCCTGCATCATTTCCCGTTTTGTTGTCGGCATGGCATTTGGAATGTAGGGGTGAACATGAACGCGAGACCGTGGCAAGGTTGTCTCCACCGCTGACTAAAGATTAGAAGGATAATTCCGCGACCCTTGTTTTAAGCTATTGCCTCGAGGGCGTGTCCTAGCCGCGCTGATGTGAGTTCGCCTAGCATGGCGAGTTGTTCTGTTGAAAGATAGTTGCTCGCTGAAGAGTCGAAGAGCATGCTCGCGGATGCTGAGAACTCGGGTGAGGCGCTGTACAGAATGACCACTATTGGCACAAGTGGCAGAGCGCGAATCTTGACCGAGTAATCGCCGTAACTCAGCCTTTGACCGTCCAAAAGCTTTGCAGCCTCTAGGAGCCGCTGGGCGTCTGAGCCGAAGGTTTTTTCGATGGGTTTAACCGCTCGCCGTGTGAAAGCGTTGTTGTAGCCTTCGCCCCCAGGCAAGTGAGAGTAAGAGATGAGCTTACCTGTTTCGGGCACTTGCTGCGAGTCAGCGTATCCTGACAACACGCAGTAGACGCTTGGTTCAATCTCTGGGAATGATTTGTCTCTCAGCTCGTCGTGTATCCGTCCTGTTTCCAGCGAAAGCGTTAATCTGAGAAAGCTGAGGTTGGGGGCGTCGGCGAAGCCAAGTCGACCCCTTAACGTGTTGATTTTTGCTCTGCACTTCTCCCATGTCCATATGTCTCTGTACATTTCTCGCTGAGTCCTGCTTGATTCTCTACCTGTATGTTTGAAAGTATTTAAGGGGTGACAACTACCTTTAAGAGAAGGCTAATGCTATCTTGCTGAAACCTGGAAGACTGAAAAATATGAAATCAAACTACAGGGAGCTGCTCAAACGGGCACATTCACAGCTTCCGCCAGAGGTGTTTGAGCACAAGAGGTTCGAGGTTCCAAAGGTACGCAGCGGCACAATCGGAATGCGAACCTACATTGTAAACTTTAAGGAGATAGCTGAAGCGCTCAACCGAGACCCTCAACACCTGCTCCGTTATCTGTCACGTGAAATGGCTACCGCAGGCTCGTTCGACGGCGCACGAGCCATCTTCCAGGGAAAGTTCAAGAACGACACCCTCAACCATCTGATTCAGCTCTACACCGAAGGCTTCGTAATCTGCCCTGTGTGCAAGCGTCCAGACACCAAAATCGTCAAGGAGAAACGGTTCTCATTCCTATCATGCGAAGCGTGTGGAGCTAAATCATCAATCAGAACCATCTAAATTAGCAAGCGATGCTGTTCCAAAATTTAGGACAAGAAAGAGAGATTGACGTTGTTTATAGCGTTCTGAGAAAGCTGCGCGATTCGACAACAGTCTTAGCCCATATTAGCCTAGAGTGTGCCTCTTCTGCAGATTTTTTACCTTCGTGCTCGGTTATGTATGCCATCTTTACCACTCTCTCGCCGCTTGTCAGTTTGACGAGGAGGGTGATGTTTGTATAAAAGGCGACGCACATGGGGAGAACATGATTTGAGGTCTCTTGTGTAGAGCATATTTTGCAGTCACAGATTGTGTGTGCACGCCTGAGGCTTACGCCTGTCTGGAAAAGCCAAAAACTATATTGTCCACTTGAACCTTAAAATAATCATAGAAGAGCGAGCTTGGAACGATTGGTAGGCTAGCATTGACCGACGTGTATGTCAAGGTGCGCAAACACGGAAACCACGTACTCTTAGCCACATGTGACTGTGAACTCTTGGGCAGAGTTCTGCGCGACGGAAAAATCGTTTTCGAAGTGCGCGAAGACTTCTACAACGGGATGAAGGTCACCATCGAAGAGGCTATAGAGCTGTGCAGACAGTCAACCATCGTCAACATGGTGGGCAGATGCATCGTTGACAAAGCCGTGAAATCAGGGCTGGTTCACCCCGACGCCATTCTGAAAATCTCAGGCGTGCCCCACGCACAAATAGTGAAAATGTAGAAGAGCTGCCTTAAACACTGGCTTGTTCGCATTCGGCTTGGTCGTTCCTGTTGGCTTCATTGCTTTTGCTTTGCTTGGTTTTGGGCTCTATTTGATTATTAAATCAGCGCACAGCTAGAAACACGTTGTTTGCTCAATCAAGGAACCTGGTTCAACAGCTTGGCTCGTGCTGGTTCTTAAGATATTTAAGTGAGATTTGATGTTTTGTTGTAGGGATAGCCAGATTTATTGAGGTGGCTGTTTGGGCAAGAAGAAGGTCGTAAGCGAGGTCGAAATGCAGGACATGATGCTTCCTGCCACAACCGATGTTTTAGGTGTTGCTGTCAAGCTTTTGGGATTCGACCGAGTGATGGTTAAGTGTCAAGACGGACACGAACGTCTGTGCCGTATTAGAGGCAAGATTAAGAGGCGGGTGTGGATACGTGAAGGCGACATCGTCCTAGTTTCACCTTGGGACTTTCAGTCTGAGAGCAAGGGTGACGTTATCTGGCGGTACACTCGGGCTCAGGCTGAGTGGCTGAGGAAAAAAGGCTACTTGACCATTTAGAACCTTGAAGTTTTGGGAGCTTATTCGTGTCTTATCGAGCACGAGTGAAAAGAAAAATTGGACGCAGAGAACGGCGTTATGAAACCGAACGGTTGATGAGGGAGAAGAGAAGCGAGGAATATGAAGTTCTAGAGGAAGTTTTTGACCGCTCCACCCTAATGACCATCTACGGTTTCTTGAACAAGGGAACAATAGACCAAATATTCGGCGCGGCCAAGGCTGGAAAAGAATCCAAACTCTACTGGGGGAAGGACAAAAACGGCAACCCATTAGCCATCAAAATCTTCCTGACGATCTCAGCCGAATTCAAACGGAGCGGCATGATACCCTACATCGAAGGCGACCCGCGATTCGCTCACATAAAGAGAGACACTCGCTCCTTGGTCTACGCTTGGGCTCAAAAAGAGTTCAAGAACCTCACGCAAGCCACAAACGCGGGCGTTAGGGTACCCAAACCCCTGGACGTGAGCCACAACGTTTTGATAATGGAGTTCATCGGTAAGGATGGAGAAAGCGCGCCTTTGCTAAGAGAAACTGAAGTCAAAAACCCTCGACGCGTCTATAACCAGGTTTTGACCAACGTGAAAAAGCTCTATCAAAAAGCCAAACTCGTGCACGGTGACCTCAGCGAATACAACATAATGATATGGAAGAACAAGCCTGTCCTGTTCGACGTTTCACAGGCGGTTCCCCTCGAGCACCCTATGGCGAATCAGCTTCTACGCCGTGATTTAGAAAACTTAAACCGATACTTCCAACGCTTAGGAGTAGAAGTGTTGCCCACCGAAGAGGCTTACAGGAGGGTCATGGGCGGTGGCAAGGGCTAGCACCTTTACCAAGATTCCGAAAGACCGCATAGGCGCGTTGATTGGTCCAGAAGGGCAGGTGAAAGAACTTATTGAGAAGCAGTTAGGCGTGGAGTTGAGCGTAGACAGCGAGACAGGCGACGTCACCATAACGCTTGGACCAGAAGCCCGAGACCCATCGCAGTTGTTTCGAGCCCGAGAAGTGATAACAGCAGTAGGCAGAGGCTTCTCACCTGACCGCGCTTTCCGCCTCATACAAGACGAAGACGCAGCGCTAGAGGTTATTGACCTGCGCGAAACTTTTGGAAGGTCCACATCTGACCTTCAGCGGATAAAGGGAAGAATCATCGGGCAGGAAGGAAAGACGAGGCGAATCATAGAAGAGTTGACCGAAGCCGACATCTCTGTTCACGGACACACGGTCTCGATTATCGCAAACATGGACCAGATGGAGGTCGCCCGCGAAGCCGTACAGATGCTTCTGAGAGGCAGCCAGCACAGCACGGTCTACCGCTTCTTACATCGAAAGAGACGCGAGCTCAAGAAGAAGAAACTAGAACTCTGGGAAAAACCTTACGAGTCCTTAGACAAATAAATGGAGAAGTCTTTTGATGTGAGAACGATTTCCAAGATTTTCATAACAGTTTTTTCAGGCGTTTCTGCATTTTTTGCTTCTCCATTCATTTATTACTTAGTAATAGAAAAAGTCTTGTTCCGTAGACCTTTAGGTCCCGAGTTTCTGGTAGTTCCGGTATTCGCCTTGCTTACCAGTGCCGCAGTTCCCATTCCAGTTTTTTATTCATTAAGGCGAAGAGATTTGAAGAAGATTCAAATGCCAAGAACCGTGCAAGTGCTCATAATATTAAGTGGGATGACTCTAACCGCGACCACGTTTGCAGGAACATCACCTTCGAATAATGTCTCCGGGTATATCTGGGCGGGCATGTTGTACACAAACTTTTTCTTATTCTCAGCCATTATTCTATCCTCTCTGTTCTATTTGCTCAAGACCTGATTTCTTCATTCTCATCCCCTCGTTTGCACCTTTGAATTCTTTTTCGATTTTACAAGGAACCATGAAAGAAATGCCAATAATAGGGAGGGGACAATTGTCAACGATAAAAGCAGAATTGAAGGAACCAAACCCGTCCCCATCCTTGTGCGGAGAGTGTCAGCTATCAATATTGATAGAGGATTGAAGGCATTTATAATTAGCCAGACTGGGAAGGACACAAAAAATACTACGATTGGAATTAGATACTTCAGGTTTCCAACGTTCATTATAAAAAGCCATATGGTGAACGTGAAAAACAAAGAAGTCAGAACTATTGCCGATCCCGCTGCAATATCCATGAGCAAACGAAAATTTGAGCCAAATAGAATGCGGAGGATATCAAAGATTCCTATGCCAATGGGAACAAAAGCAGTTATAATATACGAGATTGGCAAGGTAGCAAGGAATATTCCAATGAGGATTAGGATCGTCTTTCGCTGCAAAAGTGACTCCAAATAAGACTTAGAATTGACAGCAGTATTTAGCATTTTCCTGATAAGCACCTATTCAAGCGATTTTTAGCGTTTTTTGTGTTAAAAGTTAAAAAGAGCGTTCAATGCATATTCTTGCGGATTAACTGACTAAAAGTAAAATGAACGATTAGAGAGGATATGTTTGGCTGAGACGTTCGAGGAGATAAGCGCCGCAGACTTCTTCTACCGCAACCGTGACATAGCCGGCTTCACCAACCCTGCCAGAGCTATTTTCTCCTCAATCCGCGAGTTGATAGAAAACTCACTCGACGCCGCAGACCAAACAGGCAAACCCCCAGACATATACGTTAGGCTCTCCTACGAAGACGAAGAAAAATTCGAGAGCAGCCTTGAAACCGAGAAAAAAACCGAAGAAGAAGCCGAGGAAGAAGCAGCAGAAACCTTCGAGACGGGCGTTTACAAGCTGCGCATCGAAGACAACGGCTCGGGAGTGCCACCTCGACACATACCCGCAGCCTTCGGGCAGGTCTTGTTCGGCTCAAAGTACAAGTTGAGACAGGCACGCGGCACATTTGGCTTGGGCGGCACTATGGCGCTTCTCTACGGACAGATAACCACGCACAAACCCGCCTCCATCGTCTCGAGCACGGGCGGAGCCAAAATCTACATCTACAAAATAATGGTCGACATTCAACGCAACCGACCAATCATCCTTGACCGCAAGATACTGCTGAACAAAGAGGGTTGGAGAGGCACAATCGTTGATTTCAGTCTAGAAGGCGACTACAGCAAGGCGATGCCGCGCATTCTCGAGTACCTGAAACAGACAGCGCTCGTCAACCCTTACGCGAACATCATCTTCGTTGACCCCAAAGGTCGCCTCTACAGGTTCACCCGAGTCACAACAGAGATGCCGCCTCCGCCGAAGGAAACGAAGCCGCACCCCTACGGCGTCGACGTGGAAACCATCCAGCGCCTCATGCGCATAACGCCGTATCGAAACATGGTTGACTTCATGAGATACCACTTCCACCGAGTCGGCGAAAAGACAGCCCACAGGTTCCTGGAATTCGCAGGGATAGGCAAGACAAAAGACCCGAGAAAACTGAAGCCCGAAGAAATCGTTCGTCTGGTACACATGATGAAACGCTTCAACGGCTTCCTCGCACCCGACGCCAGCTGTCTTTCTCCACTGGGCGAGGAACTGTTAAAGGCGGGCATCCTCAAAGAACTGCAACCAGAGTTTATCACCGTTAGTCAACGTCCCCCCTCAACCTACTCTGGGCATCCATTTTTCGTCGAAACCGCCATCGCCTACGGCGGAAACATACCCAAAAAGAACGATTTCGTCCTGTATCGGTTCGCAAATCGCATTCCACTATTATACGACGAAGCCAGCGACGTGAGCTGGAGGATTATCAAAGCGATGAATTGGCGCAGGTACAAGGTCACTCCCGACCTGCCCATCGCCGTTCTGGTTCATTTGTGCAGCACTAAGGTTCCGTACAAGACTGTGGGCAAGGAGTTCATAGCTGACAGACCAGAAGTGAAGCGGGAGATTTTGAACGGAATCCGAGACGCCGCGCGTGGACTGCAGCACTTTTTGACCAAACAAGAACACGTGGAGAGAGAAAGAAAACGATTAAGCGTATTCTCCAAGTACCTGCCAAAAATCGCCCAGTTCTCAACCGACTTGGCTGGAAGAAAGAACCCTCCAGATATAACCAAACTGTTATTGAGCGTGAAAAAATATGAAGAAGCAGAGTAGAGCGTCAACCCTTGAAAGAAAAAAAGAGGTCATAACGAACCTGACCAACTTCGGCGACACACTCTACGGGCAGATGGAGAAGAGCACATTCCCATGGATAAAAATGCCTAGCCGTTCCATAGAGAACATCTACTACAACACTGAACTCCGCCAATACGTGTTAGGCAAAAAAACGGTGCGTCGAAGCGCGGGAAACATCCGCCACATACGTCCATTTACACAACTCGTCTGGACTGGATACTTCGCGCAGGAGTTGAGCAAACACAAAAAAACTTCAACGCTCAGAGACGTGTACTATTCCGCACAAGCCTTCGACATCGCCTTCAAAGACCAAGCGGAGTCTGACAACGTCATCACAGACTTGGAAACAGTGGCCAACTTCGCAAGAGAAGACTTCAACGTATTTCCTGAAGAGCGCTCAGCCATCTTCGGTGACTTGACCATCGAATACACGGTTCCAGGCTACGAGGGCAAACGACTCAACCTAACATCGCACCCAGACGGAGTCATGATTGGACCAGCGCTGACATCGGCTGAATTCGTCAAGACAAGCGCAGACAAGGTCATCGCCATAGAGAAAGGTGGGCTCTTTACCAGGTTCATCGAGGAGCAGGTGCACAAGAAATACAACGCCGTGCTCGTTTTGACAGCTGGGCAGGCGCCGCGAGCCACACGCCACCTCATCCACAGACTAAACAGTGAACTAGACCTGCCAGTTTACATTTTCACCGACGGCGACCCGTGGGGAATGCACATCGCCATGGTCATAATATCCGGCTCTGCCAACGCAGCCCACTTGCGCGAGTTGACCACACCCGACGCCAAATGGAGCGGGGTCTGGGCCACGGACATCGTTGAGTACAGGTTGCCGAGCGACCCGTTGACCGACATTGACGTTAAGCGTCTGTCGGAGTTGCAGAAAGACCCGCGTTATGAGGGCGAGTTGTGGCAGAGGGAGACCAAGACCTTCTTTAAGATAAAGAAGAAGGCGGAGCAAGAGGCTTTCAGCAGGTACGGCTTAACTTACATCGTGGACGAATACTTACCAGCCAAGTTGGAGGTGTCTTAGGCAACAAGCAAGCGGGCTTTGGATAGGCTCCCCTATGTGAGACTGGCATTGCACTGCGCGATAGAGAATTGTTTCACAAAACATATATGCTAATGTGACCATTAATGTTAGGGGCAGAGTCTCTTTTTCTAGACGATGTTCCCAACATTCTTGAGGAAGGGGAAAGAAGAAGGGAAAATGAAAAGAAAAGAAAGCTCAGTGGTAATGCTGGCGCTGCTTCTAACAAGCATATTCGTGTTGGAATCCATTCTACCCTTAAAGGCAATAGGCAAAATCACGATAAAAAGCGACGGCTCGATTGACCCACCAACAGCACCAATTATTACATTTGATAATGTTACATACACTTTACTTGACAACATCTATGACACAGAGATTTGGATTGAGAAAAACAACATAATATTTGATGGAAATGACTACATGCTTCAGGGTTCAGCAGCACCTGAGTCTAAAGGGTTCTACTTGGAGGATAGAATGTACGTAGCAATCAAGGACACAACTATTAAGGGTTTTAGTTATGGTGTCTACCTCGGCTCGTCTCATCATATCTATATCTTCGAAAATAACATCACTGAGAACAATCATGGCGTCTTTATTGACAACTCATGGTTTAACGAAGCTTTTGGCAACAACATAACAAACAACAATATCTCTGGCGTGTACATAAAGTCGTATTCTGACAATAACAAGGTTTTCGACAATTTTATAGAAGGTCACAGAACGGGAGGTGGGTATGGTGTCTACCTTGGCCCTGAATCTGACAACAACGAGGTTTTCTTAAACAGCATAAGAGACAACGAGCACGGTGTCTACCTTATCTCTTCTCAAAGAGACAACGTTTCCAGAAATGATATAACATATAGCGGCAAAGGAATCTATTCCAGATCATCTATTAAGAGTACCATCTCTGGGAACAACATAACAAAGAGCTCTTATGGTGTCTACCTCGACTTGTCGTCTGACGAAAACATTGTTTCTGAAAACAATATTGCGGAGAATGGCAGGGGCATTTCCGTGGAGAATTCGAAGCTAAACACTGTTTCTGGTAATAACATAACGAAAAGTTCTTCTTACGGCTTGTTCGTCGTCGGCTCAAATTCTCGCGATAATGCGCTTCTTGGAAACAAGAAGATAGAAAACAATAAGGAAGGGATACGCATTGATAGTGCATATAACACGAAACTCAGAGAAAATAATATAACTGGTAATGAATTGAACTTTGGGGTGTACGGTTCTCAAGAATCGAATTTCATTCACGATATCGATTCGTCTAACACAGTAGATGGCAAACCTGTATACTACTTTCGTTATAATAATAGTCTATTGATTAATCCCTCGACTTATCCGAGCATTGGATACTTGGCTCTAGTCAAATCTGAGAATATCACTGTTGAGGGTCTTGAGCTGAAGAACAACGGCCAAGGCATACTTCTAGCCTTTACAAAAAACTCAAGAATAATAAACAACACCTTAATGAATAATATCGATGGCATATATCTCAGAGAGTCATCCTATAACCTTCTTTCTGAAAACAATATAACCAAAAGCTCCCGTTCCGGTGTTTTCCTCTCAAAGTCCAGCGACAACAATGTTGCAAGCAACACAATAACGGAAAGCAGGGTTTCTGGTGTCTACTTGTATTATTCGTCGCTTCGTAACAATGTCTCAGGAAACATAATAGAGGGAATGAGCATCTCTTATGGAGTCTATCTACAGACTTCCGCGAATTATAACCATGTAAATGGAAACAACATAAGAAAGAGCTATTCTGGTGTATACCTGCAAAGCTCGATATATAACAATATTTCGGGAAACACAATCACAGACAGCGGCCACTATGGCGTCCACCTTTTACAATCGTCTAAAAACTACCCAATTTACAATAATACCATAATAAACAGCAAGGATTATGGCGTATATGTCAGTTCATCTGATAACATTACTATCACGCGAAACACCATAAAAGGTAGCAAAATCAGTGGCGGTGTGTATTTAGGCTCATCCTCTTCTGGTGCAGTAACCGAGAACAACCTAACGGACAGCGGAAACGGAGTATACTTCAGCAACACGTTGCACAGCAATATCACTGGAAACAGCATAACAGACAGCTCATCTCATGGCGTGTATCTGAGTTTGTCTAACTACAACAATGTTTCCGGGAACACCATAACGAACTCCATAACAAACCCAATTAGCATCCGTTTGGGCTCGTCTGACAACAACACTGTCTCGGCGAACAACATTACAGGTTCCAACTATGGCATCTATCTAAGCTCGTCTAAACTCAACACTGTTTCCCGAAACATCATAGAAGATAACATCTTTCGTGGTGTGTCTCTACTATACTCTGACAACAACATAGTCTTGAGAAATACAGTAAAAGAAAACCAGGGTGGGGTCCAAATAAGCTGGTCGAACGATAACACAATTGCAGGGAACACTCTTGAAGACAATTTTTATGGCATCTACCTCTACTCGTCGTTTGATAACAGAATCTACCACAACAACCTCGTCAATAATACTCGTCAGGCATACTCCGAGGATTCCGTGAACGTTTGGGATAACAGTTATCCTTCCGGGGGGAACTATTGGAGCGATTACATTGACATGGACCTGTACCATGGTACGGGTCAAAATGTGACTGGAAGCGATGGTATATGGGACCATCCATATGATGATATTGCGAATATCATAGACCATTACCCACTCGCCGCCCCATCAATCATCCATGCTGTTGGGGTAATAAATGTCATAAGACCAAGCAACAGAACTATTGTTGGGATAGGCTTCACAGAAAAGTTTTCCTTCGAGCTTATCAACCAAGGGCAATTCACAGAAACCCTCAATGTAAGCATCTACGCCGATCCGAATGTGACGATGACGGGAGACGAAATCATCATCTATACATTGAATTTCACTTTGAACGCTGGAAGCTCCGTAGCTTTGGATTTCATATGGAACACAAATGCAACTAAGGATCTGGTTCCAAAGGGCATCTTCACCATAGGTATTTACGTAACCCCCGTTCCGGGTGAAATATACACAGAAGACAACACGTACCTGTCTGGCCTAATCAGGCTGGCGTTAGCATGCGACATCGCGAACAGAACGTTCCCCGACCCAGGCTCACCCGACGGGAGAGTCGACTACAAAGACCTGAGCTGGTTACTGAAAGCCCTTGGATCAACACCTTCCTCGCCGAATTGGAACCCTAACCTAGACTTTGCGGGAAGCACAACCACACCGCCAGCTCCGCCCGACGGTAAGGTCAACTACATCGACGTCTTCTGGATGCTCAAAAACTACGGAAAAACAGACCTCTAGAACCCCTTTTTCTGCGCCTCTTGTCAACCAAAAGCATTCGAATCGATCTATAACTGCCAACAAACCTTTTATCTTAGCCATCCAATAAAAGCAACCACCACAAAACAAAAGCACAGATTCATCAACTTAAAGCTGCGGGGATTTCAAGGCATGAGTAAAGAAGCGCCAATCGGATTAATCATCATGGAAAAACTCTTCGGTTTGCTAATGATAGCAGTAGGCGCGTTGTTGTCCTGCGTGACATACATCAGTCTCGGAAGCCTTGAAGCCCACGTCGTATTCTTTCTCGGGATTGGCGTGGTCTTGATTGTTATAGGTGTTTTTTTAGTCTTTGCGAAGACAGAGTGAAGGGACAGTAGGTCCTCGTATTAAGTCTCTTAGACCGCCATGTTGGCTGCAACGAGAGCGTAGGTTTCAGCTGCGTTTTTAACATCTTTGAGGTAAACGAATTCGTCGTAGGCGTGGGCTAATTCGCCGACTCCGGGTCCAAAAGCCACGGTTGGTATGTCCAAGAGTTCTCTGAAGAAGTGGGCGTCGCTTGTTGCCGCCATGTAGGTGGTTTCTGGTCTATAACCCAAAACCTGTCTGGCGCTTTCCTGTATAGTCTTAACAATCTGCTGGTCAGCAGGCGTGTATGATGGCATTGTCTCATTGATTACTTTGTACTCCATGTCTTCTGAGAGAAGACCACGAACAAACCCTTCAACTCCCTTTGGGTGTCCGCCAGCGGGCACTCGGATGTCGATTTCCGCTTCGCACCTCTCAGGCACAACATTAGTCTTTGTTCCACCCGAGATAACGCCCAAATTGGCCGTGTAGTGTGTAAGCGTTCTTGTCAGGCTGTTTGCTGGCACTCCATGCTTTTTTGCTACTCTGCGCAGTTCTTTCTCGCCATTTCTGATAAGTGTCTCGGCGTCTTCTGGTGTTTTTACCGCTTCCCTCTCAAGCGCTTTCAGCTTAGGAAGGAATGCCGTCAGCGTTTCGATGGCGTTCTTGCCCAAGACTGGCGTGCTGCCGTGGGCGGGCTTGCCGTAGGCGGTGATTCTGAGCCAGCAAGTGCCTCTTTCCCCTGCTACGATGCTGTATTTCTCGTCAAGATAGCCCGTGGGCTCGGTTATGAGGCACATGTCACCGCTTAATTTCTTGTTCTTGAGCAGCCACAGGGCGCCGCCTGGACCTTGAGCCTCCTCGTCTGAGACGCTGGCGACCGTAACCTTTCCAGTTAACTCGTTTTCGTATTTTCTGAGGGTCGACAATGCCATCAGCATGGCGGCTACTCCGCCTTTCATGTCGGTTGCACCTCGTCCGTAAAGCCTGCCTTGCTTAATCTCGCCTTTGTAAGGGTGAACGCTCCATTTGCTCAGGTCGCCCGCTGGAACAACATCGATGTGTCCGCAGAGGAGCAGTGAGGGTTTGCCCTTTCCCAAAGTGGCGACTACGCTTCTGTGTCCCTTAATTGGTTCGAATGCTTGATGGTTGATGCCTTCTTCTCTGAGGAAGCTTTCGACCACGCGTGCGGTTTCTGAGACGTCGCCCGGCGGGTTTTCGCCCTTTGCTTGAATAAGCTGACTGAGCAGTTTGTTTAGTTCGGGTTGGCGTTTTTCAATAATTTTCTTTATTCTTGTGCCAAGCGTTTTCAAGGTTAATGCACCAGCTTTTTTGGGTGTTCTCGCTTTTTATGTCAGAAAATGCTTAATAAATGGTTATTTATCTTGTGTATGCCTAATCGGTTTAGCACGGAGTGTCTGTCTCAAAAATGGCAAAGTTCAAGATTATAGTCTCCGACCCAGACCAGAGCAAGTCTAAGGTGGTAGAGTTGGAGGGCGCTCGAGCCGTTCCGTTGATTGGGAAACGCCTGGGTGAAACCATCGACGGCTCAGTTGTGGGCATGTCGAACCTGAAACTGCAGATAACTGGGGGTTCGGACAAAGACGGTTTTCCCATGCGTTCAAACATTCACGGGGGCGTGAGGGTCAGTGTTATTGTGAGCAAGAGTGTAGGTTTTCATCCGCAACGTGAAGGTGAACGTCAGAGAAAGACACTGCGTGGAAACGTCATCACCGAAGAGATTGTTCAGGTTAACATGAAGGTTTTGGAAAAGCCGAAGAAGGCTGAGAGACCGAAGAGGGAAAGAAAGGCGAAACCTGAAGTTCCTGTTGAAAAGAAACCTGAAGCTGAACCCAAACGGGATGAAGCCGCTGCGGTCGTAAGTGGAGGTGAATCTTCTGAAGAAGCTGCCCAAACAACCGGAGGTTAACATCGGAACGATTGGGCACGTGGACCATGGCAAAACCACTCTTGTTCAGGCGTTAACCGGTGTTTGGGCTTCTCGGCACAGTGAGGAGCTTCGGCGAGGCATCACCATCAAATTAGGCTACGCAGACACACCCATCTACAAGTGTCCCGGTTGCCCGCCGCCTCAGTGTTATTCAACCGAGCCTCAGTGCAAGGGCTGCGACAAGCCCGGCGAGTTTGTGAGGGCGGTGAGTTTTGTTGACGCGCCTGGTCACGAGGCTCTCATGGCTACGATGCTTTCGGGAGCTGCTGTGATGGACGGTGCCATACTTGTCACGGCTGCTGATGAGCTTTGTCCTCAGCCTCAAACGCGGGAGCATTTGGCTGCCATTGAAGTTGTGGGCGTCAAGAACCTGATTATTGTTCAAAACAAGATTGACTTGGTCGATGAAAAGCGGGCTTTAGAGAGTTACGAAGAGATCAGGAATTTTGTGAAGGGAAGCATTGCGGAGAACGCTCCGATAATTCCCGTGTCGGCTCAGCATCGAGTCAACATCGATGTTTTGATTCAAGCGTTGGAGGAGCATGTGCCCACGCCTAGGAGAGACCCGTCTAAACCGTCTCGGCTGCATGTCGTGCGTTCTTTTGATGTGAATAAACCAGGCACTACCGTTGACAAATTGGCGGGCGGCGTGATCGGCGGCACAATCCTTCAAGGCTTGTTCAAGATCAACGATGACGTCGAGATTCGTCCTGGCGTGAGAGTTGAAAAGGCTGGAAAGGTTTCTTACGAGCCTTTGTTCACTGAGGTTGTGAGTCTTCAGGCTGGTGGCAGGTCGGTTGAGGAAGCGCGACCAGGAGGCTTGGTTGGCATGGGCACGCTTTTAGACCCTTCATTGACAAAGGCTGACGGCTTGATAGGCAATCTTGCGGGCAAGCCTGAAACGTTGCCGCCCAGCCTTTCAGAGATAACTATTGAGACACACCTCTTTCCACGGGCTCTCGGAACGAAGGAGCTTATGGAAGTGGAAACCGTGCGAATCGGGGAGGCTCTTCTCCTAGATGTTGGAACCAGCATAACAGCTGGAAGCGTTGTTTCCGTTAAGGGCGAGGACGCCACGCTTAGGCTGAGTCGACCCATAAGCGCTGAGGAAGGCTCCAGAGCAGCCATAAGCCGAAAGATAGCTGGCAGATGGCGACTCATAGGCTACGGAATAATCCAGTGAATTTTTCAGTTCTCTACGCCTTATCCGGCTTTCGCCAGTGCTTTTGGTTCTCGCCCCTCTTCTCTTAGAACGCCGTATGTGTATCGTGTTTGTCCACAATCTTGTTCTCAACGCTCTTAGAAGGATACAAAATGCCAAGTCAGTAGAAGAAGACTAAAGGCAATCGTCCCTCTTCTTCTTTTGAAATTTGCTTCCCAGCAGAGCGGCGTGTTAATGTTGCTTAAGGCGAAGTCAACACTAACAACCACAGAAATCCCTCACTCAAACAGTCTTCAGTTGCGCGTTCAACCACTTCACAATCAGCCCCAGCAGCAAGGATGGTGGTGGCGCTAGGAACAATTAGCCACTACCACCACACAGACCAGCACTCAACCGAGCCCCTCAACAACATTGAGAGTCACTCTTGGCAACATTAAAAGTGTCTACACCAAGAGTCTTTTCAACGCTTCTAGATTTCTCTTGTTTCTGGCTCTTTAACCATTCCAGCCAGCAGCAGCGCCGCTCCTATTTCTGCTGCTGCAAAAACATAAAAGGGCACTGCAGGACCAACCAGCTGAAACGTGACGCCTCCGACGACTGCGCCTAACGCGGCTGAAACCGCGCTGCCCATGTCCCAAAGTGCAGTTATTCTTCCTCGCATCGATTTGGGTGTGAGGTCGGCTTGAAGAGCCTCATAGGCTGGCGCATAGTAAACCCCAGCAGCCACGAGCAGGAGAACAGCAACCACCAATTGAATGAGTGAACGCGAAAGAGTGAACAACAATATCGCTGGAGCCGTCGTCAACAACGAAATTATCATTATCTTTCTCTTTCCAAAACTATCGCAGAGCCAGCCTCCAGGAATCTTCAAAACGCTTGCCAAAACAAACTGTAAACTGACAACCATTGCCCAGTCCAACGCTGCGACTCCCGCCACTTGAGACGCGTACAAGATATAATACTGTGCAACCGCACCGTTAGCAAACATCACAAGCGCGTAAGAAAGCATCAGAGCCTTAAGGCAGCTCTGCAGCGAACCAAAAGAAAATTTGGCTGACCCGAACAGGATTTCCCTGAAAGATGGATCTGGATCAACAACTTTGGGACGCAGTGTCTCTCTGAGGAAGACCAGAACTGGAATCGCCGACATAAGGGCGAAGGCTGCCGCGTACAGGCACGCTATCCTGAACCCCTCGTCCAACCCGTAGTTTTGAATCAACCAACCTCCAATCAGCGGAGACACGGCCAAAGGAAGCGATGAAACAACCTGAAGATACGCTATTCCCATGGTTCGTCGACCTGGCGAAATCGAATCAGCCACAGTTGCATGGACCGCAGGGTTGGCAATGGTTCCCAAAGTTGCAAGCATTGTCAAGATGCCGAACACAAGCCAATCTCGCGTAATTGCGTAGAGAAGTGGGAAAAACGCCACGTAGAAGGCAGCGAACACGATGACTCTTCTTCTGCCGTAATAATCTGCTAGGAATCCTCCGACGGAGAGTGCAACAAACTGGATTATTGAAGCAAATGACGCTGATAATCCAAGTGTCAAGGGGTCTCCGCCGATTTGGACGAAGTACAAGGGAATGTAAACGCCCACAAACCCGCCCAGAGATCGAATGCTACCACTCAGAGCAATGACCGAAACATTTCCTCTAAAGAAACCTGAAACATTTTGTGCCTTCTGCAGTTCTGTTTGCGTCGCTTCGGCTGTCAATTGTCTAATCCTTCATTAGCTTGTACCTTTTCGTCACGTTTTCCATGTCGCCTTTTTCGAAGGCATAAACCGCCGACAGGTTCTTTTTCCAGTCTCTCTCGTACATGTACGGGTCGTCTATTCTTTTCTCTGAGGGGTCAACGTGAACCCACGTTTCTTGAGTGTTGTTCCAAACCTCGGTCCAAACGTGGTCTGACATGTCAAGTATCAGCCTTGCCCTGTAATTGTGCGCGAGACACAAGCTTGTGAAAAGAATGCTGAACTCTCCGCATCTGCCCCTGCCAGAGGCAAGTATTTCTTTCGGGTTACTGTGACGCTCTATGTTCTCCCTGTCAAATCTCAATCGACCATGAACCCAGTCTAACAACTCTGTCAAGGCGTATCTTCTCTCGAACATAGACCTGAGCTCAGCGAGCAAAGCTGGGTCAGCCAGTCTTCTGCTTATTTCGCGATATTTTTCAATGGATTCTTGGGTCTTGTCTGTCAAGTCGCTGTTTCCTTTTCAGTTGTGTCGTATACTTTATCAAAGAGCAAGGCTGTGCTACAAAGTAATTGTGAAGCAGCAATCAAAATTTGAGGTCAACACGCATTTTCACGTTAAACTCTTATACAAAACTGAATGCAAATTAGTTAACAGAATGAAAACAGGCAACCAGCATGGAGAAATAATGACCCTGAAAGTAATCTTCGACTCCAACTTTCTCTTCGTCCCGATTCAATTCAAAATCGACATTTTTCAGGGTGTACTGAACCTTCTAAACCGGAAAATTGAGCCCGTTATTCTTTCCGCAACTTACGATGAGTTGAAAAAAATGACTGATGAAGCGTCGCCCAAACTTCGCAGGCAGGCTGAATTGGCTCTGAAACTCGCACAAAACTGCCGCATAGTAAATGTTGAAAGGGGGAAGGATGAGACAAGCGATGATGTGATCCTTCGGGTTGCGGATCGATGGAGGTGCCCCGTTGCCACAAACGACAGGGCTTTGAAACAGAGGTTAAGGGATATAAGCATCCCCGTGATTTACTTGAGACAAAAATCCCGCCTTGAGTTGGAGGGAAGCATTTAATTATCAAGAGAAAAACGAGTGTAGGGACCACTAATGTTTAGGTTAGTCTCTTTGGAGGACACCATCCGAATTCCTCCTGAAAAATTCGGCAACCCCATCGAAGCCGTAGGTTACGAGCAGTTGAAGGGCAAGTACGAGGGCATGGTCGATGAGGAACTGGGCTACGTAGTAGCCGTCATCGACATCCAGATAAACCCTGTAGGCAAGATCATTCCAGGAGACGGCGCAACCTACCACCGCGCGGTTTTTTCGCTTCTTACTTTCTATCCCAAGCTTCAAGAGGTGGTGGAGGGCGAGGTTGTTGAGATAGCCGACTTCGGCGCTTTTGTACGGGTTGGTCCAATCGACACGCTTTTACATGTTTCACAGCTCATGGACGACTTCATATCCTACGACGAGAAGCAGGGCGTGCTCATGGGCAAGGAAACCAGACGCAAGCTGGCAACAGGCGACCACGTGAGGGTGCGAATAACAGCGGTTTCACTCGGCAGAGGCGGAGGCTCGGGCAAAGTGGGCGTAACTGCGAGGCAACCCTTCCTGGGCAAGATAGAATGGATACAGAGTGACCTGGAAAGACCCAAAGGTGCTGAGGTTGAAAAGGGGAAGAAAAAGGAAGCTCCTGCACAACCAGCATCAGCATCCAAAAAATGAGTGAAAGAAGGCGAAACCATGAGCGAGAAGGCGTGCAGAGAATGCAGTTACTTAACCACTGAGACGACTTGCCCCAACTGTAAATCCACGAATTTCAGCGACGACTACTCTGGTCTGGTCATTGTGTTAGACCCAGAGAACTCGGCAATCGCCAAAGCGATGAAGGTCACGAAGAAGGGCAGATACGCCCTAAAAGTAAGATAAAGCTATTCTCAGCGTCGCTTCCACTTGTCGTGGAGGGCTACAGGAAAATAGAAACAAGACTAAAGCAAACGCTCACCCTTACACGGAGCACGAGACAAGAACTCAAAAATCCACTGGGAAATCTACTCAAGGGCTCACCCGAAGAAACGATGAGGCAGCTTAGCAGCGTAATCGCAAAGGAAAAGCCTGGATGCATAGTCACTGTGGGCGATGTTGTCTCTGAGAACGCGTTGAGGCACGGTATTCAAGCGCACGTTCTTATTGTTGACAGCAAGGTGATGAGAGAAAGAGTTCAACCAGCCAAAGCGCCTAAATATAAGGTAATGCACGTCAAAAACCCTGCGGGCACATTGACACCCGAAACTTGGGTGATCGTTGAAAAGGCTCTGAAGCAAAAACAGCCAGCTCGAGTGCTCGTTGAGGGCGAGGAAGACCTGCTAACCCTAGTAGCCGTTTTGCAGTCACCTGAAAACTCGCTTGTGGTTTACGGTCAACCCAGCGAGGGCGTTGTGGCAGTCTTAGTTGACAAGGAGGCAAAGGAAAAGGCTCAGCGGGTCGTCTCCGCAATGGCGGTCTCTCCAAAAAGCTAAAGTAAAAGATGACGTATGAAATCAACAAACCCGTGTCGAAGAAGATGGGCAAAATGGAAATCAAAATCATTCAGCAGCAGTACAACCCTCTGCTCAAGCGCAAGGAAATAGCGTTCGAGGTTGAGCACTCGCAGACAAAGGGGACGCCAACCCGCTTAGAGGTACGCCAGGCTTTGACTGAAATCCTCAAAACCAGTCAGGAGGTAGTGTTCGTTAAAAGGATTGAAACCAAGACGGGAACCATGCGGGCGGCTGGCGAAGCGAACGCCTACGACTCGGTTGAGCAGGCTAAACTCGTCGAGGAAGAGTACATAATCTCAAGGAACATGCCTAAAGAGAAGAAGGAAACGGGTGAAAAACCCGAACCAACCAAACCCGCGGAAAAGGCAGAAAAGACGGAAAAAGCTGAGAAGACTGAGCAGCCCGCGAAGAAAGAGGGATGATTAAATGGCTGAGAAAGCGAAGGGGAAAAGGGAACAGCCGCCTGAGAAGGCAGCGGCTAAACCCGCCGAGAAGCCTGCGGAGAAACCTGTGGAAGCGCCTGAAGAGAAACCGGCAGAAAAGCCCGCTGAGAAGCCTAAGGGGAAGAAGCGGGTCAAGGTTAGGAAGAAGGAGAAGGGCGCTTACACACGGTACAAGGTTGACGCCTCAGGTTTGACGCGGTTGCGACCCTACTGCGAACGCTGTGGACCAGGCTTTTTCATGGCTGACCACGGTGACCGTTTCGCCTGTGGCCACTGCGGTTTCACTCGGTACAAGCGCGCTTAGAGGTCATGTTTAAATCTTTAAGACTACCCTCTGAGGTTGTGTGAGTAGGGTCCTGATGATGTGTCATGATTAAGGTGGGTGTTTTTGTTCTGCAGCTGTCGGCTGAGCGTCTTTGGGATGTTAACAAGCCGATTCCCTCGGTACAGATTTCGACCAACCTCAATCTGGTTGGGGTTGAGAAGAAGAGTGATGATCTGCTCGAGGTGCCGTTTGTTTTTGCGATTAGCTATAACCCCGCTGTGGCTCAGATCAGCGTGAAGGGGAAGGCTCACGTCACGGGGGACAGGGATGAACTCAAGAAGATTCACGATGCGTATAATGACAAGAAGCCTCCGCCGCCTGTCGTACTGCAGTCGATTTCAAACGTTGCGTTCATTGAGTCGATTGTGATTACGCGCACTTTGGGCATTCCGCCGCCTGTTCCGTTGCCTCAGATTCCTCCTGGGCAGGCTGAGGGTAAGAAGGTTGGTGAGCCTTCGTATAGAACTTAGTTGTTTTTTGTTTATTTTAGTGGTACGTACATTGATGAGCGTGAGGCTCCGATGCCTGGTGTGCCGTGTTTTACGGGTTTGTTTGTGATTGCGAATTCGCCTATGTAGTGTCCTATCATTTCGGGTTTGATTTCTACCGATGTGAATTCTTTTCCGTTGTGTATGAGCAGGGTTGCGCCCAGCATTTCGGGCAGTATGACCATGTCTCTGGCGTGGGTTTTGGTCACTGTTGGTTTTTGTGTTTGTTCTGGGGTTTCTCTGGCCTTTCTTATGGTTTCGAGGAGTTTGCGTTGTTCTTGGCTTAGGCCTCTTTGTAGGCTGCGTCTCTGGCGTGAGGGTAGGAGGAGTATGAACTCGTCCATGGACATGGCTTGGAGGTCGCTGAGCGTGTACCCGCGGAAACGGAATTCCTTTGGCACTTCGCTTTGGTTCCCCGTTTTTAGAGTATGTGACTTTGTTGGGGTTAATTAACTTGTTGTTTGCGTTTGGGAGTTCGTGGCTGTGTGCGTGTTAGTGTTGACTGCGCCTTAGGTAACACTAACATGCTGCTCTGCTGGAAACCAAATTTCAAAAGAAGAAGGGGATTAGTGCCTTATGCCTTCTTCTACTGCCTCTGCGGGAGTGTGTGAACAGAAGTCTTCCAACAAGTCTCCAAGTAAATTGTGTAACTTTTATATTGTCTGGGTCTGTCTTGTTTGTTTTGGCGGTGGGTAACCCGATATAACATTCATTTTCTCGAAATGAACCATTGTTTCAATGCCAGTGCTTTGGGCCCGGGTCCTCCACTTGTCGGAAATATCACCTTGACGTTATATGGCTCCAATGCAGGCAAAGCCTTTGCATATTCTCTGCCCATGGATATGAAAACTTCCGAATACCTCCCCCTTCGGAGCTTCTTATCTAAGAAATCCCTGTTCTTCACTTTGGCTTTTTCAGCAATATCATCTTTGATTATTCTTTCACCCCAATGCTCTCCTTCAGGTTCGGTATCTGCTAAAGCAGTTAGGCCATCAACAAGAGTCAAATCATCAACCATGACAGCAACATCTACATCCCTCGCATCCTTCAGATACTTCCTAGCAACTCTAAAAAACAAACCATCGTAACGTTCAATAGCAGGCAAAGAGCCACCGGTTCGTTTGCGTCGAAAAGAAGGACCTAAGATTAATAGACTTCTCTTTGTCAACGCCAAACCTCGTGATATCCAAATTGTGAAATGGTTTATAAGCTGATATCCGAGCAAGATGACGTGCTATTCAAGTCTAACCTGTCAGCATTGGTTCCTTTGAGAGCAATTTGTAGAGCGCATCAAGTCTTAAATTGAGTCCTAAAGTCTTGCAGATTTCCTCATCTATTTCCTTTCTAACAGTAGGATTTGCGAACTCTGCTGGAAGTGCCTTAAGTTCACGTTCGCTGATTTTGTCATATGCGCTCAAGAGATTAGATCTTGTCCTGCGTCCTATCCCATTCACATCAAGAACAGGCATATTCTGTAAATGCTCTTTCTTGAAATCTACCCAAGGTCCGCGAGTAACTTCAGCGATGGATAACAAAAGCGTGAGTCCAAATGTAGAGTTCATCCATATGGCAAGAATCTTAGCTGTTTCATCTTCGAGTTTGACTGGCCACCATACGTTTGATAATGCTGCGTCATCTAGATAGGCAGCCAATATGGTATATGTGCTTAACCATGCTCTCTCTACGATGTGAAGTTTACCTCGCTTGACCCATAAGGCACGTGCTTGCTGCGCATTTTTCGGCTCCAGATACGCATTAGGTTCTTGTGATATAGTTTTCATTACGTTTGAATCGTAACCCCACAAAGTCTTGTAGATTGAACCTTCGGCCATTTCAGTGACTTTAAAAGTCGAGTGAACTTGTCTTCTATCTGGTCCTATTTCCGCCCTTAGTCCAGATAAAGTTGTAAGGCGGACACTGCCAACAATTCCTTGGTCAGGGAGATATACGATTCCTTTTCTTAGTAGGAGCAGAACTCTGTTGAGCTCCATCTGCGAGAATATGTTGTACATGCCGAAGTTGTTGTCCGTAAGTTTAGCAGAATAGACTTCTCCAATCTTCTTTCCGTGCAACTTGAGATGATACGGCGACGCGTTGGAGTTCTCTATGTCATACAACTTGGCACTGCCATAAAGTTCCTTCAGTTGCGTACCCACATATATTGACTCAAGCTCATTTAGCGGCTTCTTCCATAGATTAACAAAGAAAGTATACTGTCTTTTTTCATTTCCGCTTTTCTTCCGTGCCACCAAAAGAACTTCACTAAGATCTGTATTCTCGCTGAAATTCCAATGATTATCTGTTTCATAACTAGTTATTATATACTCAATTTGGTAGTCATCAAGGAGCTTCTCTCTGACCTTCTCCCAAGAGACTCCCGATAAAACGGCACGTGGCAAAACAAGTCCTATCCTGCCTCCTTTCTCCAAATACTTGTCTGCAATGAAGACAAACACGGCGCCAAGACCAGCCTGCCCTATACCAGAAAGTTCCTTTTCTTTCAGAAGTTGACTGAGGACTTTTTGTAGCTCTTTTCTTTCATCTTTGGGCAGTGAGCCAAACAAAAGATTGCCACCTACACTTCTCGTGAACGGTGGGTTCATAATGCAAATATGAAAACTCGGAAG
>Ga0315314_1001290_pt1 | contig 23077 bp, 30 predicted proteins | sample TDP9_MG_FD_203631 | JGI IMG/M metagenome (GOLD analysis project Ga0315314, IMG submission 203631) | Freshwater sediment microbial communities from Lake Towuti, South Sulawesi, Indonesia - TDP9 | ecosystem: Environmental > Aquatic > Freshwater > Lake > Sediment | place: Indonesia: South Sulawesi... | reverse complement strand
TTCCGAACCCAAACCTTACAACGCCCAGTCTCAAACCACTCCAACCGACCAAACTCATCCTTCCACACAAACATGCGGTTCCTAGCCCGCGACTGCACCCAACCAACCGAAGGCGCCCTAACCCGGTCAACCGAGCTAGGCACCAAAACCCAACCATGCACACCATGAAAACTTAGACACTTTAGCCCTAGCCTATTTTTATAGTGAGACTTCCAAGTTGATTTGAGATTAGCAAAATATCTTCCATGAATTCGGTAGCGAGTTCCAACGAGCTTGCAAAGCATTTTAGGCGTAAGCAATGGATTCTTATCGAGCAAGGCGAAAACTTGCTGCCTCAGACTTTCACTATCATTACTCTCACTGTGAGACTTTTCTCCGGGAGACAATTTTGAATCATCGCCACGTGGCTCAGCCAAAAGAAGTCACCTTTCGGCAATATGGGTACTGAGAAAGGCGATTTGGCGCCGTTTCCTCTTCAGTTGCTCGATGGTCTCTTTCAGCGCTTTATTATCTCGTTGCAGCTTCCTGATTTTGGCGTAGTTTTCAACCTGCATGGCTTGAAGGCGTTTTATTTGGTCGGTTATCTCTTGGAATTCGTCATGAAAAATCTTGGGCTTCTCAGGCTTAGCGATAACCAAGAAATCACCTTATGGATAATCGCAGTCTTCCTCGTTTTCGGATCTACATTTTGAACGATGGTCACAGAAGTCGCAGGGTTCTACTCCAGAGGCGCAATCATCCGAAAACTCACAGAATTCGCATACTTCCACGCCAGCTTGTGCCCAACCGTAATTATCGCCGAAGCATCCAGGTAACCCTTCATCGAAACAAAAAGGATAATCTTCTTCACTCATTGTTTTGGAAACTCCTGAATCAATTCGTCTTTTGACCACGGAGGGCTCAGGTTATTTTTCATGAAAACGGGAATGTTGTTGTCTATCGCTTCAGAGATAACATCCTCAACCCATGCTTCTTTAAGCTCTTTTTTCCGTGAGCCTGTGAGCTTGCCTATGATTATCCAATCGACACCTCGCAATGAAATCGCAGCTGGTAGACTTCCCAACAACGGTTCGAAACTGACGAACCGCACTTTGGCATCAATTTTCACGATAGATGCGATGTTTCTATGGTCATTCGTGAAGTCTTCATTTGTGACAGTTGTACCTACCCACACATTGCGAGGAAATTCATAGTCTATCGGAATGCGCTCGGGATTCTTGGTTAAAAGCTGGAACGTATGCAATATTGGGCAGCGTTCGATGTTTACGAGAACAGCATCACGCCATTCCTCAGGTGTCCAAGGAGCAAACAGATCACTGACGCTGCACACAAAAATTTTGCTTTGCTTCTTCAGATCCCAGGGTTCTTTCAAACGCTCAGGATAGAATGTGGGCAAAAAACTTTTGTGAAATCTGGTGAACAGTTTCTTTGCGTAGCAGTACCAACACCCATGATGACAACCTGTTATTGGATTCCAGCTGTACTCTGTCCACTCTATTTTTGTGCGATTCATGATTTCGCCTTCCGAAGTTTCTCCATTAATTCTAGGGCTTTCTCCGACGATTGAGCCTCAACGTAAACAACTTTGCCGCTCGTCAGAGTGCTTTCGCTTACCTGTAGTATTGTCTTATCAGTGCTCTGCCGCTTCCAAAAACGCCATTTCATCTGACTTTAGCCTCCTTCTCAGCGAAAACTACGTCTGGCGATAATTTCCAGCGGTTACGATCCGTGTGTTTCATGCCCAAAATCTGTTCATTCACTAGGTCCTTGAGAGCGCCGTTAATCGCCTGTTCAGTTGCATTGAAACTGTACCTGTCGACCAATGCAGAGCCGACTTCGCCTACGCTTCTCCAAGCGTCAAAGAACCCAGCCTTGGCTAATTGCAGAATTTTGCCCTTCATCGTGTCCGTTGGAACCTTAGGCGCATGCTTTTTGACTTCCTCGAGGTCGACAACAGTTTTCACCGGTTGCAACCCAACCGCGGTAGGCGCATCCGTAGGCTGATTAGTAGGTATACTCGTAGGCGTATGGCGCTGAATCAACCGCTCAAAAAAATGCTCAAGCCCTTCGTAAACGCTCAGGTCCTCAAGCAACTCAGCCTTCTCTTTCTCTAACGCCTTATAATCCTCTCTGCTTACGTAATCATCCTTGATTTTTTCCATGATTTCGTTGAAGATTTTTGTTCGCATATCCGGGAAGCTTTGTTCAAGTTTTTCTCGCTTCTCTTTCTCGTTTTCCCACGCTTGTTTGAAATCCAAGTTTGTATCTCCTCCAATACTCGTGATTTTTTTCAGATAGGTGTCCCGAATTTGCTCGGGCGTCAATTCACCACGGGCAACACGCTGGCCAGCCTCTTCAGGCACAGCAGCGGGCAAAACATACACTTTCTTCACCATGTTGCCAATAGCCGCGTAAAAGTGACCGAGAGGAAGCGTCTGAATCTCCTCAGCCGGCACCTTCATGCCGAGCAGCTGCTTCAGGATCCTCTCCACTTCATGGGCTTCTTTCATCCTACCCATAAGCCAGTTATCGCACTGCCTCAACGGTGTTTTGTCGATGCCGCCAATATCCTGGCTATCTAACCATAGGTAGTTGCCGATGGCGGCACCTTTACGAATAAACTGCTGAGCAACCCATTTCACCGGCGTCATCTTGCCCTGCGGCAACGTCTCCCAAGCTTCAGGCACAATGACAACAACATGGTCAAGGTAGCTGAAGGCGTACTCGATTGTGCTGGCGATGACAAGATGCTGAGTCTCAAGGCGCATGCCCGAGAGATCCATAACGTTGACGCCTTCATCAAGCGTGAGATGCTCACTGAAACGCCACTTCTCAAGCTCAGGAACAACAATATCCAAGTACGCAGCAAGCTTCTCATAAACAGACTTCATGAATTCCCGTGGTGATTCTTTAGCCAAATCGACAGCTGCCTGGCGGATCTCACGCAGGTCCTTTCTGCCTCGAGAAACTTTCATGATGGCGTAGCGCATGCCAGGTTCGTACTTGACTTTTTCACCGAGAGCAACGTTGACAAGGCCTTCAACGAATTGCCAATCCGCCCTTGGCTTGTAGTATGGTATGACCAGGTTAAACTTGGTAAAACCGCCTTCTCCACGCTTCGTTTTGAAGGCAATAGCCTTGAGCCCGCTGCGGCTGATCAATGCCTCGAGAGCTGTAGTTTTACCGCTAAGCTGAGTCATCCCGAAAATAGCAAGGTGATGCACGCCTACATATACGGGCTCGCCACTGGGCATTTCGAAACCAAGAAGAATCTTCTCAAAAGCAGTCACGAAGAAGCCTCCTGCAGAACGAGTTGCCCAGGTTCTTTCATGCGTACTTTCGGGCTTTCCGCCGGGCAGCTCTTATTCGGATAAGTCCACAGAGGCGCCCTCTTCATAATTGTGCGATTAACTACGCCTTTCCGAGTTTTAGGATGCCAATACCAATATTCATCATCAAAAAAGAAAGGATAGAGTTCAAGGAGCCGCAATGCCTTAGCTGGAATCTGGTATGTCCAATCCGTGTAAGGCGATTTAGAATGAATCCACTCAGACTTAGGCAAGTCCAACTAAGAAGAAACCTCCTCGAGCTGCGGCTGCTCAATTAATCTAACTGTGAGAACTTTCAAAACAAAAAAAGGGGGATTTGCGGGAGATATCTCCTCTACTCTACGGTTCCGCCATATTGAGGAATTAAGCTCAGGTTGTCTCTAGCCAACTGGTCAACGCGATAGCCTCCAACGCGTTCTATGGCAACAAGTCTTGAAACAACGGTTGCGTTTTCGTTTAGAACGGTTACTCGTCCTTGGACAGCGCCGACCTCTGGGTCGACGAAGTAGGCTGTTAGCTTCTCTATTATGTCAACTTGAGGATAGTAGTCTGCGTCGAAGCAGAACAGAATCTCGCCCGTGGCGTGTTTGAGCCCCTCGTTGAGAGCCCTTGATTTGCCGTTTCCTCCGTCGCTTGAAGCTCTATGAATCACCTTAAAGTAGCTGTACATTCTGGAAAACTCTTGGGCAACTCTTCCCGTGTCATCTGTGGAGGAGTCGTTTACGATAATTACTTCAAGTTTGTCTTTTGGGTACGTCAACGCCGTGATTCTGTGCAGGAGCCTACCCAACACCGCCTCCTCGTTTCGCGCCGGAATTAAGATTGACACCTTCGGTCTGAAATCCAAGCCGTGAAATGTGTAATTCATCTGCCCCTTCCGACGATACAGGGCAGTGAGCGAAAACACGTAATGACGCACCAGATAAAACAGCATGACAACAACAAGAAGCATGAAAGCGGAATACAGTATCCAAAACATTTCTAACGTCTCCGTTTGTCTTTGGAAGAAACCAGCGTTGACAATCCTAGAGACCACACCAGCACCATCCAGAAGAAGTCTGTGAAGGGACCAGCGAAAAACTCCACGACCGTGAAGGCTCCAGCTCCAAAGTAGTAGGCGATGAGAACCGCGACTAACAACCGAATGAAACTCCAAGCCAAGCCGATCAGGAACCCGAATTCTAACCATGATACCTTAAGCCACACAGAACCCCCAAGCGGGAACACCAAGAACAGAAACAGGAAGCCGAAGATTATTAGCGAAACGAGTCCAGACCGCTGCCAGGTCAAGGCAATATCTAGAGATGACCCATCTGTCAATTTGACGATGATCAGCGGGGCTTCTGAGCTGAAGGACTGTGTCGCAACGATTTTTCCAGCAGATAGAACCCGTGCGGCAGCATCGCTAAGCAGGGTTCTGAGATTGAGCCAGAGGAGAATGTATGAAAGTGTTGAAAGTGCAAATCCAGCGAACAAATGGTCAAGTCTGGGCTTTTCTCGAAGCTGAGCTTCCCATGTGGGTCGACTTTGCGCTGGAGGTGAACCCAAGTTTTTCCCACAGAATTGCTAAAATGTGTTAGATTTCGAATCTGAATTGTGATTCTTTAACTATCGTTTTTAAAATCGTTATAAGCTTTTCCTAGAATATGAAAAAGAAAAGGTTTCTAGAGCTTGTAGCCGATTTTTCTTAGGAATTCGTGTCTCGCTTTTACATCGGTTTCCGTTTCAACTCCTTTGCTCTTTAAGCCGTCAACCACGCCTAGGATTCCTCTTCCCTGCTCAGTCTCAGCCACTATGACCTGGAGCGGGTTGGCGGTCGCAGCGTGTATCGTACAGACCTCAGGCACGCTCTTAACCTTGTCCAAGACGTTGATTGGAAAAGCGTTTTTCATCAGGATTACGAAGGAGTGTCCGCAGGCGAGTTCAAGAGCGTATCGGGACGCCAGTTTTTTCAGCTCTTCGTCGTTTCCCTCGAACCTCACTAGGCAGGGTCCTGAGCTTTCGCAGAATCCGATGCCGAACTTTATGTCGGGAACAGAGTTTTTCAAGGCTTCGTAAAGGTCTTCCAGGGTTTTGATGAAATGCGCTGTCCCTAAGACCACATTGCAGTCTTTTGGTAGGTCTATCTTGACCAATTTGAATTCCATGGTTAGCCCTCCTCTAAATAATCTCCTTGAGTTAGGATTGTTCTTAAATGGTTAGCCCTTCACTTCTCGCGGGTTGCTTTCTAAATAAGTGAAACCCCTAGCAAACTCAGTGAAATGAGCAGAGAAAGAGTGGTCGCGCTGTCAGCTAGGGAGCTTTCGATGGGAATTACGAAATTGTCTGGGTCCAAGCCTCTCTTGAAGGTAATAATCGCCGTCATGTAAGAAATTACGATTACCACTGAGGCTGCAATAAGGTTCGTGGCGAACAGCAAAGCCGTGAAGCCTAAGAAAGCAGTTAAAGAGAAAACTCCCTGAATAAACAGGGATAAGATAGAGTATCCCAGGAACATCGTTAAGGATGCAGCCCAGGCGCCAAATATCTCCTCTGCATGATGCCTCATCGCAGAAAACGATGAACCGAGAGTGCCCAAGGCAAGCTTTGTGGTTGCAGTTGAACCCACCACAGCGCCAACATCGCCAACTGTGTCAATCAAGGCTGGGTAAGCCGTGAAGATTTCTCGTCTGCCTCCCCCGGCGACCTCGATGTGTTCTCTGATCTTGTCAAGGAACGAGCCTGTTACGTTTACTATGAAAGCAACGAGAATCATAGTAAGAAACGACTCTCTTATTGTCTTAACAAATTCGACTTCCCTAATGTCTCTTAGCAAAAAATATGCACTGGCTAGTATCAAACCCAAACCCATTAAATTCATAAGGTATCTTCCCACAGGTTCAAGCAAAAAGAAGAGGTTCAACACAAGAAAGTAAGTGAGAGTGATCATGAGGTCAGAAACCGTGGACTCCACAGGGTATAGAATGATGTCAGGGTCTAAGCCGTGCCTAAAAGAGAGACAAGAAACCGTCACGGTAAGGGGGGTTATTACAACTAACGCGAGTGTCATCGTTCCCAACACAACCGCGAGGATATTGAAAAAGTCTGTAATCGTTGCACCCCAGAGAAAAACTCCAAAGAGTGTGGCAACCACGCTCATTAAGACGCTCGTTTCCAGCGTCAACACAGCCATTGCCTGAATCAGCAAGTAGAAACTCTTTGTGTTACCGATGAAGCGAGGCAATACCGTACCTACGTGCAGTCCCGTGCTCAAACGACCGCTCAGCAAGCCGCCGATCACGCCTCTTGCGCTGATCATCGCTGGGTACACGGCGATCGCCCAAGGCGCCAACGCGAATAATTTGAGCTGAAGAGCTACAACGGTTCCAGCCAAGATGCCAACTATATTGAAAGTATAGGCGAGCAGTGCTTCCCTGTAAGTCCTGGTGAACTTTCCGAAGCTAACACTTAGAGAAACCAACGTATATCCTCCGAAACCCTTGTGGAGAAAGTGTCCTCGATGGTGATTCTGATTTCTCAGTGGACAAGGAACCCGCGGCAACGCAGTCTCTCACCAAGGCTGCGTAAGAAAGCTTTTCTTCGACCATTTTCTTGGTCCACCTCACCTGGTTCGCCTCGCGGGTTCGGCATCTCCTTCACCTAAACGATGACTGAGTTTCTTAACGTTCGTTTATAAAATAGTTTCGTGTCAGTATCCCACGAGAATCAGAGGATAAGTAATATGTGTAATTGAGTATTTATGTGAGGGTAAATAACAAGAATCATGAGTAGTTTGGTGATTAGTTGAATGGTTCGGTTTGAGAGGATTAGGTACAAGCCAGTGCCTGTCCGCGAGCTTCTGGTTGAGATAAAGGACATATCTGAGTTGATGATTGACTTGGCGTATTCAGCGGCTCTGTATCACAGCCACCCCATCGCTGAGGAGGTTCTCGAACTCGAAAAACGAGTTGACACCTTAGCCTATCTTTTGGACATGAACGCAATGATCGCCGCTCGCGACGCAAAAGACGCGGAGTCTCTGGTTGGAGTGTCGGTTGTGGCTACGGCTGCAGACAAGATTTCAGACGCTGCTGGAGACATTGCCGGTTTGGTTTTGCGTGAGATAGGTGTGCATCCGTTGGTTAGGGAGGCTTTTGAGAAGGTTGAAGAGCAACTCACGAGAGTTGTGGTCAGTTCTCATTCGATTTTGATTGGGAAGCGAATCGGCGAGCTGAGGTTGGCAGTGAGGAAGGGAGTTGACATAATCGTGCTCAGACGAAACAAGGGCTTGAAAATAAACCCCGAAGACGAAGAAAAACTACACGAGGGAGACGTTATCGTGGCTAGAGGCGCACCCTTAGGCTTGGGGAAACTGGAAAAACTTGCCGAAGGAACCACCCGTGAGCTGGAGGGTTGAAAAAATGGCTGGTGAAGAATCATTCAAAACGATAATAGACATGTTGGTTGAGTTGAAAGACACGTCGGAGCTGATGATGGACCTCGCGTACTCTTCAATTCTCTTTAACAGCAAGGAATTAGCCAACGAGGTTCAAGAACTCGAGGAGCGCGTGGACAATCTTCACACAGATTTTGAACTCCTCGTGCTTTCGCGGTGTATAAAACCCGAAGAGTCCAAGCACTTCTTGGGGTTGATACGGCTTGGAGTTGTAACCGAAAAAATCGCCGATGCAGCAGCACAGATTGCAGAAGTAGTATTAAGAGGACTGGAGCCTCACCCAATTCTTGGACAAGCCATAAAGGAAGCAAAAGAAACCGTGACCCATGTGCAAGTGTCCAAGAAGTCTCCACTGGTGGGAAGAAGTCTCAAGGAAGCTCAGGTTCACGAACACACGGGCATGTGGGTTCTCGCCATAAAGAGAGGAGACAAGTGGTTGCGACCCAAACCGGACACGGTGATAGAAGCGGGAGACCTGCTCATAGCGTCTGGCTACGCAGAGGGCGAAGGCGAGATGAGGACGCTAGCATCGAATTCCCGAGCGGAGAAAGGCAAGCATTCTGTTTGAAACGACCTCTAAGGAGAGGGGTTGGGATGAGTCATGGTGAAGTCAAAGTGTGCCCAAAGTGTAAGGGACAAATGGTTCTGGCACATAGACTCGTTGCCCACACGCGAACGCTGGCTGGAATCAGCCTCGCAAAGAAAGGAGACATTTTAGGCGACAGGATTTTTCCTTTGTATTGCAGAACATGCGGCTACATCGAATTATACAAGGGAAAGACACAAGAAAAAGGAGCCTTTCTGAAAAAGTGCGTTAAATGCCAAAAAAATATTCCAATAGCTTCTGAACAGTGCCCATACTGTGACGCTCACCAGCCAGAATACAAAGAGCCATAAACGAAATACTCTGCTAACTCCCTTTAATGGCGGGCCCGAGTAGATTCAAATCCCCGTTTAAATTCCCCATGTTGAATCATTTCATTTGTAGACTGTTAGCCATAGTCTTTTCTTCTTATCGTTTCCACAAGCTTTCTTCCCAAAATCTTCGCGTTTTCAAGAGGCTTTAAATCCTCATCTCTGGCAACGTTTCCCGTTCCGCCAACGCCAATATATGGATAGCGCTTCAAAGTGACAACCTTCATTTTCAGGCATAATGCGAAGTTCTCCAGCTGTTGAAGTATCGGCATTACGTCGCTTCCTCCGGAAACGGCAATCAAGCCACATGGCTTGTCCTCTAAGGGGTGCCTTACTCTCGGATGCTTCATTTCGGTAAAGTAGGACAAGCACACGAACCTTTCCATAAAGGCAATCATACTTGAGGGAATTGGAAAATACTTTGGTGAACCAAAAACCATGGCATCGGACATAACCATCTCTTTGAGAATTTGCTGAAGCCCGTCCTTCACCGCACATTCATATGGAGAATTCGAACAGACATCATAACAAGCCCTACATGGGCCTACATTCAAATCGGAGACATAAAAAAGTTTAGTTTCAACGTTTTCCTCAGCTTCTTTAGCCCCGTTCAAACAGCTTTCCACAACCAGATGGGTATTTTTGTTTTTCCGCAGGGAACCAACAAAACCTAAAAGCCTAATATTTGATTTACTCATAGCCTCTACTTCTACATCTTGAAGACGTTTAACAGATATTTACAAATCCTTAATGTTGTTTTGCCTCATAAAAATTTCTAATATCCATCTTGCAACATGGTTGGATACATACTAGAAATAATAGTAACGTTTTACCTAAAATCGACTTCAAACAATAGCGGGCCCGCAGGGATTTGAACCCTGGTTCTCCGGCTCCGAAGGCCGGTGCCTTAATCCGGACTGGGCAACGGGCCCACAGGTATAACACTTCCAGTTGTGATAAAAGGTTTTTATGCGGTTCTGTGGTTTGTAGCTCTGGGTTTCTCTATTCTTTTCTCTATCCGGCTCCAAACAGAATGCGCCTTTAAACCACCAATCAGTAACCTGACAGATTGTCTGGCTGTAGTCTTCTGCATTTCCACGATATTTAGCGCCCAATGCTTGTTAAATGATGGAAAACAAGAGGGGTCTAGTATTTGGAAGCCTTCACCAGCCCAGATACAACATTCAGCCCAGAATATTCGGAGCCTAATGTTCATGAAATGCAAAGACCTAGAGGGGTAGAGGTAGCCCATATTGCTGCGAAATCAATCGATAACAAGCCATCGGTCTTGCGTGTTCAACAACTTCTGATTGAGAAAGAAGAAGGCGCTAAGGCAAGTTGACCACTCTTCTTCCAAAAATACTCACAGCCACCCCTCCCAACAGAAACCTTGAGGGGACTAAGCTTGAACAAACCCTTTAGGACAAACCACACTCCCGTACAGTGCTATGTTTTAAAGCAAAGTTTAAATAAAAAACCATAATCCTCATAGATAGCCCAATACAAGAAATGGACCCTCAGAAAGCCATGTCCAAAGAGTTTCAGCACATCGTCCGAATTGCAGGCACCGACCTAGACGGCACCTTGAAACTCAACTACGCATTAGCCAACATCAAGGGCATAGGCGTACCCTTAGCCAACGCCATAGTCAGAAAAGCCAGCCTCAACCAAGAGACGCGCGTAGGGTTCCTGTCAGAAATCGACGTTGACAGACTCACGGACATAATAACCAACCCAGCAAAACACGGTTTCCCACCATGGATGCTCAACAGACGCAAAGACATGGAAACAGGAAAAGACCTTCACCTAACAGGCGCCGACTTGGCGCTAAAGATAAAAACCGACATCGAAGATATGAAAAACCTCAAGTCATGGCGCGGATACCGCCACGCCTACGGGCTACGAGTACGGGGACAACGCACAAGGACCACGGGCAGATCGGGCAAGGCCATGGGCGTAAAGAAGAAGGAACTCATCAAACGGGAGAGGGAGGCCAAGACCTAGTGGGAGATCCCCGAAGACAGAGGAAAAAGTATGAAACCCCGCGTTTCCCGTGGCGAACCGATATTCTTCAATCCGAATTACGACTGTTGGGACAGTACGGGCTGCGAAACAAACATGAGCTGTGGCGTCACAAGACTACCCTCTCAAATTTTAGGGAAATCGCCCGCTCACTTCTAGGAATGCCAGCGGAAGAGCGTCAAAAGATGGAGAAACAGCTTCTAGAGAGGCTGAACCGCCTAGGCATTTTACCCGAAACCGCAGTGCTTGACGACGTCTTGGACCTGTCCCTCGAGGACATCCTGGAACGCAGGCTACAGACAGTTGTCCTGAGCAAGGGCTTGGCTAAATCAGTGTACCAAGCAAGACAACTCGTCACTCATGGACACATAGCCATCGACGACAAACGTGTCTCATCCCCCAGCTATTTGGTTTTGAAAGATGACGAACCGAGAATTACGTATCTCCAAACTAGCAGCCTTGCAGACCCAAATCACCCTTTGAGAGTAGCAACCAGCACGGTTAAGGAGGCAAAACCCCCGACGATGGCGCCCAGTCGCGGAAGGGGAAGGAGGGGAAGAATGTCGTGAGCAAAAAAACAGACAAGTGGGCAATCGTTCACATCTACAGTTCCTACAACAACACGCTGGTTCACGTAACCGATCTGTCTGGAGCCGAAACTATCGCTCGAACCAGCGGAGGCATGTTCGTCAAAGCAGACCGCCTAGAATCCTCCCCTTACGCAGCTATGAGAGCAGCATCCCACGCCGCCACAGTGGCAAGAGACAAGGGCATAACAGCAATACACATTAAAGTTCGTGCCCCCGGCGGGTCAGGTCCTCGAACGCCAGGACCAGGCGCACAGGCTGCCATTCGAGCGTTGGCGAGGGCAGGATTCCGGATAGGGCGCATCGAAGAGGTTACACCCATCCCCCACGATGGAACAAGAAGAAAAGGCGGACGCCGAGGACGCAGGGTTTAGAAAAGGAGAAGTCTGTTCTTGGAAGTTAAAATCGTTGACAAAGACGAATTTTCTGCGCGTTTCATCATCGAAGAAGTGGACGCCGCCTTTATGAACTCGCTGCGTCGAATCATTGTCGCCGAGGTCCCGTCGATGGCCATTGATGAAGTAGTGGTCCTCGAGAACTCTTCTATGCTGCACGACGAGATTTTGGCGCATCGACTTGGGCTGATGCCTTTGAAGACCGACTTGGACTCTTACAATCTGCCTGAGCAATGCTCATGCAAGAGCGAACTGGGCTGCAACCTCTGCAGAGTTTCCTTGACACTCGACGCAGAAGCCAAAGACAGCAGCAAAATCGTTTATTCAGGCGACTTCGTGGCTGAGAACCCCAATATGAGGCCGGTGAGCGAAAAAATACCTATCATAAAACTGGCGCCAGGCCAACGGCTTAAACTTGAGGCTTATGCTAGGCTTGGAAAGGGACAAAAACACGCAAAGTGGCAGCCCGTGTCCGTGTGCACCTACAGGCATTTTCCAAGGGTGAAGATAAACGAAAAAGAGTGTGATTCGTGCGGTAAGTGCGTTGACATCTGTCCCAAACGAGTGTTGTCAGTTTCAGAGGGCGGAAAGAGGCTTGAGCTCCGCAACGTCATCGACTGCACCGTCTGCCACGACTGTGTGGATGTCTGCCCCAAGAGCCCGCCAGCCGTTGAGGTGGCTTGGGACAAAGATGTGTTTGTGCTCGATGTTGAATCCACGGGCGCCCTCCCAGTTGAACGCATAATAGCCGAAGCCCTCAAGATACTGGACACCAAGTTCGAGTCTTTTATGGAACAGCTTGCGGTGAAAAAAGATGAAATCGGTCAAGTCGCAGAATCCTGAACTGCTCAGTCTCATCCGCTCGCTGAGGAAAAAGGCTACGGAGAACGAGGCAGCCATCTGGCGCGACGTGGCTGACCGATTGTCCTCGTCAAAGCGTAGAAGTTTGGCAGTCAACCTAAGCCGTCTAAACCGTTACACTAAAGAGAAAGAAACCGTTGTGGTTCCAGGCAAGGTTCTAGGCGCTGGAAAGCTTGACCACCCGCTTATCGTTGCAGCCTTCACCTTTTCAAAACAGGCAAGCTCAAAAATTTCATACGCAAAAGGCAAGTGTCTAACCATCTCGGAGTTGCTGAAGAATAACCCGAAGGGTAGCAGCGTTAGAATCATGGAGTAGGTAGGCTACGATGAAAGAGATTGAAGAACAACCAAGCACAGTCATCGACGCTTCCGGTCTGATTCTCGGAAGAATGGCAAGCAAAGTGGCAAAGCGTCTTCTCTCAGGCGAACGCATAATAATAGTAAACGCAGAGAAAGCCGCAATATCAGGCAAGAGATTCAGCCGCGTAAAAGAAGCTCGAGAGTTCCTTAGCATCGGGCACCCTGGGAAAGGGCCTTTTCACCCAAGGCGGCCTGACCAGATCGTGCGCAAAACCGTCAAGGGAATGCTTCCGAGAAGACAGCCTAAAGGAGAGGCAGCACTAAAACGCTTACAAGTCTTCCTGGGCGTGCCAACGGAATTACAGAATAGAGCGTTTCAAACAATCTCCGACGCTCAGGTTAGTAAGTTGAAGTGCCCCCACTTCACTGTGGGTGAGCTTGCTAAAGAAATTGGATACAAACCTCTGGGTGGATGAAGTTGTCGAGCTCAAAAGTCTTGTTGACGAGCGGAAAAAGAAAAACCGCAATCGCAAGAGCAACGGTGAGAGTTGGAAAGGGAAGAGTACGCGTAAACAACGTTCCAGTTGAAATCTACGAACCTAGGATTGCTAGAGACAAGATTATGGAGCCTCTGCTGTTGGCTGGAGACAACGTTTGGAAGCAGCTTGACATCGATGTTAAAGTCTCGGGCGGGGGTTACATGGGTCAAGCCGAAGCCGCTCGCACAGCCATTTCCAGAGCGATGGTCCGTTGGACAAAGAGCTCGCATCTGCAGACTCTGTTCACCGAGTACGACCGAGCCATGGTTGCTGGAGACGCTCGTCGCCGTGAGCCTAAAAAGTTTGGCGGTCCTGGCGCCCGAGCAAAAGACCAGAAAAGCTACCGTTAGCATTTGAGTCTTCTGAAGTTTCAAGAAAGCCTGTGTTGGGAATTGTTTTGAATACTGTCGAGCGTGTTTTAGGATTAAGATTCTGGCTGAGTATTTAGACTTAACAAATCTATTATTTCACTCGTCGCAAGCAAGAAGTATGCGATAAAAACGTTTCTCTCAGGGTGTCACATGCGCTCGAGGGGATTCTAAGATGAGTTCACAAGAAGACGTGATGGAATACGAGCAAACAGAAGAAAAACGCCTAGAAACGACGCCAAAACTCAAGAAAGAAGGCGAATTCAAGACGCAGGAAACAGATGAAATCCAGTTCGGAGTGAGAGGTCTCTTAACGAATCCTCTTTCAGCGTGCGAAAAAATCGATAAGATATTCGGAAGTGGCGGTGAAGCAATAGTTCACCATATGTGGTTTGAGTCGGGACACGATCTTTTCGACAAAATGATAAAGTCGAACCCAAACAAAAGTGCACAAGAGCTGCTGAAGGCTCTGATTGACATGCAGCCTCGGACAGGATGGGGCATTGTTTCAATCAGAACCCTACACGCAAGTCCACCGATCGTTGATGTTGTGGTTAAGAACCCTGCTGTAAAGACTCTGAAAGGCTCACAAAAACATATGATTGGCTCCTTTTGGGCAGGCATCTTTTCACGCTACTTCAACAGACAGCTTGTGTGCAGAAACTTCAGTTATGACACTGATAGAGACGAATTCACATGCACGATAACAACGTGATAAAACCTGAACAAAACCAGGGGTTAAAAGGACAAAGAGAGAGCACATGAGAATGAAAAAGTTGGGTCAAACAACAAGCCGACTGAGCTGAGGAGAGGCAATGTCTCAAAGTCCAAGAACAGAGCGCTCCGAGATCTACCGAGACCACCGTGCTCAGCTGATTCTCAGCAAGTTTCTCAGCGGTGAGATTGAAAGACTAGACCCAGTTTACGACCCGAAGTATGGTTTCAAGTACCCTGAGGTTGAGACAATCGTGGGTGACCCAGCTAGCGCCGATGCTTTTCTGAGCCATCTTTATGAAATAGGCATATTAAAGCGTGAAATTTTCGACAAGGTAGTGAGCTGCCCCTTGTGCAACTCTGGCAGCGTTTCCATCAGGTACTCTTGCCCCTACTGCAAGTCTTTCAACGTGAAGAAAAGCGCTCTCATCGAGCACATTCAATGCGGCTACATCGACATTGAAGATCGCTTCAAACAGGGTGATAAGCTGGTGTGTCCGAGGTGCCACAATGAATTGACGAAGCTTGACGTAAACTTTCGAAAGGCAGGAGTTTGGTGTGCCTGTAAAGACTGTGGCAAAAACTTTGACATACCAGTTCCTTCACACATCTGTCGCCAGTGCAAGAACGTCTTCACCTTTGAGGATGCCATCTACAAGGACGTTTACTCCTACACTCTCAACCAAGAAGTGATGAAAGAGGCGGGCGTGGGCTACATCCTAGTTGCTCCAATTAGAGAGTTCCTCCAAAGCCGCGGATACACGGTGGAGAGCCCGGGCTTCTTGAAGGGCAAATCTGGAGCCAGCCACATGTTCGACGTAGCAGCCTCGAAAGACGCTGTCACACGGTACGTGATTGTTATTGACCTAGCTACTTCCACGGAAGACATGGTTTCGGAGCAATCGATAATCGCCATGTTCGCGAAGGTTTATGATGTGGCACCCGGCAAAGCCTGCTTGATAGCTATTCCCAAGATGAGTGAGAACGGGAGGAAACTCGCCGACCTCTACAGAATCACACTAATAGAAGCCAAAAACCAGAAAGAAGCAATTAAAGCCTTAGAAGTCTTGTGTTCAAACTCTGCGAAGGTTGAGCCTGAATCGCAGTTGCCCCAACCTGAAGCATAAAGGGCAACATTTTATGTCTCACCAATGAATTTCTGACCAAATTTTAGGGAATTTAAGTGTCTGGAGATAAGTCGAAACTTTGCATACCTACTGTGGAGCTGGTGGTTTCCACTTCGTCGCTCCAGAACCAATTTGTACCGTCCCAGTAGCCTGTGTTCAAGTCTGAACTGCTGTCAAGAGTTGCTAAGAGAATTTTGTCGTCGCCACTTCGCCTCAACACGTGCCACTGCTGATCCGTGGTTGGAATGACAGAGGTTGGAATCTGAGTGGAGGCGCTCCAAGCTGTTCCGTCAAAATGCTTGTATGTTATCTGGTTTGTATTCAAGTCTCCCCAGACTAGGATGATGTGCCCTTCGTTTCCAGGAGTTGTTTCGAATTCCGCGTCGGCGCATCGACCCGCGTTTGTTTCAACGCTGTTGTCATGTTCAGAATCAAGCGTCCAGCTGGAGCCACTCCACCTAGCGGTGTTCAGGTCGCTGTCTCCGTCGACGCTAACTAGGACCATTCTGTCGCTGTTCGGATCAGCCTTGAATGAGAACCAGTTGGGCGTAGCCCCGATGGAGACTGCCGTTAATTCGCTATTCCAAGAGACGCCATCCCACAATCGGCTCTCCATGGAAGTGCCTGAACCCCAGACGAACATGGCTTTTCTTGACACTTGCATGTATTCAAGAGCGATGTCTTCTTCTGATGCGATTGCGGCTGCGTTTTCCAGTAACAGTCCGTTGCCCCAAGAGGAATCGTTCCAGATGATGCCGTAGACATCGCTGTTTTCGTCCATTGTTACCATAGCGACCTCGTTAGACAGTGGCTTCGAGGCGAGTTTAATCCAGTAGACCACGCCGGTTGTGGCTATGTTGATTGCCTGTGGAGTTGACCATGCTGAGCCGTTCCAGACTCTGTACTGTGGGTCAACGCCCGACGCCGACGGGTTGTACGCGATTATTCCTCTGCCCGAGTTTTGTTCATAGGCTACGTCGAACAGGCGGTAGGCGTCGATTGTTGCTCCCACGTTTGCCATTCTGATTGGAGACGTCCACGTTTGTTTGTTGCCGTCCCAGACGCTTACATCAAGGTAGCCCGCGGACGACAGCACTGCCAGGATTTTTTCGTTGCGTATTGGGCAGGACTTTAACACCACCCACTGGATGGTGGAGCTGGTCACTCCTTCGCTTGACTCTGAGGTCCAAGAGACGCCGTTCCAGAGGCGGTATCTCGGAAACGCCACTGTGCCTTCGCCGTAGGCTAGCATGGCTCCGACGCTTGAGGTGTGTGTGGCAGAGTATGTTGCCTTGTTGCCTCTTTCAGTCACCAGGGTGAACGAGTAGGTTCGGTTTGGTTCCCATTCGAAGGTTGTGATGTAAGTTGAGGCTTCGCCCGAATCAGCGTAGATGTCGATGTCCTCTCGGTAATGTAAGGTTGAGTTGTTTATCCACAACGAGACGAGATGAATCGTTGACGGACCTTGGTTTTCGTAGGTAATCTGCACCGAGTTGGGTCGGAGAAAGACTACTTTTGTGATTTCGAGTTTTTCTCGGCTTTTCTCCCAGTCCAGCTGGTTCATCTGGTAACTCCAAAGGATTACGTTTGAGACGATGACAACTATGATGACGAGGCTGAGTACCACCACTATGATGTTGCTGAGACCCCGTCGGTCACGTCTTAAGCTACGCTGGCGCCCTGTAGAAATCTTCAACCTGAGTCCCCCTAGTCGTCACGACTTTTATCTGGTAGACGATGTTTGCAGTCCACGAGTAGGTTGCGTTCAACCAGCCGTGTTCAAGCGGCTCCAAATGAAGAGAAGTGAACGACTGCGACGTGTAGTCTACGTAGACCGCTGCCACATCTAGAGCGGTCTTTCCGGTGTTGCGCAAATAAATGGCTACTGTGCCAGTCGTGAACCAAACGTCTTCCACCGCAACACGTTCACCCATCGTTTCTTTGAGATTCCCTGTAATCACGTACGTAGCGGTTATGGCGATAGACATCCCTGCAACTGCAATTACCATGAGTAGGACGTTGCTCAGCACAGGCGTAATCGCCCTTTTGTTCCTCCACAACCTGAGCATTCTTTGTTGCCTCTAGATTAGGAATTTTAGTGCGAGATATCCAGCGACCAGCAGGATTACGCTGTGTTTCAAACCCGCGCTGACTGTTCCTTCGCCCATCTTGCCTGCGACGAGTCCACTGAATAACGCCTGAACGATGCTCATGTGGAAAAACAGTCGCCTAGCCTCGTCGGTTGAGAGTAGAGCAGTGTTTAAAGCTGGCAGCTCTGACATCTGAACAAAAAAAGTCTTGAACAGCATTATCACGGTGAAGAGGAACACGAAGAAGGCTACGTAAACGATGGCGATGTACGGTCGAGTCTGCGCTTGACGTTCCTTCTCAGCCATCAGCGTGGACTGAACAAACTTTCCCATGGGTTCAAACACTTTTTCTATGTGACCGCCAGAGCGGCTGGCTTCCACCACCAACGGCACGCTGCGCTTGGTCAGGGAGGTGCTGACCCTTTCGCTAAAAGCTTGAAACACCTCTTCAAGAGACTTGCCCCAGGACATGTGTGCGACCATGCGCTTCAACTCAGCCGTTAAGGGTCCGTATCGACGCTTGGACGCCTCTTCCACAGCCTGAGTCAGTGGCATGCCTGTTTTCTCGGCTTGAACGATGGTTCTGAAGAGGTCTGGCATGTGCTCGTCGATTGAACGTCGCCAACGATAGTCCACGTAGTCCAGCACTGCAGAGGGAAAAAGAGCGATAACTATGGCTAACAAGACGTATTCATCAAAAATCGGCAAGCCCTGCAGCCTTAAGAAGGCGGTGACTAGAACAACCGCTGCCAAGGTTAAGGAAAACGCCCACGCGATTCTTCGCTCACTCTTTTCAACCTTTGGCATGCTTGGTTCTCACCTCTTTGGCGAGATTAAATCAAGCATTATCAAGAAGACAACAGAGCCCAACGGGATGCCAAGGTAAGTGAGAAGGTAAAGCAGCAACCTAGGGTTGAGCAGTCCCGGCATGCCGCCGCCGAGCATAGCCATCACCGCGAGCATCACAACCAAGATGAGGGGTCCAGCTACCAGCAAGACCACGTAGAATTCGGCTAGAACTCCTAGCGTGTCGCCGAGTCTTCGCAGTTGGATTCTCTTTAACCTCATATATTGCCTAGAACGCTCAGACAGGTAGCGAGCTAGGTCCCCTCCAGAGTGCATTGTCGCGATGAACCCCTCGAGAAGTTCCTTGAACTTTTCAGACGGCGTTCGCCTCGAAGCGGATTCCATGGCTGATATCACGTCAACTCCGAAAAGCTCGACGTCTCTCACAATGTGGTTGGCTTCCTTAGAGGCTGCGAGAGAGGCGTCGACTCTGGCAAGCGAGTGAAACATCTGCGCTGGAGGCACGCCTGCGCCTGCTAGTATGGAAAGGTAGCCTGAGGTGAAGGGCAAACCGTCCTCGAGGTTTCGCTTTAGGCTGTCAGCCCTTATAACGGGGTAGAAGTAAAACCCGATGATTGAAAACGCCCCGGCGAAGAGCATCGCACCCGCCGTGTAGAGCAGAGACAGGAAAGGAGAAAAATGGAAAAGGAGGAGCGATAAGAGCAGGGGAACAATAAAAGCTGAAACGGAAGCCAGCACGGTTGTGAGGAGTGCTAAGCTGACGTACCCTTTGAAGCTGATTTTCATGCCCGATTTCTGCAGGTTGACGTCCAAGTCCTTGAAGATGGGCAGCAGCTTGGCTGTTCTTTCGCCCAGCAATCGATAGGCAAACACTTGGGGTTTGGTTGAATCGGCTTCGCCTTCACTAGGCTTTTGAGATGAGTTGCGCGGGCGGTTGGGCAGCTTGGCGAGGAATGAATGAAGTGAGCTTCTTAGACGCTTGAAAGCACCTTTAAACCCGTCTTTAATCTGGTTTGAGTTCAATCAGACGCCTACCCTCGCCTTTTGGTAAACCCGCATGGGGTCAGCGTAGTATTCTCGAATCACGCCAGCAACGTCGATGTACCTGCGAATCTTGTTCTTGACCATCCATTCCAACACTGTCTTTCTCCGCTGCAGCTCAGCTTGGACATCCTGCGCTGTCAAACTCAGTTTTTTCATAATCCTCTCCAGAACGTAGCTACGGCCTAGGTACGAGAAAGAGTCGGCTCCAGCGCTCCAGCGGTACACATCGTTGGTCAAGAGCTCCCTGGTTTTTGGGTCAGAACCCACGATTTCTGTCACTGCCAAGGCTCTTCGCGCTGGTTTGCCGCTGATTTCGGTTCTTCCCTGAACGAGAATGATGTCCAGCATGGTTAATAGCGACCGAGGTATGTTCATTGGTTCCGCTTCAAGTCGATGAACAGCAGAGTTCACTGACTCTGCGTGAATGGTGCACATACCCAAGTGTCCTGTAGCCATGGCTTGAAAGAGCGTGTACGCCTCTTCCCCTCGAACCTCGCCCACGATTATGTAGTCTGGTCTCTGCCTCACTGCCGCCTTAAGCAGGTCAAAAAGCGTTATGTCTCCAGCCTGCCTCTTCTCGCCGCCTGTGCGTGCCACTGACGGAATCCAGTTTTCATGAGGGAGGTTAAGTTCAGCGGTATCCTCGACGCTGACAACCTTGAACTCAGGCTTGATAAACATGGATAGGCAGTTGAGCATAGTGGTCTTTCCAGCTGCAACGCCGCCTGCGACGAGGACTGAGGCTCGATTTTCGATGACGTACCAGAAGAAGGCAGCCATCTCGGCTGATAGAGTTTTGAAGGCGATGAGGTCTGAGATTGTTAGGGGGTCAACTCGGAATCGACGTATTGTGAACGTTGAGCCTCTCCTTGTTATCTCGCTACCATATGTCATTTGGATGCGGCTTCCGTCTGGGAGAGAAGCGTCTAGAAGGGGAGCCGCCAACGAGATTTGTTTGCCTGCCAGAAAGGCTAGACGCACGAGGAAAGAGTTCAGTTCTTCGGCGTTCTTGTACACTATGTTTGTTGGCAGCGACTCGTATTCTCGGTGCCACACGTATATGGGAATGTTTACGCCGTCAGCCGAGATGTCTTCGATCATGTGGTCGCGCATTAGGGGGTCGATTTTGCCGTAGCCAACGTAGTCGCGGACGATGTAATACATGAGTTTATCAACTGCCTCGGGTGGAATCTTCAGCTTGTAATCCTTGATTACCTTGCCGACTTTGCGTTTGAGATAGTCTGCAGCGTTTTCTTTGGTTTCTAGTTCCTTGACGCTGACGTCCAGTTCTTCCATCAAGAGACTCTTAATCTCTCGTAGATGATTCTGTTCCTCCTGCAGAAGCGTGGGCTCAATCAACTCGTAACGCATCTTCTGCGATATTGGGTCGCGGACAACAGCGGCGTAGACGTTGGGCTCAACGATGGGGTAGACTTCGCGAAAGACTGAGGACTTCCTCTCAGCCATGCTGCCCGCTTCTTGAGACATCTCTGCTGCACGCTTCCTAACGGTTGCCTACATGATATATATATGGTCTCGTAAGAGATAATGTTTTAGAAACTCCTAATAAACTATATGAAGCAAGGCTATTCATACCAGTTTCAAAACACAGCCGCTCAGCCGTTTCTAAAATACGATGCCATTAACCTTTTTGTAGCGGGCTCTTTATGTTCTGAGCTGTTTCACGCATAAGGCTTTTGCGTGATTCACGGCAAAAATTGAAGGATGTGCGTGAATTGTCGATATTTAAGGTCAAGTTAACGAACTTTGAGCCTATGTCGATTGATTTAGCCTTCTAAACTCCATCAAAACGCATTTTGAAGTTGTTTTCGCTACAATGTACCGCAATGTTTTCTATGAAGATGTTTATCATCAATGTTGAATGCACCAATGTTGTCATGTTCCCATTCAACGAAATACCATTTCCCCATCACGGAAGGGTTATGTTGACGGTTTACATATATATGATGGGCTTTTCCATGGATTCTAACATACCATAAATCTTTTATCCATTGAACATCAAACCAACATACCCGGTCATGATGGGAGGAAAACATTATGGCTAAGTGTCCAAAATGCGGAACTGAAGTTAGCTCGCCGAAGAAGAAATGGACGATGGCTGGTCGACCGGACAAACAGGGCAAGAAGATGCAACTTGAAATCGGACTTTTCGACTGTCCAAAATGCCACAAACCATTCAGAGTAGTCCTCAACAAACGCAAGATTTAGGACAGCTGAACTCACGGAGTTCAAAGAAAAGAACATGCAAATAACTGCACGGAGAGAGAACTGAAAAAGTCTAGCGTCCTACCAGCCATTCCCCTTTTATTTTTTCCTTAAAGCGTCAAGTCGGCATCAGATTCACTGTTGTACAACCCTACTTTTTCTTAGCAGTCTTCTTTGCGTGTTCGCCTATCTGACGTACCTCTTTCATGAAGGTGTCGTAGTTGTACTGCAAGGCGTGCAGCATGGCGCTCCATCTGGCAGTGAAGCTTGCCAGGAAGGCTACTTCAGCTATTTCATCGTCTGTGGCTCCGTTAGATGTAGCCATCGCCGTGTGCATGAGGGTGCAGTAGGGGCATCTGATGTTCGCAGCTACGGCTAAGACCATAAACTCGCGGTATTTAGGTGGAATCTCGGACTTTCCAAGCTGGTACTTCTTTAGCAGAGCCCAGTCCTTCACCAACACGTCTTGCGGAATTGCTTTCATGAAGCCTGGAACCAAGCCGAAGGTTTCCTTTATGTCTCTGAGCGTTTCCTCGTATCCTTTCATAGGCAGGTCGCCTCCTAGCTTCTTTTCGTTTTCACACAATGTCTCTTGATTCAGCGCTTAAGACTTTGACTGTAGCCCAACAGCAACAGCTTACGTGTGCCTGATTCAAGTCAGAACGCGGGAAATGGCTCTGCAGCGAAGCGTCGGGGTAAAGACATGCGAACGATTAGCGTTAAGTTTTTAACGCTATGGTTGCTCTTTTCTCTGCACAATAAGCAGCACAATGGAACCTAAACCAACAGTTGGCGAAAGATTGATTCCCAAAAAATCCAGGTGGGCAAGCATATGGAAGAACAGTTATGTGAAAGGGGCTATTCTCACGGTAATCTTGGTTGGCGGAGTTGTAGGCTTCTGGTTTGGTTTGAGAACGTACTTGAAGACGGAATTTCCCCTTTTGACCGTGGCGTCGGGAAGCATGATTCCAACGCTGAACATTGGCGACCTAATCGCAGTTGAGGGCTCTTTGAATGCCAGTGTCATAGTTGCTCAGCCTTCATTACTCGTCGATTCCCAGATAGTCGGTCAAGGAGATATCATAGTTTTCCATCGACCCAGCGACTTGTCTGAGCTTATTGTTCACAGAGCCATAGAGAAAGTCCAGAGAGACGGCGTCTGGTACTTCAGGACGCAGGGTGACGCGGCGTTTCTAAGGGGAGACAGAACCGGAGACTACTGGTATGGCGATGGCACATGGGATGGCAGAGTTCCAGACACGCTTGTGGTGGGCAAAGTTGTGGGCAAGGTTCCTTGGGTAGGCTACATCCCCTTATA
>Ga0315314_1001289_pt1 | contig 23121 bp, 21 predicted proteins | sample TDP9_MG_FD_203631 | JGI IMG/M metagenome (GOLD analysis project Ga0315314, IMG submission 203631) | Freshwater sediment microbial communities from Lake Towuti, South Sulawesi, Indonesia - TDP9 | ecosystem: Environmental > Aquatic > Freshwater > Lake > Sediment | place: Indonesia: South Sulawesi... | reverse complement strand
GCCTACGACATAGCAACAACCAACATAACTCCTCTCAAAACCGTAGTCGGACAAGGATTCTCCATGTACGTAAACGTGACGGTCGCTAACCAAGGCGAATTCACAGAAACCTTCAACGTTACCGCCTACTACGACGCAACTCCCATCAACACAACAGGGATAGCCCTGTCAAGCGGAGACTCTACAACTGTCACCTTCGTTTGGAACACCTCGGGTGTTGCTAAGGACAACTACACCATAAGAGCCGAAGCCACTATACTTCCGGGCGAAACAGACACAACAGACAACACCTATACTAATGGAATAGTAACAGTAGCCATGATAGGTGACATATCAAGTCCCACAAAGCCCGGTGTTCCTGACGGAAAAGTTGACATGGCAGACGTAGGCGCAGTAGCCAGACTATTCGGCATCAACTACGGCAACCCACAATACAACCCCAATTACGACATAACAGGCGACGTCATCGGCTTACCAGATGGCAAAATCGACATGAGAGACATAGGCACAGTCGCCAGAAACTTCGGAAAAACAGACCCATAAAACCAAAACGCGACAGCCCATCAATCACATTTCTTCTCCCCACATAGCAAGCCATTTCCTCTCTTCTAGCCTGCTAGTCAGCGAACACAGAGGGGAGGGCGGGTGCGAGTCTCTGTTTGTGAAAAACCGATTTCAGGAAGAGGAATAAGTCTGTTCTCGCACCCACTCCTCTACTTAACGGTTGACAGAAAAAAGCGTTGTGGAAGATTATACTAGAAAGAACATCTGTCTTTCATTGTTTAGGTGCCGCAACTTTCGGTTTAGGAAGGCGGAGGCCTCTCCCCCAGAGTCAAGTCCACAGGAGGGAGTTGCTGACCACTCCTAATTATGGTCAGGGTTACATGTTCCCCAGGACGCTTGTTCCTCTCCGTATAAACAACAAGATCGTTAAGCTTCCTAACGGAAACCCCATTCACCCCCACTATCACATCCCCACCAACCCGAATCTCATGCCCACCAATGACCACAGAAGTGTTCCCACCTTGAAGCCCCGCTGAGTGCGCTGGGCTGCCAGGAACCACATCGGTTATAAGAACCCCTTGTGGTTCCCCCAGCCCCATATATTGGGCAATGGCTAAGTTGATGTCAACCCCAGCGATACCCACCCAAGGATGAACATAACCGCCAGTCGCAATCAAGTCGGGGAGTTCTCTCTTCACCGTGTCGGAGGGAACAGCAAACCCCACACCAGCAAAGGTTTCAGAACCCGAGATTATAGCCGTGTTCACACCAACCACCTGCCCCCTGAGATTGACAAGAGGACCGCCGGAGTTGCCGGGGTTTATGGCAGCATCCACCTGAATAATGTCTATAATCAAGTAGTCTCCGGGAGCCTGCAGTTCCCTACCCAAAGCCGAAACCACCCCAGTGGTTATTGTGTCACTAAGCCCAAACGGGTTCCCAACAGCCGCCACTGGCTCCCCCACAACGAGTTCAGAAGAATTACCAAGCACCACAGAAGACAATGTTGTAACGTTAGAATCAACCTTGACGACGGCTAAGTCACTGTACGGGTCTACGCCAACCACACTGGCACCAGTTGTGTTCCCATCCAAAAACGTAACCTGAATAGTGACAGCATCCTCTATCACGTGATAGTTGGTTACGATGTGACCCTCAAAACCATAAACAAAACCCGATCCCAAACCAGCCTCAGTTTGAATAAGAACCACCGAATCCTTAATCAGATCGTAAATTACAGGCCAAGGCATAAGACCGGTCCGGTTGATGTAACTTAGAATGTTTAACTGCTGTTGTAGATCCTGAAGTTGCAGTCTTTGATTGTCCAAGCGCCTTTGAAGTGCAGAGAGTTGGTTTTGAACGTTAAAATATGCGATGACGAAAATACCAGTATTAGCCAGAAGAATTGCAAGGACGACTGGGTAGATGTACACCCATTTGTTAGACGAAGTAGATGGTTGACCTGACATGAAGTGTACCCTTCTATTGAGACTGGGTAGAAACATGAAATATATGAAGGTTAAGAACGTTACGCCAAGCCAGAAGTGTTCAAGACATAAAAAAAGTTTATAACGGTTATTCTTGATAACATTCAATAGCTGAGCCAGATAATCATGAGCCAAGAGCCAAACAAGGAAAATGTAGTTCTGCTCAAGTTGCTTATCGACAGACCGTCAGATTTCAGGTTTCACGCAGCCTATCTCGCTTATTCGGAAGCATGGGACAAGTCAGCGTCTCAAGAGGTCAGAGGAAAGTTAAACGAAATCATAGAATCCCTCTCTAAAAACGAAATCAACTACCAAAATTTCTACGAGAGGATAAGCCAGTACAGAATGATTACTAGTCCGGAACTTGCGCGCTCTAGAATGTACATAGAAACTCAAAGAAAGAAAGATTGGAGAAGAAGGGAAGCGAAAAACGCAAGAGAAGCAAGGCACAAAAGATAGTGAAGAACACATTTCTGCTGGTCAATTCGCTGAACCTGAACAACCATAAGGCTTAGTAAGTGCTTATAAGCAACGCCAACTATAGTAGTGGCACTCGCTAAGTTGTTCGCCAAACTTGAATGTGAGGACAACAATGGCGTTATACAAGAAATTGAGAAAGAGGATATTGCATGTCTGAAAAGTCGAATGTAATCTATGTTGGAAGAAAACCTGTAATGAGTTATGTGTTAGCCGTGATTACGAGTTTCTCCGGGTCAAACCTCGAAGAAGTCACGTTAAAAGCGCGTGGGCAAGCGATAACGACTGCTGTTGATGTGGCTGAGATAACCAAACGCAGATTCCTTAAAGAATTGAAAATAGGCGAAATCTCTATAGGAACAGAAGAGATGCCGCCAAGAGAAGGAGAAGGCAGACCAAGAATGGTCTCCACAATGGAGATAACGCTGTCACGCAAGTAAGACGAAACTAAAGGATTTTGGTGTGTGCCAAGGATGACCAAGATAGGTGACCGTGTTAGGTGTCCGAAATGTGGAAAAGAAAGTCCCGTTGTTTGGGTTTCGCAAGATGAGAAACTGGCGGCGTTAAAATGCACCGGATATCACAGTCAGATAAGCCCCCCTCCAACAAAGTTCAGCAAAAACATCCAAACCAAGACAAAAAAGGGAATGGTATTTCTCATAGAGGTGGGGCAAAAATAGTGCTCTTCATTTGGCATTCGACAATTCAAGTGAAACCTTTTAATAGTAAGTCTTTAAACGAGCTAACAATCAAATGGGATCCTGGAATGGATTAGATGCAAAGTAGAAGATGGACAACACGAGGACGACCTCGAGGCAGGGGTCATTCCGCAGTTGATATGAGGCTCATCAACTATCTGACAAGAATTTCTGTAAAACACGGAATTGACCCAAACAAACTCTTCAACAAGATTGTGGATGCCTGGAAGAAGCGAAGGTCTAAGTGCAGGCAATTAACGATCCAGTGCCGTGAAAAACTGAGAGACCGCGCCATTTTTCTTATAACTACGGACTCCCAGGTAGTTGCCCAATTTCCTATATCAAAGTGCATTCTAAGAGAAAGACCCCCACCGAAAGAATTTGCATATGTGATGGAACGTGAGAAGGATGCTCTAATGAAGGAAAGAAATGATGGTGGAGTAAGATATTATAAAATTAAGGATTTGAAGAGTGGAATGAAGCGAATTAACTTGAAAGCTCGTGTTCTCGCGATTTCAAGACCTCAATTGGCTCTAACAAAATACAACGATTATGTTATGCTTGCCAATGTAACCTTGACAGACGAAACTCGCACTGTCAAATTGACTCTGTGGAACGGTCGAATAAACTCGCTTTCCATCGATGATATCGTTGAGATTGAAAATGCGAACGTCACCGCCTATAAGGGTGAAACTCAACTGAGAATCGGGAGACACGGCAAATTAAGAGTTATCGAGAATTATGAGGGGGCCCTCAAAAAAGAACCACTAGATACCCCAAATTCAAACAGTATCGCAACGCGCGCGCACGAGTGAGGAGCAAGACAATGCCCCGGGATCCTGTTTGCGGCGTGGTTCTGGACGAAAAGACGTCCAAATTTAAGATAAGTTATGGAGAGAAACATACTATTTCTGTAGCGTGAAGTGCAAGAAGAGATTTAAAAGGAATCCGAACAAATTTGTAAAAGTAGGCTGGGATTCTCCTTGTACGTTTAGTATCTTCTTCTTTGCTGGTAACCTCTTCTTTCACCGTATCTGCTTCCACCATATCTGGGTTGCCGATAAGGCTGATACCGTCTTTCTTGTTCGTATCGTTTATTAGACAAATTGTTCTCTGTGTTGACTTCTGTGATGGGGGATTCTTCTAGGAGTTGGAAGCTGCCGTATTTTCCTATGTTTAGGCGCATGTTCCCTCTGAACAGGTTTACGTAGCCGTTAGTGATGCGTAGGGTGGCTTCCTCGTTTATTTTGTCTATATTGTCGTCCCAGAGCGTTAGATATATGCATCCTGTTTCATCTCCGACCAGGGCGTCTGCAACTCTGCGTACGGAATAGTCTCCTCCTGTGACGTTCCTAACTTGACTTTTGGAGGTCACCTTCACAATCGCGTTCACTTGTTTCGAATTTGGGGTTAATTTCTCCACCTTTACTAACTCTTCACTTTCGGATTGTTCTTTATCTGACATATCTTCTACACTCGTTTGATTCGGGAATGCTGATTAAGAATATAGTTCTTAAGGGTTGCGGTACAAGCGGCGAGCGGAAAGTATGCGCGCACTTGTGTCATAAGCAGTGAATTGTGCTGTTAAGTCTTCAATAGCACCCTTCTTCCTTCCATACCTAACAACAAAAGTGTGAACCCCAGTTTTACGGTCTGCGTCATAGTCTCCAACGGCTTGGATAATGTGGCCACCACAGTGAATTAGCGTCAGCGGTATGGCACCCAACATAATTGATGGAATACTGGAGATTAGCTTGCCGGATATCACGGTCAGATAAGCCCCCCCACAAAGTTCAGTAAAAGCATCCAAACCCAGACGAAGAAAGGAATAGTATTCCTCACAGAGCTAGGCAAAAAGGAACCCTGTATATGACATGCATTGAGATATGAAGTTAAACTCTCATTGGGCATTATGGAACATCGAGAAAATTGGCTATTCATGCATTATTCTACTCTAATTCTTCTATTGTGGTTTTCGTTAAGGATTGTATATTGTTGAATTGTGTTAGTTCTCCGTAACCCACAAGTGTTATGGCGGTTCCCTCGAGTCCCGTTCTAGCAGTTCGTCCGATTCTATGGAAATAGACTAGCGCATCTAATGGAATATCATAGTTTATTATGTGAGTTATTCCTTGAATGTCCAGGCCTCTTGCAGCAACATCCGTTGCAACAAGCAACTTTAGTTTTCCTTTTCTGAAAGAGTTGACAACGAAGTCTCTTTGCGGTTGAGTGAAACCAGCATGAAACGGTTTGGCGTCATATCCTCGCGCCCTTAACCTGTTTGCTAGTGTGCTTGTTCCTGTGCGCGTTCTGCAGAATATTATCGCTCGTTCTATGTGGTTTTCGTCCAAAATGTCACATAAAACTTCAAATTTGTTTTTAGGGTTCACAACCATGTAATACTGGTTTATCTGTGTAAGGGCTATTTCGTCTTTGCTTACGAGTATTTTTTCAGGGTTCTTCATATATCTGTTGCACACATTCATCACTGACTGGTCTATTGTTGCTGAAAAGAGGCTTATCTGCCTGTTTGCTGGCACCCTTGAAAGTATGTATTCTATATCATCTATGAACCCCATATCAAGCATTCTATCAGCCTCGTCGAGAACAACAATTTTCACTGACGCCAGATTTAGTGTTCCTCGTTTCAGATGGTCTATTATGCGACCTGGCGTGCCCACAACAATGTGGACGCCGCTTTCCAATGCGTATACTTGTTTTTGGATAGGTTCTCCGCCGTAAATTGGTAAGACTTTGAATGCTGCGTATTTGCTGAGGCGGCTTATGTGCTCTGCAACCTGCACGGCGAGTTCACGTGTTGGCTCTAAGACTAAGCCTTGGACAGTGTTGCTTTTTGGATTTAGGCGTTCAACCATCGGAATTCCGAAAGCCGCAGTTTTGCCCGTTCCGGTCTGTGCCTGCCCAATAACGTCTTTGCCTTCAATTAATGGGATTATTGCTTGAGCCTGAATCGGGAAAAGACCACTGAATCCAAGCTCTTCAATGCCTCTCATAACTTCTGGGTTCAACGGCAAATCTTTAAAGTATTGTATTTGCATGTGTTTTATTTCTCCTGTCACAAAAATTTCGCATGTAGTTTTCAAAAGCCTTTAAAAGCTTCTTTAAGTCAAACATGAATTAATGTGACAACCCCACTACACAGCAACCCTCGTATAAAAAGTTTACCATGTGCGAAAGAAAATCAGATTGAATCCAGCCTCTCTTAATCATGCATGCATTTTCGCAGTGTCGCGAATTTTGTGTAAGTACTTCTGCAAAGCGAACTAGGCAGTTCCTTTTTTTTTGTTCGATGCCAGAACAGTTATGGATGTAGCAACAGTTTAAGAAACTTCTTAAAAATGTCTGTTCCAACATGCGTTCAGCGATGCAATGGAAACCTTTAACAATGGGTTAAACATATAGACATGAAATATTACACAGTCGGAATTCTTGAGAAAAAGTAGAGTCAGACGAACCGTGAACGCTTTTACTTTTCTCGACAATTCTGTCTGAGTGCATAGGAATTAAGAAAATGGGTAAAAAGAAGGTCATAAGTGAGGAGGAAATTAGCAATCTGGTGCTTCCAGCTACGACTGATGTGCTGGGAATAGCCGTTCGACTAATGGGTTTTGATAGAGTTTTGGTTCGATGTCAGGATGGAAAAGAACGCCTCTGTAGAATCCGAGGTAAAATGAAGAGAAGAGTATGGATAAGAGAAGGAGACGTGGTTCTGGTTTCTCCATGGGACTTTCAGTTTGATAAGCGAGGCGACATCGTGTGGAGGTATAGAAAAAATCAAGTTGAATTGCTGAGAAATAAAGGATATCTTACAACTCTCACAACTGAAACGAGGTAAAAATCAAATCACAACTGGGAATGGATTAGATGCAAAGTAGAAGATGGACAATGCGAGGGCGACCTCGAGGCAGGGGTCATTCAGCAGTTGACACGGGCTTCCTCGAGTATCTTGCAAAAATCTCTTTAAAACACGGAATTGACCCAAACAAACTTTTCAACAAAATTGTGGACGCCTGGAAGAAGCGAAGGTCTAAGTGCAGGCAATTAACGATCCAGTGCCGTGAAAAACTGAGAGACCGCGCCATTTTTCTTATTACTACAGACTACAAAGTGGTTGCGCAATTCCCCATACCCGAGAAACTGCTTAAAGAAACAGCCCCACTGAAAGAATTTACATATATAATTGAACGTGAGAAGAATGCTCTAATGAAGAAAAGAAGTGACAGTGAAGTAAGGTATCTTAAAATCAGGGACTTGAAGACTGGAATGAAGCGAATCAACTTAAGAGCTTGTGTTCTCGCAATTTCAAGACCGCAATTAGTCCTAACAAAATACAACGATTGCGTCATGTTTGCCAATGTCACTTTGACGGATGAAACGGGCACTGTGAAACTGACTCTGTGGAATGGTCGAATAAACTCACTTTCCGTTAATGATATAGTCGAAATTGAAAATGCGAACGTCACCGCGTATAAGGGTGAAACTCAACTGAGAATGAGGAGACAAGGCAAATTAAAAGTTATCAAGAATTATGAAGAGTCTTCAAAAGATAACCAGAGCATACCACAAATCTGTACAGCATCGCAACGTGAATGATTTTCTGGTATATTTAGTACCTCTGAAGACTTGTTCAATGCATGTCGTTTAAGTTGCCTTTCTATTTTGTTGCGAACAAATCATCACATTCCACTATTTGTCCTGGTCATAACTCCTCTAGCCATGTGCTGTTATAGCGTTTTGGATTTCTTGGGCGCACTCCTCAGGACTCATGCGGTCTGAGTCTACAGTTACCTCTGGACGCAGAGGCTCTTCATAAGGTGCGCCTAAGCCTGGAACGGTTGGCGCTTGACCAGACAATCCTCTTTTGTAGATGTCCTTGGGAGCCATGAAGGTTCTTCCTCGCTTAGTCTCACGTTCTATGCAGATTTCAAGGGGACAACGAACATAAGCCTCTATAAACCTTGGAATCATCTTTCTGGCGTTGTCACGATAACGCCGACGATTGCCCGTCGCATCAATGACCACGTTCACACTGTTCTGGGTTAACAGTTTGGCGACAAAGGTTATGGTGGCGTAGACCATGTCTCTTTCAGCTTCACTGTAAGTGGGCTTAGGGGTCATCACGCGCCTTAACATGTCTATAGAAACAACTTGAGCACGAACGTTCTGCTTCTTTAGTCTCTTCATTAACGCCTCAACGATAACAGACTTGCCACTGCCGAGCAGACCAGTAACCCAGACACACCACCCATCCTTCAAAGTGAAACCACACTCAGACAATGTGGGAAATTGAACATCATAAATCTATTGATAAAACCTAAACAAGGGATATGTGAATCACTTGGGAACTTCCAGAACATTCTTTCATAAACTATATATGAGCGAGAGTCGTATTATCGTAAAGAGAACGGGGAGACTTCATATCAACCTTATGCAGTGATTTCGATGGATGCGTTTCTAGGGTTTCGTTTGATTTTCGCCCGTTCTGAGCGCCGAGTGTGTGGCGTGATGAAACAAATATTCCAAAAAAAGGAGGAATGAAAAAATCAAAATAACAAGCAAAAAAGTGTTGATATCGATACTGCTGATAGCTTGCGTTGTTTCAGCGTCTTTCGTGGCGTTACGACTTACCTCAAGTGGAGTGTACGAAGTGCAGGGTTCACACCAGACGATTTATGTGGAACCTTCATCTCTGTGGGTAGCGCCTTGCACGAATTTCACGGTTAACGTCAGAATTCGAGACGTTGTCGATCTCTACGCGTGGCAGTTCAATATGACCTTTGATCCAAATCTAATGCAGTGTGTTAGCGTTGCGGAAGGCGAGTTCCTACGCAATGTGGGAGTAACCACAGGGCTGATTCTTGGCGTAAACAACACTAATGGATGGATTAAGGCGGCTTGCTCGCTTGTAGGGGCAGTCTCAGGAGCCAGTGGAGGTTGCGTATTGGCATACGCCACCTTTCATTGCACAAGTGTAGGTGGAAGCGTCTTAGACTTGCAAGATACAAAACTTCTAAACTCTTCGCGTGTTTCGGTTACTCCCCCTCCAAATTTGGGCGACATTACCGGCGATGGAAAAGTGGATCTAAAGGACGTGTATATCGTTGCTAAAGCTTACTGCTCCAGAGTAGGCGATCCAAGGTATAATTCAACGGCTGACTTGAACAGTGACGGTGCCGTGGACATTGAGGATTTGATAATAGTGACACTCAATTATGGACATATATACCCACCCAGCAACGCGCTGCAACCTCAGAACAACGTAATTGCTCATACCGTGGAGGATGGCTATGTTGCACAAAGTTTGTCGGTGGACCTTGGTGTTGAAACTTTTCCGCCAGGAACCTATAAGGCTACAATAATGGAGGAAGCCTCTACTGCATGGTACATTAACCCGTTTGGCTGGTATACACCGATTGGTACTGTTGTCCCTGATGGTCAGTGGGGCATGGCGCCCGGGATCATAACTATGGTGGAGTTGTTTTCAGGTCCGGCTACCGTTGGTTCTACAGTAGTGTTTACCGTGGACACATATTTCGGCTTCTGGTTAAATAACACGATGACGCTCGGTGGCTTGTTTTACACCGAAAATGCGATACAACCAGATGGGCCACTATATGACCACGCTAAGGTGGAGTATGTAAACCCGTCAAATCCAAGCGAGGGATACCTGATAAGATTTGAAGACTACTGGCTATGCTGGGATCATGATTGGAATGATATGGTGGTAAAGCTTGTTCCGACTTCATACTGGTACAAAGTGAAGTTCGAGTATAGATGCGAGACAGAGGTGATTTACGCACAAGGGATTGCGGACAACCGATATATACCTGGAATGGTCTCTTACTGGAAGTTTGACGAATGGACTGGAACTACCGCAGCGGATTCTGCCGATCTCAATCTCGGAAACCTTGGAACCCTTTATGCACCCCTGCCAACTTGGACAACTGAGTGTAAAGTCGGTCGCGGATTTCAGGGTCACGGTGCCTTAGACTTTACACCGAATCCCACCACTCCCCCCGCGGCAGGTGATTATGTCGAAGTACCGACTAGTACTAATTTAGATATAAACGATGAAATTACGATCGAAGCATGGATTAAACCTGACGCTGTAGATTACTATCGTACAATCCTGAGCAAGTACTGGAACGTTGGTTATTACTTGCGCATACGTGATGGAAGGGTTGAGTTCGAGGCAGGGTGGACAACTCTATCAGATGTACTTATTGCACCAAACAATTGGTACCACATTGCTGGAACCTATGACGGGACTGTTCAGAAAATCTATGTTAATGGAGTCCTTGTGAAAAGCGAAGCTCTATCGTATCATCTTCCTATAGGCGTTACAGCTCAAAATCTGGTGATTGGCGCTCAGACAGTCTCTCATGAACTGGGTTTCGACGGTATAATAGATGAAGTAGCAATATTTAACAGAGCCTTAACCAGAACTGAGATCCAGCAGCACTACCAGAACAGTCTCAGGGGTCTACAATACTGGGAGGGGCTTCCTCTGGAAACCCTCATTACAACACACATAAACGTCTACAACCCAAACCATGGACTGTGGGTCAACGGAACCAAGTACTACGTGCAGGTCCTTAGAGAGGAGAACCCACCGCCCTTCCTGCTAGGCGGTCACACCCTGAAAAACTACACATTTACTCTTCCGCCGAACAAGGGTTTCGAAATAGACTATGACGATGTTGTTAGCTGGCCTAACGACACAACCCAACCCCCTGTACCACCTTATCCCTACGATCTGAAAGGATTCGTTGTCCTTGAGAGCCCAAGTCAGATAGTCGTTAATAATAAGACTGTGCCTCTGTTGCCTCTCGAAGTGGTCGCTGTCTACAACAAGAAAGCCGTGGACATAATCAACAAGATAACCTTCCATCTGAATTTTACCCCGTGGCCTATAGACACGCTTATAGGAAAACTCAAATTCTACGAACCCTACGAACTTTCAGTACCACTTCCATGGGAGCCATCAAACCTGACGCTTGAAGATGTTGTGAAGAGAGAATTAGGACTGTTGCCACCTCCGCCACCTGAGCCAGAGGACATCGACATAGAAATAGAGGAAACAAAAACCTACTTCGACTTCTTAGAATGCGTCACCAAAGAGAGAATAGTGTTCATGTTGTATCCAGGAGACTACATGGTCGGAAGATTCCTGAATCAGATATGGCCTCCCGAAGAGCGCCCATATGGTTTCATGTGGCCACACTGGTTCAACCAATGCATAACACTGGAAAAAGTTGTCAAGATACCACAGTTGGACGAGATAATGGTTCCAGAAGAAATCGTCAGAGACGAGATTATCATAGCACTGCTACAATCAGGTGTTCCGGTCAACAGAGTAAAGGACATCATGGCACGTGTTGAGATAGACATAATCGAAGTTGACGTTGCCGAAGGTGTTGGAGCCAGCATAGATGTCGAATACATCAAACCAGAGATCATCGATCCGTAATGAACCCAGCAAACCAACCGACCACCCACTTTCAATCAACAAAAAACGCCCAAAATATCTAGGTAAAGCGTTAAAGGAGATTAGAGTAGTATGGATACGAAGCAGAAATTCAAGAAAACCCTGCGTATGGTACTGATAGGAATGCTTGCGTTAAGCCTGATCACGATATCAAGGTTTTCAGCGCAAACAATGCCCGCCAACGCCATGTGGATAGAACCCTCCTCCATAAACTTAACGACAAACATTCATACGATTGGCTACAAATTCAATGTAACAGTATGGATCAACCTAACCGTTACCTGTTGGGCATGGCAATTCAAGATGCTCTATAACAAGGCACAGTTAAACGCAACAAGATGTGGCTACACAGCAGGGACTAGAAGCCAGTTCTTCCAAAATATAACCACAATCCCGATTGCCCCAGCGTTTGGTTCCTACAACTCTACCCATGACTACGTCATGCATGGCGAAACATGGGGAGGCAGCGGTCCTATGAGAGCGCCTGGATACGGAAGCTTATCCTGGGTTGAATTTGAAGTGATTGCCGTGCCGTCGAAAGCCGAAGTCCTAACCAGCGTAATCAGCATCTCCAATGTTGATACCTATGCCTTGGACGCAACAGGCACCAAGATTCCTCTAACCCGTTACGACAGCCTCTACACCTTCACTTGGGTGGTTCCACCAACCAACCCATACCTTGCGGTAGACCCAGCCTATGTAGTATTCGACAGATATGAAAACGTCACTTGCAGAAAATTCAACGTAACCGTCCTCATCAAAGAACTACACGTTGCATGGGAACTAACAAACGCCTCCTTCTGCCTACAATTCAACACCACCCTCATCGACATACAGAACTACTGGGTAAATGACTTCTGGGGAGGTTTCAACATAATAATAACTCACGATGTACCTTGGGACATGATATGCGTTAACGTCACAGACCCCGCAACAGTCCCAAGCGGAGACATACCGCTAATCATAATTGAATTCCACGTCGTGTACCAAGGCAGCTCACCGCCTCGCCCTCTATTTGACTACGACGAAACACCACTATTCTTCTGCAGTCACAAGCTCATGGACCACTACATAGAAATACCCACAAGACAACCCGTGGAAGGCCTAGTCAGAATATACTGCCTCATGTTCCTGACACCACCATGGCTTGAAGTCGAACCGACCAGCATCAATTATGGACCCGAACCATCAATAGGCACAGAATTCAACGTCAACATCCTAATAAAAAACTTGGACATGAGATGGTGGCTAGTCGCTATCGAGTTCAGACTAGGCTACAACAGTACTCTACTGGAAGTTGTGAGCGTAACTGAAGGACCATTCCTGAAAGATCCTAGATGGAACTGGTATGGCACCTACTTCGTAAGTTTCATTGAGCCCGACGGAACCTATGGACCACACATACATGTAGGCAACGTTCTTTTTCCCAACCCTGTCACTGGCGAGTGGGATCAAACCGAATTTCCAAATGGCCAAGGAACAGTTGCCACCATCAGATTCAGAGTCATATACCAAGGCGTCTCCCCAGAGGTGGACAGCTGCGTTCTAGACCTCTTCAACGTGAAACTCATAGACAAATACCACTCTGACATTCCTAGCGGGGAGCCCGTCGATGGAACTTACACAATCAAGGGTTTACTGGGTTTTGTCTGCCACGACATAGCGATAACAAGCGTTAAACCCTACAAAACCGTGGTAGGACAAGGCTACTGCTTCACAGCAAACATAACCATCATAAATCGAGGGAACTTCACAGAAACTTTCAGACTCTTCTCCACTTGCGGCTTCATACGAAACCTAACACTCCCTTCTGGAACCGAGATAATAGTTGAGAACCTCATAAACACAACTAACTTGCGTAAAGGAAACTATGGGCTCTACGCCCTAATTCCCCCGTGCTTCGACGATTGCAACCCATGCGACAACATCCGAATCGAAGGCAACTTCACAGTGGCAATGATCGGAGACATAACAGGTAAAACACCAAATGCTCTCGACTTCGTACCCGACGGAAAGGTTGACATGAAAGACATAGGAGTAATCGCAAAATACTTCGGGAAGTCTGTTCCGCCTGCACCCTCAAACTGTGACCTAACAGGTCCAATAGTAGGAGTGCCAGACTACAAAGTCGATATGCGAGACATAGGCGTAGCCGCCAGAAGCTTCGGAAAAATCGACCCATAATCCATAAACATCTTCTCTCTTTTTTTTAACCAAACTCAACAACCATAAACCACACAACGTTGGTCCACTGGTAAAGCTTTAGAAATAGTTATAAACACACGAATCATCGCTTGAAAGGAGACTTAACAGATGGAGTTAAAAACAAATTTTCGAAATCCAGAAAGCCTTTGACCAAAGAATGGGTTGGAACACATACGAGAAACGCAAAACCCCCGAAGAAATCCTAGACTTCATGAAACACTATATAATGGTAACAGTTGAAGAACTGGGAGAAATCTGCAGAATCAGAAAAGAAACGGAAAGGGACAACCGAGTTTTTGATGTGAAGGCTTTGAAACACGAGCTTGTGGACTTGTTCGTCTATCTAATGCAGGCCTGTATGGCGTAGACATGGACCTAGAAAAGGAATACTTAACGAAAATGAAACAACTCGAAGAGAGATTCAGCCCCTCTTGACCCAGAAATCCACGTCGCCTTCACCAGCACAAACGTCGTCCACATAAATATACACTTTGATGTAATATTCTCTAGAGCTTTCACCTATTTCCAATGAAGCAACCACTGTAAACTCTAGATGACTTCTCTCCTTGGGGTCCAAAATCTTGGTGTGCGTGTAATTATACACGCCCGATTTCGGTAGAAGGTCGACTCCCAAGTACAACTTTACATTACTGTTGTGGGTTTCAAAGTAATAGTCACATTTCACAGTTGAATTCATTTTATTTCTGACCTCCAAGAAGAGGGTTGCGTTTTCTGTCACCCTGAACTCCGAAGGCTCTATCCTGTACTGAATTATTTTTAGGGGCGAAACTTCCTCTGGTGGTCGGAGCCAAATCTGAGAAACGAGAAAGGCTGCGGTAACAACAATCACAACAATAATTATCAATGTCACGACTTCTTTTCGTATCAGATACTGTTTTACCAATTGTTTCAGATACTTGATGTTCATTCATCAGCCTTCTTTCTAACTCTTCAAGTAAGAGTTGACGTCCTCCAAGTCAAAACACTCTATTGTTAGGACATTTCTAATAAAGTTGATTAATCTTGTTCGGACATCCAATGGCAGGTTAGGATACCAAAGAGGAGAGGCAATAACCAGTCCCCTCCAAGCAAAAAAGGGCTGTATCACCCTTAACATCTCCTCGTCACCCGTTTTCTCCAAATAGTTCGTCCAGAAAAGATCCCACAGCGTTTCAAACGGTCCACTCAACTCACCATACTTCTGCAACCCATAAAACAAATAGTTGATGCTCATGGCGCTCAAATCGTCCGCGGGTTCACCCCACTCACCACGACTGCGATCAAGAACGGTGAAGTCTACGCCTTTCCTGAACATAACGTTCCACGGATGAAAATCTCCATGAACCTGTGAGCATCGATGACTTAGGGGTTTCAGTTTCCACCTCCACTCCACACACTGCTTCTCAATCTCACAGAGCGTTTTCTCGTCGACAAAATTCAACCCCGATGGATAACTATCTGTCAATCCCATAATTCCTTCTCCGTGCCCGAGTAAATCTCGAATTCGTCTCACGTAGAATCGGGGTGCATCTTTTTTAGAACCATGAATTTGAACCAGATAATCCGAGAGAACCTTGCAGCGGTCCTTATCCGACTTTATGAGACGTTCTGTCTCTCTTATTCTATCCAGGTCAGAATGATACAGGTTGCCTTCTATGCAGTCGGCGACAATAAAGAATTCTGTGCAGTCTCCCACGGATTTCAACGATCCGTCTTTAGTGAAGGCTCCAACATCAACCGAACGCACATGCTTGGGCAACCTGCTAAAAGTGGAATGTTGCCACAACAATATTCCCGCCCTGTCAGAGAAGAAGTCGTGACCGAAGCCCTCTGGTCTCATAGTCTCAAGAACCACCTTCTTCTTTTCCCCTTTGACGGTGAACTCAACCAGATAAGGGACACCGTAACCAAATCCTTTCAACTCCCTATCGGGTTTATGCAGTTTCTTGCCTAGTTCACCAGCCCAGAGAATTTTCACATCAGTTTTATAAACGGTGGAAAGATACTCTCTCAGCTTATCCAACTTCAACCTCAACACTATGGAACCATCCCAAAGACCAAATCGTAAAGAAACATACTTAAGAGTAATCCCAAATACTGAATCGAAACATTAAAAGAGATATGAAGGCAAGGCTTTGAAAACTCAAAAATTAGGCGTTATACTCACCTTAATTGGAATACTCATAATCATACATCACATTTACGTAACAGGCGGCAGACCCTTCGACCCCCAAGACATATTCCACCACGAATTCTTCGAAGCCATATTCATAACAGCCGGACTAGTATTACTCATAAACTCCCACTTCAACAAAAAATAACTAAAACTTCTAAGCGCACATCATATAAGAAAAAATCTTTTAGCTGTATTCTTGCTGAAATCTTCCGTAAACTTCCATTTTTCTTTTGCAACTTGAGAGGATGAATAGACTAGACATATCTTTTGTTTGTGACCTTGTATAGGTATGCTCCTATGGCTAGGAAGGCAAAGGTTATCACCACTAGATAGACGATAAGTGGAGCTATGTCCGTATAATAGCCGTAGCCAACCATAATCCTGCGTAACGTTTCATTTGCTATACTCCACGGCAAATACTTAGCTATGGGTGCGAGAATCCCCAGCATGTGGGTCGGTATGTAGCTTCCAATAAGAAATTGAAGTATAAGGCTCAGCATGTTTGTTAAGCCACCAGCAGTCTCCACATTCTTCGAAATGACCGAGATTATTAATCCTAGACCGCTTGCGCTCAGAGTGGCGAGAATAATTATAGGTATAGTTAGCTGTGGAGCCCAGTTTATGTTGTAAACGTTGAAAACAACATTCACAGTTATCACTATTATGAAGGCAAACGATACTCTAATGAGTGCCCAAAGCATTTCTCCCACCAATATGGCCCAGCTACTTGTGGGAGAAACCATCATTCTTCGGAGATGTCCACGTTCACGTTCATAGGCTATTGATTGACCTGAAAACATTAGACCTCCAATGATTGCTTCAAGACCCAGAATGCCAGGTAACATCCATTCCACATATCGAAACTTTATCACAGCGGTATCTATAATTTCAACGCCCACTGGTTCACTCATAGCCCACATAGACTCCATGACAAAAGTTTGGTTTTCGACAGAAAGCACGGATATATACGGTTTGACAACATCTACACGTCCTTGCGTTATTTTTCTTGTCAATTCACCCGTGAAAGTACTTAGTACACTTTTAACAACCTGATATCTTTGAGGGTCGACAGAACTGTCCACGTAGATCGTCATGTTTGCCTGTTTTATCATGACTATGTTCCATGTGAAGTTCTGGTGAATCACCATTACAGCGTCAAGTTCTCCACGTTTCAATTTTTCCAAAGCTTCAGAGACATTATTAAAAAGATAAATGGGCTTGAAAACCTCTGTTTTGTTCATCTCATCTATCAATGTTTCTGAGACACTTTCAATTTCGGGTATTGGTGATATTGAGGTGTCTTGATTAATTATTCCTACATCTATGTGGATTCTCATTTCTTCGCCTGGGAAGAGTGATCCAAATACATAACCTACAACCAATGTCAATCCTAGCGGTAAGCCTATCAAAAAGAACCAGTTAGATTTTCTTCTAAAGAGGATACGCATTTCTTTCTTCACTATTGCCAAAACTTGTCGTAGCATTCCTTAATCCTCCCTTAGAGTCTTCCCAGTAAGTTTAATGAAAACATCTTCTAGGGTTGGAGAAGAGACCTGAACATTTGTGATGCCGACTTCATGTTTTATTCCTAGTTCTACAATTTTTGGAAGAACTTCATCCGGCTCTTTGGTTAGTGCTTTATATCCACCTTCTACAGGCACTACACTGGAAACAAGAAGAGTTTCTCGAGCATCTGCAACGAATTCCTTCTTTACTAAGCTGCATTTCAATTCAATTACGCTTTCCCCTATCGAATCTTTTAAAGCCTCTGGAGTATCCATGGCAATTATTTTTCCATGATCAATAATGGCAACCTTGTCACTAAGAAAGTCAGCTTCATCCATATAATGCGTAGTTAACAATACACTTCGTCCCTCTTCCTTTAACCCTTCGATTGCATCCCACAGGGCTCTTCTCGCCTGCGGATCCAAACCAGTAGTGGGCTCATCCAGAACAAGAAACGGCGAGTCATTCAAAAGCGCTGCAGCAACAGCAAGCCTTCTTTTCATGCCCCCTGAATAATGTTCTACACGTTTGGCTGCATCCTTATCGTCTAACAGCACCCGATTTAGGGAACTGAAGACAGCATCCTTGACTTTTCCACGCGGGATATTATACAATGCAGCTATGAATTCAAGGTTTTCCTTTCCAGTCAAAGTCTCATAGAAAATGGTTTCCTGAAAACAAACACCTATCAGCGGTCTAATCTTTTCCGTTTCTCTATGGACATCTGTCCCATTAATAAGCATACGTCCTTCTTTAGGCTGCAATAAACCAACAATCAGTTTAGTCAGCGTTGTCTTGCCAGCCCCATTTGGTCCAAGAAGACCGAAACATTCACCTTTCTCCATTGAAAAAGATACATGGTTAACAACTCTATGATCACCAAAACTGAAACTTACATCTTGAACTTCCAGCAACACACATCCCTCCTTCCTAATTTTATTTTGAACTACCTAGATAATAATTTACCTAGAGTCCAAAACTTCGGTAACGAAGTAGTTCGAGCAAAAATACAACAGTGAGATTCGGACTCATCAAATGTTAGATTTTGGCTTAGGCAATATGGAATGCTATTAGACAAAAGAGGAAGACACTTACAATTATAAACTCAGTCAAGCTTTCTTAAACTTCAAGTCTCCTGTCGAATCATAAAGAAACAGAATGGAGTCATTCCTTCATGGAAGTAATAATTGACGGTGGAACCATAGTAACAATAAGCCCCAAAGGAATCATAAGAGACGGCGCAATAATCATCGAAAACGGACGCATCACCAACATTGGAAAAAGCCACGAACTCAAGCAGAAATACCCACGCTATGAAAAAATCGATGCAAAAGGAAAAGTTGTAATCCCAGGCCTCGTAAACACCCATCAACACGCAGCCATGAGTCTCCTCCGAGGCTACGCAGACGATATCCCACTAAAACAATGGCTGGAAAACTGGATTTGGCCCTTAGAAAAGTACATAACCGGACACGACATCTACGTTGGGGCACTTCTAACAGCAGTAGAATCCATAATGGGTGGAACAACAACAGTCAACACAATGTACCACTACATGAATGAGCATAACGAGGCAAAGGCATTCACAGAAACAGGACTGAGAGGCATAATCGGCCATGTGTGCTTCTCATGGAGAAAAAAGGAAGACATAAAGGCATTGACAGCCCTGGCTAAAAACTGGCACAACAAATCAAATGGACTCATCCGAACAAGCGTCGATCCACACGCCCCCTACACAGTCGACCCTGAATACATGAAGGAACTACGAGACCTCACAAGAGAACTTAACCAGAAACATGGGTCATCCAGCACGCCTATCATCTGGCACATGCACATCGCTGAGACTTCAGACGAAGTGGAAAAAATCAAACAAACGTTTAACGTTTCTCTTGAAGGCGGAGTAATCGAATACTTAGACTCCTTAGAGGTATTAGGAAGAGACTTAATCGCTGCTCACTGCGTAGCCCTAACTCCAAAAGACATCAAGATTCTTAGGGAAAGAGAAGTCAAGGTTTCCCACAATCCCATCTCAAACCTCAAACTCGCTTCAGGCATCTGCCCAGTGCCAAAGTTAATGAAGGCTGAAGTGACAGTTGCCTTGGGAACAGACAGTCCCTGCTCAAACAACAACTCCGACATGTTTGAGGTTATGAAGACAGCAGCCCTTCTGCACAAAGGCGTCAACCAAGACCCGACTTTACTGCCAGCCGAGCAAGTCTTGAGGATGGCAACAATAGAAGGCGCAAAGGCACTGCTGTGGGATCATCAAATAGGGTCAATCGAAATCGGCAAGGACGCGGATTTAGCGATACTTGATTTCAAGAAACCTCATTTACACCCCATTCACAACGAACTCAGCCATCTCGTATACTCAGCCAGAGCAGCGGATGTGGACACGGTCCTGATAAAAGGCAAAATCATTATGGAAAACCGAGAAATAAAAACGATGGATATCCATCACGTCTTGGAAATGGCGGAGAAAACAAAGGAAAGCCTATTAGAACGTTTAGCGGAAAAGCAATAGTCAAACCATAAAAGGTGATATGAATGGCAGACTTCAAAGTTAAAGACCCCGACTTAGCCTTAAAAGGAAAACTCCTCATAGAATGGGCATCAATCCACATGCCAGTCCTCAACCAAATAAAACACCAATTTGAAAAAGAAAAACCCCTCAAAGGCTTCACGATAGGCGCATGCATACACGTAACAAAAGAAACAGCGGTCCTCATGAACACCTTCACTGCAGGAGGAGCTGACGTCGCCCTATGTGGATGCAACCCCCTATCAACCCAAGACGAAGTGGCAGCAGCACTCGCAGAACAAGGAATCAACGTGTATGCTTGGCGAAACGAAACCACTGAAGAATACTACTGGTGCATCAAAAAAGTCATCGACCACAAACCCGTAATCACATTAGACGACGGAGCCGACCTAGTGAGCACTGTCCACATGAAAAGAAAAGAAGCGCTAGAGAAGATTAAGGGCGGCACAGAAGAAACGACCACTGGGGTCGTGCGCTTACGGGCAATGGAAAAAGCAGACGCCTTAAAATATCCAATAATAGCCGTGAATGACGCCTACACAAAATATCTCTTTGACAATCGCTACGGAACAGGACAAAGCACAATAGACGGAATAATCCGAACCACAAACCTACTCCTGGCTGGAAAAAACTTCGTGGTGTGCGGTTACGGATGGTGCGGCAGAGGAATCGCCCTAAGAGCGCGAGGCATGGGCGCAAACGTGATCGTTACAGAAGTAGACCCCGTAAAAGCGCTGGAAGCGGTCATGGACGGCTTCCGCGTAACCTCCATTGGTAACGCTTCTTCAATGGGTGACATTTTCGTCACAACTACGGGAGACATAAACGTCATCCGAAGAGAACACATGCTGAAAATGAAAAACAACGCACTTCTAGCCAACAGCGGTCACTTCAACGTTGAAATCAGCATCCCCGACCTAGAAAGATTAACATCTTCAAAAAGAAACATCAGACCAAACCTAGAAGAATACCTTCTTCAAAGCGGAAAGAAACTCTATTTGCTGGCGGAGGGAAGACTCGTTAACCTTGCAGCGGCGGAGGGACATCCTTCGGAAGTTATGGATATGTCCTTCGCAAACCAAGCCCTGTGCGTCAAATACATAGCACAAAAAGCCGAGATGAAGCCGAAGGTCTACAAGGTCCCAAAAGAAATCGACAACCTCGTAGCGAGTCTAAAGCTAAAGGCTATGGGAGTGGAAATCGACACGCTCACAGAAGAGCAGAAAAAATACATCACTACATGGGAAGCCGGGACCATCTAAAGTTCAAGCACAATGATAAAATTTATAATAGGGTTATAGACAACATGGCTACACTGTGGTGAAAATCGTATGGTGAGCAAAGATCAAGCAATAGGTGGACTAATCTTCATTGTCTGCGTGATTGTTGCGATCGGATACGTGATAGCCCTCTTCTTGCCAAAAGAACTGTTTTCATTGTTCAATGCCCTACCCCCCGTGGATTTTCAACTCTGGCTTATTGCAGTACCAGTACTCATAGCATTCCTTGTCGTGCTGTTCATCGGAGCTTGGATAGGCTGGACAATGGCAACAACTCCCCCACCGAAGCCTCTAGAAGAAATCGAAGCCGAAGAGAAAGCAGAAGAGGAGAAGGAAGAGAAAGCTGAGGAAAAGAAGAAAAAGTAGTCCAAACATCGAAAATTATTTTTATTTTTTGCCCCTTCTTATCCACTGGGCTGGACATGAGTGACATTAAAGGATTAGTTCTCTGTGGTGGACCTGGTATAAGACTGAGACCCATCACCTACTACTTTCAGAAAACAATGATTCCCATAGGGGCAAAGCAAAAGCCACTTTTAGAGTATGTGGTGCGGCTCCTCAGATTCCATGGAATCACAGATTTAGCTTTTCTCGTTAACTATAAAGCAGAGCAGATTCTAAACTACTTTGACAATGGCTCAAGGTTCAACGTGAACATCTCTTACATCCATGATGAAGAATCGTTGAAGGGTACGGCTGGTTCTGTGCTAACCGCTTTCAGAAAAGGTAAGATAGACACGAACGACACCGTTCTTGTTTATTACGGAGACATCCTCACAAACATGGATCTGCGAGCCCTACAACGTTATCACAAAAACAAACGGTCTTCTACCACGGTGGCTTTGGCGTCAGGCTTTACAGTCAGAGTGGGTTTAGCTGATCTTGATAGAGAGGGTAGAATTCAAGGATTCGTAGAGAAACCCACATTAGAAAAGCCAGTGAGCATTGGAATACTGATCCTTAATGGAGAGGTTCTTGAGGACATGGAGAAGTTGGCAGAGAATAGGCGCAGGTTGGACTTGATGAAAGACGTTATTCCGTATCTTATAAGGGTTGGAAAGCCTGTCTATGGTTACTTGTCGGATGCGTTTTGGTATGACGTCGGCAGCACCGAAGCATACGAGAAGCTCGATCAGCGGCTTGTTGAAGACACTTTGTCTTATCTCTTCTGATTAGCCTCGTACGACTGTGCGAGAGATTATTTTTTTTGCGGTTTGAATGAACATCTTCATCTTCTTTTCGGAGAAAGGTTTTAGGTTTTTGAAGTTGGGATTTAAGGTTGCTGTATTTGCCTTGTAGTTTTGTAAGACGTATTTTTTGCAGCCCTTTATTTGGTGACATATTTTTTGGATGTCTTTTGGGTTATGGATTGTTGGAACTAGTGTTGTTCTGAACTCATATTCAATCGTTGATTTTAGGATGATGTCCATTGTTTCTTTGATTTTTTCTACTAATTGTTTTGTGTGGACTCCAGATGCGTTATGATACTTTGGTTCGGTTAGTGGAGCCTTGATGTCCATAGCCACATAGTCAACCAGCTTGTGGCTGAGAAGTTCTCTTATAGCCTGAGGATTTGTCCCGTTGGTGTCTATCTTGACTAAGAGGTTCAGTTCTTTCAGTTTTTGGCAGAGGTTTGGGAGGTCGCTGTGGAGTGTCGGTTCTCCACCCGTGATGACGGCGCCGTCTATCCAGTCTTTGTTTTTCTGCAGGTAGGTTTCTATATCCTTGAAAGGGATA
>Ga0315314_1001288_pt1 | contig 23125 bp, 21 predicted proteins | sample TDP9_MG_FD_203631 | JGI IMG/M metagenome (GOLD analysis project Ga0315314, IMG submission 203631) | Freshwater sediment microbial communities from Lake Towuti, South Sulawesi, Indonesia - TDP9 | ecosystem: Environmental > Aquatic > Freshwater > Lake > Sediment | place: Indonesia: South Sulawesi... | reverse complement strand
TGCCCCACAGCGGGTTCGGGATGGGGATCGAGCGAACGCTCCGCTGGATTTTGGCGCTTCCCCACATCAGAGACGCATGTCTCTTCCCTAGGACTCCCGCTAGAGTGTACCCTTGAAGAGTTCGGAGACTTCAAGAAAAAGAGGCTGGCGTGGGTCTAAACGTACTGCTGGCAGTTGGTGCAGTACCACCTGTTCGCCTGAGGAACGAAGGTCAGCGCTCCGCCGCACCGCGGACACGCCTGAACCGCGGCAGTCGGGGCGGGTGTGGTAACTACCGTCACAGCTGGCGCTGGTACGGGGGCAACGACAGGAGCCGCCGGCGCTTTCTGCGCTATCTCCTTGAGCGCCTCCTCGACCGAGTACTTTATCAGCGCGGCATAGAACCCAAGCCCAGCCACGCAGAACCCTATCACAAACAAGAGCACTCCCACGACGAGCGCTGTGGTGGTGTGTTCGTAGTAGTAGGCCATGAGACCAAGAACGACGCCCGCACCAATGATGATTATGCCTAGCAGCGCGAACAGGAATCCAACGACTACTGACTTTAAGGCTAGACTGAAGCTTCTTCCCCAGCCTGGCATCGTCTTACACCTGCCCCAGACGTAGCGCCATCGCGATTAATAGGTTTTCTTGTCGCTGCCCGGCTCGAACCACAGGATGTAGCATCGGGCTCTGAAGCTCATCCCGGCAAGAGATCACGCGTGTAAAGTTCGCTGAACTAACCTGTCCGACGCGGGTAAACACTCCCGTAGAGATCTCTTCCACAGTAAGAGCAGAACCTCGAGCCGGAAGTAACGACGTTCCCACAACTCGGGCAGTACACGCTCCCGGAAGACGGTGGTTGAGGAGAGCCCTCAGATGGCGGTAAGGACGGAGCCGGCGTCAGGGGTGGATAGGTCGGGGGCGCGTAGACTGGGATCCGAGGTCGAGGCGCCGGCTGGAAGACGGCTCTCCTCGCGTACACAGCAACCAGAGCCGCGAAGCTCAGGAATGAGCCCACGTAGCTGGACTGATAGGGAGCAAAAAGGTATGCGACCCCCGCCGCAGCCGATAGGGAGAGGGAAGCATAGAGCATCGTCCTGCTGCTCTGCAACACCATAGCAACCCCAGCGACCATGCCCAGGCTCCCCGCCAAAACAGAGGCAGCGTCATCAATGCTCAGCAGCACCCCCCAGACGAGACCGAAGGCTATAGTAGCAACGCCCAGACCGAGGACCAATCCGTCCTTCGCCTTCATAAAGGGGGTCGGGGGTGACAACCTGAACACCGGGAACGAGTCCATTCAATACGATACGAGAGTCTATTTTAACTTAGCTCGAGTCGCTACCCCGTCTTCCCGGCGTACCGCCCTTTAGCCCCAAGCTCCTCCTCGATCCCTAGGAGTCGGTTGTACTTCGCCACCCTCTCTCCCCTAGCCGGGGCGCCAGCCTTGATGTATCTGGCTCCCAGCCCAACCGAGAGGTCTGAGATGGTCGTGTCGAGCGTCTCACCAGACCTGTGGCTGACCACCACCTCATACTTGCTGGCGAAAGCGGTCCCAGCAGCCTCCATCGCCTCCGAGAGGGTGCCGATCTGGTTGACCTTGAGAAGCAGAGCGTTCGCCGCGCCCAGCCCGATTCCCCTCCTAAGGCGTTCGACGTTGGTGACGAAGAGGTCGTCCCCCACCACCAAAGCTCTGTCTCCCACCCTCCGAGTCAACGCGGCGAATCCATCGAAGTCCTCCTCCCACAGAGGATCCTCCAACAAGACTACCGGATACCTCTCCACGATCTGCTCGTAGAAGGCGATCATCCCATCTCGATTCAGTTCCACATCGTCCATTCTGTACAAGCCTCTCTCCTGAACGTAGAAGCTGGAAGCCGCGCTGTCGATGCCGAGGGACAACTCCTTCCCAGCCACGTATCCAGCCGCACCTATAGCCTCCACAAGGGCGTCCAAGGCCTGGAACGTACTTCTCATGGGCGGCGCGTAGCCCCCCTCATCCCCCACGTTAACCGCGGAGGGACCGTACTTGCTCCTGAGTATCTGCCGCAGGGCGTGATACGTCTCCACGCCCATCCGCAGAGCATGGGCGAAGGACCCAGCTCCCGAAGGCACAACCATGAACTCTTGGATCGCAAGCTCGTTCCCCGCGTGCCTCCCCCCGTTTATCAGGTTCATCATCGGAATCGGCAGCCTCCGCGACTCCTCTCCGCCCAGATACCTGTATAGAGGCTGCCCACGTCCCGACGCCGCGGCTTTAGCCGTAGCCAGAGACACCCCCAGGATCGCGTTCGCGCCCAGCTTGGACTTGTTGCTTGTGCTGTCGAGCGCCAACATCGCCCCATCTATCTCACGCTGCTCTCGAACGTCGATGCCCAACAGGCGCGGCTGGATGACATGGTTGACGTTCCCAACAGCCTTGAGCACCCCACGCCCCATGAACCTAGTCCTGTCGCCGTCTCTCAGCTCCAGAGCCTCGTACGAGCCCGTCGAAGCTCCCGAGGGGACAGCAGCCACACCCCGAAAACCACCGTCAGTCCAAACCTCAACCTCTAACGTCGGGTTCCCACGAGAATCGAGGATCTCCCTTGCCCTGATCCCCGAGATCCGAAATCCACCACCCTCAGCCATAGACCTCGACTCCAAAGCTGTTATTACCATAACAGGCAAGAATAAGTCTGACTCAACCTCAAACCGGAAGTCTTCGAGGCCGATCTCGTTCTTGGGTCGAGAGCCAGACCGCGTGACCATCACCTTCGAGCCGATCGGAAAGAAAGCCGCCTGCAGACCCCGAGAGGATTTGCTGACAATCGCGATACGCTCAGGAGTGGGGATCAGGTCTGAGTGCGGCGGGAAGGGCACCTGCGGGAAGTGCCTCATAATCACCTCGACGCCAGACAGACTCGGCGGGGTCACGGAGGCCGAGCGAAAGCTCATCCCCGCCGCCCGACTCAGATCGGGCTGGAGACTCGCCTGCCAGTCCAGAGCCACAGGCGACACAACAGTCTCGATACCAGAGGAGAGCAGGGTCGGGGAGAGGAGAGTCCTCACCAGAGGAGTCGAGAGAGACCTCAAGGTCGAGCCCGCTGTCCAAAAGGTCTATCTTGAGATGCCGAAGCCCAGTCTCGAGGACCTCGCTCCTGACGCTGAGAGGCTACTAGCCCACATCCCAGACAGGTTGAGGGGCCGCGGCTTGGAGATCGACCCAACGGTTCTGAAGACGCTCCCAAGCCTGCTACGCAGCTCGGACTGGAAGGTCACCGTAACGATCTGGAACGATCGCGAGGTAACGATGGTCGAGGCGGGAGACACAACTCGAGGAATGTACGGGGTGGCGGTGGACATCGGCACCTCCAAGATCATCGCCTACCTAGCCAACCTGCGAACCGGAGAGCTCCTCGCCACCACCTACATCGAGAACCCCCAGATCGCCCACGGGGAAGACGTGATCACGCGAATCTCCTACACCATGAAGGACGCGCGGAACCTCGAGGAACTCCAGAGTCTTGCAGCGGGGGGAATCAACGAGGTGATCGCTGAGGCTTGCGCACAAGCGGACCTAAGACCCAACCAGATCTGCGAGATGACCGTCGTCGGGAACACGGCGATGCACCACATCTTCCTCGGCATCGATCCCAAGCACATCTCCCTCGCCCCATACACACCCGTCCTCAAGAGACCGCTCAACGTCAAGGCGCGAGAGTACAAAGTAGGGATAAGCCCGGGCGGAGCGATCCACGTCCTGCCAACGATCGCCGGCTTCGTCGGCTCGGACAACGTCGGGGACATCCTAGCAACGAACATACACAGGAGCAGAGAGACCTGCCTCCTCCTAGACATCGGCACCAACACGGAGGTCACCCTCGGGAACCGGACCGACATGCTGTCCTGCTCCTGCGCCTCAGGACCAGCCTTCGAGGGAGCCCACATAAGACACGGGATGAAAGCCGTCACAGGAGCCATCGAAAGAGTCAGAATAGACCCCCAAAGCTTCGAGGTCTCATACCAGACCGTCGATCGGGCGAAGCCCTTGGGAATATGCGGATCCGCGATGGTAGACATCATGGCCGAGATGCTCAGAGCCAGCCTCCTCGACAGGAGCGGACGGATAAGAGCAGAAGCCCCAACCCCCCGCATCAGAGAGGAGGATGGAACGCTCAGCTTTGTGGTCGCGTGGAGAAAGGAGACCACGACCGCAAGCGACATCACCGTGACCCAGAAAGACATCCGAGAGCTGCAGCTCGCCAAGGCAGCCATCCACACCGGTTGCGCGATACTCATGAAGAGGAAGGGCGTCAGCGAGAGGGATGTGGCGAAGGTCTTCATAGCCGGCGCCTTTGGGAACTACATCGACCCAGCCAACGCCGTAACTATAGGGCTCGTACCAGACATACCACCAAAGAAGATACGCTTTGTTGGAAACGCAGCGGGATCGGGCGCCCTCATGGCCCTCCTATCCAAGACGAAGAGGAGGGAAGCGCTGAGAGTATCGAGACAGGTGCGGTATCTAGAACTCGCAGCCGATCCAGACTTCCAGTCCGAGTTCACCTCAGCCCTATACCTCCCCCACAGGGACCCCAAGCGGTTCCCGTCGCAGACGACAACGGCGCAGCCATGAGTCTCATCATCCAATCCGAGAAAAGCTAAAAAGAGAAAGCCCTCCATATACATCAAACAAGTGTCATGACCCCACGCTGAGCGTGTACGGGACCCTTCTAGTAGAACCTCCGATCTGGGGTTGTGTTGTTGTTTGTCCGAAAAAGAGAGGCACTGTGACCCTAAGTGCGAGTTCTTCCGGTGCGGTCAGAGGGCTCTGATCTACCAGAGAGGAGGAGCCTACTGCCGCTGGGGAGACGACGTCTGCTCCGCAGCAACGTGCAACTACGCCACATGCCTTAGAGCCAGGCTCCTAGCCAACGGCGTTTGCGGCCTAAGCGTCAAGAGGAAGACGGCAGAGGTCGAGGAACCCGAGGAACCAAAACTGGTCGTCAGACCGGACAAGCTAGACAAGAAGATTCTGAAGAAGGTAGGCTCCGACATCTTGGAAGAGTATGGATAGCATCCCAGTGGCGCGCTACATCAGCGTCGGAATCGTGAACCTAACCACGTCCAAGACCGCCCTCTTGACATACTCGTTAAAGTGCTGGACGATGTCTCGCGTGGTCACAACGCCATAGAGGATATCTCCCCTAGCCACAGGCAGCCTTCGGATCTTGCTCTTCTCCATGATCTCCGCGGCGGTGCTGAGATCAGCGTCTGGGTCAACTGTGATCAGCGGAGAAGCCATTATCTCACCCACCTTTACCTTTGAAGGGTCCATCTCCTTCGCGACGACTTTCCAGACCAGGTCTCGCTCTGTCACGATGCCCACGGGTCTTCCCTCTTTCAGGACGAGGGCATAGCCCCTCTGCTTCTCAGCCATAACCTTCGAAGCGCCGGCCACAGTGTCATCCACGCTCACGTCCACTATGTCTTTCGTCATCAGATCCTTGACCCTGTATACCATGAAGCAAACCCCGCCTGTTTTATTCCATAGCACCTTAAAAACGTTTGACCGCTAACCCGACCCGAGACCATCCGAAACTTACCCCAGTCCAAACGCTTATATATTCAACGCAAGCAAAAACCGAGGCTAACGCGAGGCGCATTGGGCGTGGATCATCTGGACTGGCATTAAGCCTTCTCCGCACCCCGTCCTGTGAGCCTTGCGGGTCGAGGGTTCTTCATCCAATCCGGTCAGATTCTACTTTTTACCTGAGCTGGAGCTGGTAGGAGACACCCTCAGCCAGAAAAAGGAGGGATCTGTTTTGAGCATGAGAGACGTAAAGGTGTTACTTCCCGTCGAGGATCTTCCAACCCACTGGTACAACATACTGCCCGACCTACCGAAGCCCCTACCACCGCCACTCAACCCGAGCACCATGAAGCCCATGGAACCGGGACCTCTGATGAGGGTATTCGCCAAAGAATGCGTCCTCCAAGAGGTCTCACCCGAGAGGCGAATACAAATTCCTGAGGAGGTCAGGGAGGCGTATCTGAGACTTGGCAGACCGTCGCCGCTCCACCGGGCGCTGAGGCTGGAGAAGAAGTTGGGCACACCCGCCCGGATCTTCTTCAAGCGCGAGGACCTCAGCCCCGCAGGAAGCCACAAGCCAAACACCGCCATAGCCCAAGCCTACTACAACGCCAAGGAGGGAGTACAAAGGCTGACCACAGAGACCGGAGCCGGACAGTGGGGCACAGCCCTCTCTCTAGCCTGCGCCATGTTCGGGCTCGGGTGCACCGTCTACATGACTAGGAGCAGCTACGAGCAGAAGCCGTACCGGAGGGTAATCATGGAGCTATACGGGTCAAAGGTCTATCCGTCGCCCAGCGACAAGACCAACGTGGGAAAGAGCTTCCTGGCAAAGGACCCGAACCACCCCGGAAGCCTAGGCCTAGCCATCAGCGAGGCGATCGAGGACTGCCTCTCCGATGAAGAGGCGAAGTACTCCATCGGCAGCGTCGCCAACCATGTCCTCCTCCACCAGACCATCGTGGGGCAGGAGGCAAAGAAGCAGATGGAGGCACTCGGCACATATCCAGACGTGATCACCGGATGCATCGGGGGCGGAAGCAACTACGCGGGTCTCTGCTACCCCTTCATGGAGGACAAGCTCAAGGGCAAAGCCAACTCAGAGTTCATCGCCGTCGAGCCTACAGCAGTTCCATCGACCACAGGAGGTAAGTACGCCTACGACTACGGCGACACCGGCAAGATGACCTTCCTGCTCAAGATGTTCACGGTGGGTCACACCTTCCAGTGTCCACCCATCCACGCCGGGGGTCTGCGCTACCACGGAAAAGCGCCTACGATGTCCCTACTGATCAAGGAGGGGTACATGAAAAGCGTTGCCTACAACCAAAACGAAACACTAGAGGCTGGAAGGCTCTTCACCCAGACGGAGGGGATAGTTCCAGCACCCGAGACGAACTACGCCATCAAGGCCGCCATCGACGTCGCCAACCAGTGCAAGAAGACAGGCGAGCGGAAGACGATACTGCTAAACTTCAGCGGGCACGGCCTCCTCGACCTAAAGGCTTACGAAGACTTCATGAGTGGAAGGCTCCCGGACTTCGCCGCATCCCAAAAGATGATAGCGGAAAGTCTGACCAGCCTACCGGCGGTACCTTGAACCTGACCCCACATCCTTCACTTTTTCCAGCGTTTTTTGAGACCTGAATTCTAGACCGATAACTTCGCAACAACACTCCTGGTCTATTTTAGAAGTATCGTGGCTACGTTTTCAACTGTCGCGGCGCTTGCTTGGGTCCCATCCGCGGTCAGCAACTTCAACCCTTTCTCCCTAGCTATTGCGATGTACAACGAATCGTAGACCGTTATGTCCCGAGCGAAGGCTATCTCAACTGCTCGGTCGATGTACGCGAATTCGCCCTCGACCTTGACAGCCCTCTCCGCGATCTCCCCCAAAGCCTTGAGCATCCTTTTCGCCTCTTCAAAGGAGATCGCACCTTCTCTCGTCCTCTTCCATACGGCGTTAGCAGCTTCTTTGATCACATGATCTATCGACAGAGTTCCAGCCTTGAGGTATTCCGCGACTTCCTCCCACCCATCCTCCTTCAGAACGAATTTCGTCAGAGCCGAGGCGTCAATGACGATCACGGTCTTCCCTCACAAGGGTTCTAGCCGTCCCCCGAGGCGCTGGAGTGACGCCTCTCAGAAGCTTGACGGCCTCATCAACCGCCCTGACCCTCTCGACCTCCTCGATCCTAGCGATGATCGACCGTCTGATCTCCTCCGGCCAGTCCACAACCTTGTTGTACGCCTTCATCTTCTCCCTAACCCATTCGGGAACCTTAACGCTCACGACCGCCATGAAATCGCCTAAGTAGACAAGTTGGTCTACAAATTTATAAACCATATGATAAACCTCTGGCAGTCCCCACGACGCTCACGAAACCGACTCATTTAAGCACCTCTCATTTGTCCGGATAGCGAGGACTTGGTTTCCCATTAGGCAACGTTAGGGGACAGCGTGACTAAGTCCCTGTCCTACCGTGCGGGAGGCGGAGGTCAACACATCGTAGAAAGACGACGGGTTAGCTCCATGTCGTTCGAGTCAGAAAACTGGACCTTTGCTGTAGAGTTCGATCGGGTCGACGTAGGTGAGCATCTCGGTCCTCGTCATTGTCCCTGAGGCGACATCCAGAATGGTCGAATACAGCCTCTCGCCAGCTTCCTCGATCGTCTCCTTGCCCTCGATAACGGTGCCCGAGTAGAAGTCCAGGTTCCACCCACCCATCTTGAGGGTCTTCGGGTTCGCGCTGCACCACATCAGAGGCGCGACCACGCTACACGTCTGATAGAGAGGGCTGTCTCCTGCGTAGCCTCCTCCACCCAGCTGAAAAAGGACGATCTGAGCCCCCGCCGCCGCGTAGCCCACGAAGATCGAGGTCCTCGCCGCCCAGTTGTCAACAAAGTAGAGACCCCTTCCCTCAGGCCGCTCAGCATACTTCAGCACCCCCTGGATCGGCATCGAGCCCGCCTTATGGATCGCTCCGAGAGACTTCTCTTCGAGCGTCGAGATACCGGCTCTGATGTTCGCAGGGATAGGGTTCATGGTTCTGATGTCCTGTCCCGTGTGTTTGGCGCGATCCTCAACCTCCTCGGCAACCCGCAGGATCTCGTCAGCCACCCTCTTGTTCACAGCCCTCTTAGCCAGCACATGCTCGGCCCCGATGATCTCCGTGTTCTCACCAAACATCGCAGTTCCTCCCACCTTGACGAGCTTGTCGTAGACGTATCCGACGGCGGGGTTACCTGCAATGCCCGAGATCGGGTCGGAAGACCCGCATTTGACACCTAGGGTCAGGTGATCGTCGGAGCAGGGCTTGCGCCTCAGCTTCGAGGCTTCGTAGACCATTTCCCGCGCCAGCCTGACTCCCTTCGAGATGAGACTCATGGTGTCCCCTCCATCGGGTGCGAGTATCTCAACCCTCTTGCCTGACTTCGTGATCTCCTCCGCCAAGGATTCAGGCGCCATCTCCTTCTCGTCCACAGCCAGCCCCGAGCCGTCCAATATCACGGAGACCACATTCGGGTTGAGGCCCAAGCCGACGTGGAATCGACGGAACATCGCACGATCCTCCGCCGGCCGCCCACCAGCCATGCTAGGGGTTACAATGGTTTGAGTTCCAGCGACGAAGCGGCAGATCGTGCCCGCCACGATGCCGCTGGGGACGATCAGGACGTGGTTGCGGACGCCGTATGAGCCGTCCGGGCGCTCATATCCAAGAAATGTCGTGGTTAGCTACCTCCTCTGAGGATCGCGGACTCAAAGGTCAGTGAGCCCTAGCGGTACTTGAGGATATGGCGCGCGATAGACGCTTATCTTGCTTCTGCCCCCCCACCCAGGGTACGGGTTACGTCGATTAGCTGAGTCTCTCACGGGACACCAAGTGCTGGAGTGACAGCCTACGAAAGACTTCTCCACCTGAGTTCCAACAAAGGATTCGTGAAGCACCTTTCCTGAACAAAGCGGGACCAGTAATTCATTGTACACGCTCTTTCGGGATTCGAAAAATATACTTCAAGATGTATGGCTCTATCCCGAACATCAAAACTCGTAAGAACCGCATCTTGCTGCCTTATCTCGGTCTTCCTAGGGCGACCCGCTTCAGCAAGTGTGTCACACAAAACAAGAAGATAAAGAAGAGGAAAACGGGAAGCATCTGTTGGAAAGATCGAGTTTGAAAACAGTTCCGCCCAAAGTCTCTTATCATGCATGGAAGCAGAAAGAGCTGAGCTAAGGAAAATTGGCGCTAGACCAGGTTTCTCCCCCGAAAGTCGTTCTTCAAGATCTGTAATTTCGTGAGCGCTCAAAACACCATGGTTGGCTCTCAGCCTCTCGCGTGTCACGGTCTCAGACTCCTCTTTCGCAGCACGAAACAGAATATTCTGCAACTCATAACTCTTGACAACATGTGAATTCGGATCCCAATCATCAAGATCTCCGTCGTTCTTTTGGAAATCATAAAAGGAGTTCAAGAGAGCAGAATAACGTAAATTCACCCGAGGCTCGTATCTGAACTGGCCTGTTGCGACATCAATGCAGGATTCTAGGTTTGCTAAATCGAAACCGAAATCATGAAACATAGAAGCGATCAACCAAGGAAGGTCCATTCTCGGGTATCTGTTGCACAAAACAAACGGTGACAGGCGTGATTCTAAGCAGCTATCTAAGACCAAGGCACCCATCAAGAATGTTTGAAATTCATGGAGAAAATGATCTCTTGATTCTCCTTTTCTTCGCGCCATTTTTTGCAAGTCTCTAGAGATTTGAAGTCGTTTGCGACACAGATGAAGGCCGTATTTTGATACGAATATATTCTCTATGCATTGAGATGCAAGCTTGTATTGAACACTCAGGCGAACAGGAGTTTGAGTACAGAAGTAGTCTATTGCAAATTGCTTTAAATAGTCCGAGTATTCTAGGTTTTTAACTTTCCGAAGTTTCTGCACCAAAACTCGCGGAATGACCCAACCCGAATCTATCTGTCTCTTGATTACTTGTTTTTCCCCTGCATCTACTTCGAAAACTTTGCATACAACAGAAGGTTCGAGTATCCTACATATGCCTTTGACTCGGTCGACTGCCCCAATGGCTAGGTTTAAGGTTGCTGCCTTCTGTATGGTCTGCGGATCAAGGACTCCGCCCATCGGAATGTATAGCACTACCTTAACAGGTCCAATGCTAGAACCTATCTTCGGAACTGCCTGCTCCATGGGGACTGGAATGTATTGACTTCGCCTCTCCTCCAACAATTGAACGTCCGCGACCAGAATTGCCCCATTCTTGTGCACGAGGAAAATGTCGGGGTTCCAAGTCGTAATCGTGCCAAGGGAATCTCTGAGCCTCTCAACGAATTGTTTTTTCCTACTTTCATCCTTGGAATAGCCCTGAGGAATCAGATACGACAAGATCTCCCCAATCGATTGTTCTTTTGCGACCACGTACGCGGTGTTTGACATTCTTGGTATCAGCCTTTAGGGAATAGCGTCCACGGCAGATTGCGTCTGCTTCAGCAATTTTTTGATTGCATCTTTGTCTTCTTGAGAAAGTTTAGCACCCTGTAATGCAGCTATGGACGTGAGCAACGCATTCCATTGAATTCTTATTGATTCCACTGTACTCTTGATTGAACTTTCAGCAGCAGGGATGTGAAGTGAGCGCAGACTTCTGATCCTGCCAGCGTATGAAAGCAAAAGAGGACCGATTCCATAAGTAGGATCCTCGACGAGCTTCCAGAAAACCTCCCGAGCTTCTTTCTTCGGCGTATTGCCTAGGACATTTCGAAGATCCTTCAATTGGTACGGGTCACGAATGGTTTTGTTTTCTATCTTCCCGAGAAAACTTTCAATAACACGAGGTCTTTCCTTCCTAGTTGATAACTTCAACTCCTCAGCCTTCTCTATAGCTCTGGCAAGTTCTATCAAATAGGATGGGTCAAGGCCGCCGGGCTTCTCAGGGAAAACTGCTCTAAGTTGAACATTCTTGGAAAACATACGAACCAAAAGTGCGTTGTTTATTTCGCTCGGGCGCATTCCTGTAATATGCCTGAGTAGCCGCTTATCCTTTTCAAGCTCAGGTTTTAGCTTCAAGTATTCGTTGAGTGCCATTGCTCTAGCCATTGCATTCCAAGGAACTCTGGCCATATGAATTGTGAACATAGTCGCCAGATTTTCGTCATCAGCCAAAGCCTTGGGCAGTATGTTAACTGGAACTTCCTTAAGGCCAAGCTTTCTTGCTGCAATGAGCCTTCTTTCACCATCAAGTAGGTAATACCTGTTTGGTAGAGGACCTTGGAAGACAACCAGAGGTACCAAAATGCCGCCGCAAGCGATGATAGATTCACAAAGCTCGTCAATATCGCGTTGCTTTATGTTTTTTCTTGGATTTCCTGCTGGATTTGGAAGGATCCAATCGGGCGGTATCTTATCGAACCGGATTTCGCTTGCGGCACCAGGTGAAGCCGTTGTTTCACTCACAATTCTCCACCGTAAACATTTCTTCGAAAATGACGTAAATTAGCCTTTGGGATCGTTTTGGCGCAAGGCATGCGGACTGATGTGCAACATTGACTAGTAAGAGCAAAACTGACTTCACGTCACGTTTATGTTTTCTTATATTTCAAATCTCATTTCCAAAGCTCGCATGAATTACTTCAAACTTTTCTTTGTTTTCCTTTTTTCAATCATGTTTGGAAAGGTCGAAGACTAACCTTGTATCTGATCTGTCCATTAGCAGAAAGTATGTGATAATGTTCTACCCCCTGTGGTGTAGGAGCACGATCAGCAAAGGGCGATCCGTTTTCAGAGACTCGTTCAACGTTCATAGGGGTTGCTCTGTATCGAAGTTTGCGTCATGTTCTTCTACCCTGTCAGCGTCAGAAGGCCGAATTTCCTCAAGCGGTTCATGCATGCTGCTAGACAAGAAGTCTCTCAATGTTTCTAAACCCATTGTCGTCTTCCTAGCTCGCAGGAGCCATCACAAGCATCTGGTCGTTAGTTTGCTCGACCTCAGTTTTCCTAGTTACTAGCCACCTGGCACTTTGCTTCGGTCTCAATCTGAAGGCATCCTCAAAATCTGAGGCTCTTAGAAACTTCTGTCTAAGACCCTCGTATGGAGGGAACGCACCAGAACAACCCAGAACACGTCTTGCGTCAGCAACCATTTCCAAAAGCTTCGTGGTCCACTTGGATGCTACGTATTTGTTCTTCTCAAGTGAGTCCAGAGGCTCGAACCGCATGGGGTAGGAAACAACTGCCCAGTCTAGTAGGTCACGAACTCTGCGGAAGAAATCCTCTGGAGAGTCTTTGTAGTTGAAAAGCGTATATACCACGATTTTGCGTCTCCGCACACCCGCATCAACCAAGTATTGAATGGCTCTTTTGACACTAGAACAAACCTCAGGATAATCGTAGGCGAGTCGGATAACATCCATCTTCAGCCCGGAAAGTTTCTCGGCGACCTCAGAGGTCACCAACCTTGCGTCAAGGCCCTGATTGAAGTCAATCCTAAGACCAAGCTCACACAATTCGTCAAGAATATGTCTCCAATTGGGGGCTCCTAGAATATTGTTATCCCAGAGGATGACCTTTGTGTGTCCTGGATAAATCAAAGGTCTTACGCTGTGCTTTACCGCATTCAACTTACCCTCAAGTCGGGGGACAGCGCAAAAACCACACGCATGAACGCAGCCTCGTGATGCGAAGATTATGCTGCCATCCCAGTTTGGGACCAAGGAATAGTCGGGAAGCAGTTCTTCTGCCTCGGAAAACAAGCCTATATGGATCTGATCTGCGCCAGAAGTTGCAGCGTGATCAGGCATAAGTGAGGCATAGATTCCTCCAAGAATCAGCTCGACTTCAGGATACAGGTTCTTAAAGTGTTTCACGGTCTCATGGACAGGTTTCCAAGCGTAGGTGAAGAGGCTAGTGACATAGATTCGGTCGGGTCGATGTATGGGGGACGCTCTTCCTCTTACTAGCTCTACGGTGTCTCCAGCCAATTTGTGGTAGCTTGCCAATTTGAGCAAACCTAAGGGGGGATACTTTGTGTAGTAGTCTGGTTCGACTAGCAGGATGTGCATGGAGGTCACAGCTATGCCAGATATTCTACCTCAGGTGCAAGGCGAGAATTTGTAATGCGCTGTGCGAATTTGAAGCTTTTCGGAGATTTCAAGTCCTTGAAGGCTAGGGGACCCACGGAGGATGACAATGCGGGGCTACAAGAACCTCAAGAGTTTCCTGAGGTCGAGTCTTGATGAGAAGCCATCATCCCGTAGAACGTGGAGCGCTTCAAGGATTCTTGAATGGGCATCTTTGTCGAACTTGTCCAACTGCCTTTGAACTCGCTTCTCAAGAAAGACTCTGTAGCGCTGCAAGGGGCTAGGTTTCCTTCTCAACGTCTTCGAGCGGGACCAGTTGGATACCACCCTTTTCCTTAGCCTTCAGGTAGCCTTTGGTGGCCCTGGCCTCGTCTGGAGAGGGTTCTTCTATGTCGATGAGCCGTTCCTCAACGACCTTCTCCATGATGGCTTTAACCTCTTGAAGAACCTCGCCCAAGACGCTCGAGGACATGAACTGGTGCCTCTGACCTTTTTTGACTGGGTTTGCCCTCCCATAAATGCTGCTTACTTCTGAATTTGAGGTCATTGAACATGTCGAGCAGTTCTTTGTCTCATCTCCGGTTGTCAGGTGTGTCTGGACATCAAAAGCTAGAGACAAGTGAGAGGGTACATCCATTACGAATAAATGAACAGGGCGACAAGTCATCTGTAGCTGGCATCGCGTATGCCTCAGAAATGTCACAGAGACGTGATTAGTGCTCTTAAGAATCGGTTTGAGGGTTTTGGGTTCAAGTGCATAACAGAATTGAGGACACAAATGGGAGGCAAAATCGATCTTTATGTCACGCACGAGGTTCTACCTCCTTGTTTTCCGACAACATAAGAGTACACCCAGTCAGCCCAAAAGTTAACCCATTAACAGACACAACCAAAGATTTAAAAAAATCGATTTCCCTTTCTAAAAGTATGAACTTTGGGAAAATTCGACTATTGTATGTGGCACTTAATGAACGAGGAATAGGTCCGGATTTGACCTCAAGCAAAATTGAGCTTAATTACGATCTTTTTTCTGGATACAGCATAATCAAGAGATATTGTTCCTATGAACCTGACCTTAGAAACGAAGATATCGAATATTTAGCTCAGCAAAACCTAATTGAAATAAAAAGTCCTGAGCAAATCGTGGCAGATCATGGGATTCTCCCCGAAGACATTCCGACTCTGTATGATAGATTAGGTGTAATTAAGTTAGGATCTATTGAAGTTTTGGCTAAGAAACGACACGATCGCATTGAGTTATATCAGTATCAAATAGAACAACTTAATAGAAAGCTAGGAGGAATAAGGAGATTCTTTTCAAGGCAGAGCACTATTACTAGAATAAGAACAAAATTGACAGAGAAAGAAGTAGAACTAAGTCATGAAAGAGCTGAATTTGAAAGGGAAAAAAGTAACCTTGAAGACAGACTTTCAAGATTGAGTGGCAGAATAATTGATTTGGACGAAGAAGGGTTGAAGCTAAAAATAGCAGAGGTAGGTAAATATTTTAGATCTAATGGAGTGTATTTTGGTCTTACTCCAAATATCTCGAAGGTCTTTGCTTCAATAGAATCAGAAATCAACCTTCTTTTGGGTTATCATGTTGAAAAAATCTGTGATTGTGATTTCAAATATCTCTATCCAAATTGGAGTTGGATTGGAAACAAAGAGGCATTGATTTCCATTCAGAACGCATCAAAAAAGTTGGACATTGCTCCTGAAGAAATTGTACAAATATGCGAAGCTTTAAACAATGATCTCGTTTACGCAGGAATTGAGTACAAATATGGACTGTATCAGAAAACGGAAGTTAATGGACGTTGGTGGTATTCACCAAAATACAGTTTCTCACCAGACACCATACCCATGATATATATCACCCCTTCATTTGTTCAAAGAGCAAGAAAATTAAGTTCCTTTTTAAATCAGAAAGAAAAACGCATGGCAATTAGTAAGATAGACGGAAAGTTAATTGATTCTGCAGAACTAGAAGCAAGCCCTGCAGATAAGTATTGGTGGGAAGATTTAGTAAAAAGACCTTACTCTTTTCCGAAAACAGGTGGAAGAGTCTACAAACCAATGTCCTGGGAAGTTGTTGAAATACTATTGGATAGGTTATTTAAGAATAGCGTTAATCTCCAGTCTGTAGAAGCTTTTGCGAGAGTAACTAATCCATACGATGCGACAAAAAGTTATTCATTGAATTTACTAACTCTTTCCAAGAAATCAAGTCGAAAGGAAATTTTTGGAACACGACAGTATTTAAGATATATTAAGGGAGAAATTCGAGATTATGCTTTTGATGCAGAGAAAACTAAAATAAGAGAAAATTGGGAATTGACCGAACGTGAATTTGAATTAAGATTTGAAAGCTTAACCTAATTGACCTCCAAAGATGAGCCAAGATAAGAAAAAACTGTTGGAAATATGATGTCATTATGGGAGACGTAGACCTCTTTGTTCTCCACTGGGATCTCAACTCCTCAACCAAGTTCTCCGCCTCCTCAGGCGTGCGTAAACCACGCCACAAGTCGGACAGCCTGACATCCTCATCATGCTTCAGCAGAAGCCCCCCCTTCACAGGCACTAAGACCACCGTTTCGCCCTCATGCACGCGATAGGCTTCCCTCAGGCCCTTCGGCAACGTTAACTGCCCCTTGCTCGTAGCCCTTGACTTGTATACTCCCCCCTCGAGACTGATCCTTATGCGCTCCACCGAACCAGCCTCAGCTCAACATTTCAACGGAGCTTCAAAAGCCCCTCGCAACCTTGCTCGGCAGGACTATGATCGCTTCAAGAACTGGATTATGCATGTGACTTCGCACGCTTCAGAACCATCGACGATCCAAGGCTTTCAAGGCTACATCCAAGGACAAACGTCCAAGAGTAGGCTAGACCATAGCAAAAGCCTCCCGAACAAGCCGGAGGAAGGCAGACTGAGCACAAAATCTAGGAGAGGGAAAAGGGGTTCAAAGATGGAAAAAGAGAGCTGTGCCAGGGTCCTGTTCAAAGGGACCCCTCAGTTCCTCCAGTCCCGGGTCCGACACTACGTACCGCCTGATCCGCCTATACCTCCGGCGAACAACCAGCACCGCTCTAACAACATCGGAAACCAATTCAGTATGTCTGAAGGAAATCTGCCGATTACTTGCCGTTGCAGGCTTCAGCCAAGAAGAAGTCACGAAATATGACTTGGCTAACATGACCGATGAAGAGCTTCATAATCTGGTCAGACAGAGGCTGCTAGGTGTCATGGCAAACAATGGGTCACACCAGAAAGTGGCGCCGATTGGCAAAGTGGAATGCTTCCTTAGCGAAGGGTACGAGTACGTCGCCTCAATATCCAACGACAGAGCAATAATCAAGATGCCATTCTAACGCAAAGCATGTGTAATCCATTATCAGTCCTTTTTCTGAGCTAAGCTAACGACGCCAGCCGGCCGGTATCAAGCATCCCTCACTCGAGAATCAAGGACGCTCTTATGCCTGAAGGAAGAGGCGATCTCAGCCGACCACATCTTTCGTTTGAATCTTCACTGATGTCCGCTGCTCCGAACACTTCAGGTTTTTGCTCGACACCGCATTTCTCGCACACACAGACTCGGAGATCAACGTCAAAACGAGTGGGTTAAAAGCCGATTCGTAGCATTATGTCGGAGTCTGAAACCCTACCCCCACAGTTACTGTTAAGTATCTTGCTTATGCTCCACGCGTCCATGTTTCCGCGATTTTCTTGAAAGACGTTCCAACTCGTCATATGTCAACCTGAGCTCCCGAAGCAATCGCTTAGTTAGACGAGGGTCTACCTCTTTCAGAATCTTTGCTACCCTGTAAAGACTTTGATAGTCGACCAGAACGCTTTCTGCTCTTGCTTTTATGGCAGCAAGATCGGGTGCGTCGAGGTCGACCATGCGGATATCTGAATGCTTCAACTTGATAGCGAAACCCTGACTGCGTCGGAATGCTCTCATAATTGCAGCTACGTGAGTAATCGATAGAACATTCCTTAGGAAATCTCTATCCAAAAAGTAAAGCAGACCAATCGTTTGACTGACTTGCTCCAGTGAAGTCATCATTTGCATTTTGCTAGCGACGGTTTTGCTGTCAAGTTGTCGGGTGAACTCAGTTGCTATCTGATGATCAAATTTGCTCACTATTTCAATAAAGTTCACGACATCTGCCAGATCTTGCGCTTCTCTCAGAATTGCTCCGATGTGCGTCAAATCGACTGATCGAAGCGCGTCAACTACGAACTGCTTTCTGATATCGCCAATCCAGTATATCCCAGACGCCGCGTCGCCGATATCTTCCAACTTTGCTAACCGTTCATTGAGGATCAGACTCGTGTCCGCTAGGGCCTCATGTACTCCAAGCACCCCCGCATGTTTTGCCCTCCAATAGAATCGACCGATGACTTCAAGGCTTGAGGTTCGCCCGGCCTTGGACTTAGCTTGCGCAATCGTAGGGCCGTCGATGATTTCTCTGTAAATGGCCATATCAGCTCGGAACACTATTTCTAGTAGTTCGTGGCAGACTTGCAGATCCGCTGACGCTACGAACCTTTGCCTGATGCTCTCCGGACCCAAACGCTTGAGGAGAGAAACAATCATCGCATGAGGGAGATTCTCAAAACACAAGGCTATTTCGGTAGTATCGCTTGACCGAAGTCTATCGGCAAGACGTTCTTCCAAATCAGCGAACAGTCTCATGGAAAATGATTCATCTAAGTCTTCAAGCTCTCTAAGGACTTTCGAAAGATGAACAAGACGCCCTTCAGGAATCAACGACTCTAAGGTTCGCTTCATGGTGGGGAGCAGATGTGTCCTTGTGAACCGCAGATCTATAGAGGACATTAACCTGATGAGGTTCAGCAATTCTTCGGGATCGGAATAGTTCTCCAGTTTCTCACGTACTCTGGCTCCGTTGTCAGAAAGGATGTTTTTGGCGAGCTTGAGGTCTGTCCAGTACAATACCTTCAACGTATCTATCACGTCATGAGTTCCCGCCTGCTGGAGCTTCTGACACAACGCTTCTTTAGCCATCGGGCCGACAGTGCGAGCCAGTGGCCCGTGTGCCAGTCGAAGATCGAAAAGAAAGTAGCTGATTTCGATAGGAGTTGCGTTCTCAATCCTTTTGATGATGATTTCTGCATCAACTTCACTAAGTATGCTCCGACACTTGACTCTGTTCACATAGTTCGCTGCAGCAAGAGTGCACGTGATTCTCCAGAGATTCGCCTCGTTACGGATGCCGGTCTTTATCTGATCAGCGCACTTGTCCAAGAGTAACGAGATCAATCTTACATTTTGTTCAGGAATCAGATGTCCCGTCCCCCATGGGTTCAGCTGGAAGACCAACTCGCAGGCACACTCTGGCATTGATCTCGCGTACAGAAGGAACAAGGCATCGGAACCATCGACATCTTTGAGAATCCTCTTCACACTGCTTGCGAGTGAAGAATGACGCATCACTGTTCGCGCGATGAGTTCCGCGAGAGATGAGTGATGGAGTGCTAGCATACCATCGCTTTGCTGCATCTCGTTTTGTTGGACCAGTCTGCGAACATCGGAGGCATCCACATGCAGAAACTCAGTCAGAAGTTGACTTGGAATCCAGACCTCATAGCGGCTCGCAAGGGCGACTGGGAAGAGTGCAGAGGGGGCATCCTTTACACCAAGCTTCGCCAGGTCAGTAATCATCCAATCCTTTATCCGATCGAACACAAACTCGTCTTTAATGTCTCCGCGCTCGCTGAACGCCTTCATCGCCCAAGCTAGCAGCCACAGGTTGCCCCGGTACGGCGCAAGTTTGTTGGTTACCTCTGCCTGTTGTTCGTGAGTCATTCGAGTGACTCTCATGTAGAGTTCAACGAGTTCGTTGAAGGACGAAGTAGCTGATACTCCGATTGACTCGGTGTAGAATTCTCGTAATATTGGGTACGCGCTCGTCGTTTGCTCAAATGCAATCGGCCTTGTTGCGATCACCACCTTTTCTGCACTGATGCCCGAAAGAAAATGTTCGACCGCAAGTAGATTATGATGCGCGTTATCGATCAAAACAAGATCAAAATGACATCCCTTGATTTCATGAGGAGAGGGAAGGAACGTCTTTGCATCTAACAGGCAAACCTTCTTGCCCTGTTCGACACATTGATAACCGAGTATTCTCAGAGCAACAGATTTCCCTGAGCCTGGCGGGCCTTTCAACATCACGACTCTTCTTCCCTCGCTTAGCTTCTGAGAGACCAGCTCAATCAACTTGGTTCGTTTGGCTATCATCCCCGCTTGGAGGTCGACCCAAAGGGGGCCGCAGCTACGGAAGAACATTGGTTGATCACTAGATGGAAATCGAATCGATTTTCTATCGAGTACGTGCTGAATGTCGAACGCATCCGTTATGGATTGACTGGAGGCCTCAACCCCATGAAGTCGCCCTGCCAGTTCACGTAGATAGTCCAGAATCTCGTCGACTTGGTCACGGAACATAAGATGAGCGCGGAGCCTACTCATCTCGCGCTCGACATTTGCGAGATCAAACAGAACTCTATCGAGCTTTAGAGTCTGTTCGAAAATCAGTCGGAGTTCTGGATTCTTGACCAACTCGTTTAGCAGAGCGACCCTGTAATACTTGAGGACATCAGTCACCATCTCCTTCGTCAAGGTGCTCTGATTCGATCCAATTGTGTACGCCGAATGAATTCGTGTTGCGATCTCTTGTTGAAACCTCTCGTCATGTAGATCTTGAATGAGACGTCCTGGGTCGTCGTAGTTTTCGAATAGCTGCACAATTGTGAACCTGTCACGTTCGATGCGTCTCATCAGGACATTGAGAGACTGCTTGGAAACATCGTCGTAGTCTTTGTTGTGCTGCTCAATTGCTCGAAGAAAGGAACTGGCTAGTGCGTCTTCGAAACTAATCTTGCCACTTTGTCTGAACCTGTCGATCAAACTCCGGATGGTATCCCATGATGCATCTTGAACTAGGCCGAGAGCAAACGCCGAGAGCACGGTCAGAGTTTCTTGCCACATAGGCTCTACGCGCACAGAATATCATCGCCTTTTGACTAAAAACCCTGTGTGCGGAAAATGTCACGGCTTCGGTTAGACCTCAGACTATGATGAACTCCGAACTAGGGAAAAGGTTCGTCTGATTTGTCCGTGCTACCCTTGGTGGGGACGTTCCCAATCTGAACGTCCCATATAGCGATCGAACACTACGGTAGTCAGTCATCCATGGGGTAAACGATGCTGATAAACTGGTGCGCCAATCCCACCCACGCACTAATTGACCCATGCTTCATGAGCCCCAATAACTAGCCTCTGGTGGTTCGAGTCCCGGCGGCCGCACTAAACCATTGAATCGGATGCGCGAGCGACACACGCTGGTTAGGCCAAAAAGAGAGGGCGGTAAAACTACAGTCTGGGACCGGTAACCCCCCTAGTGAAAGTCGCAACCCTTCTCAAGCCGACGTACCCCAGGAGCGATTCGCCTCTCTTTGTTAGTGTGTGCTTGTTCTGAACTTTGACCTGTTTTGACAGAGAGGGCTAGGCTACACCGAGTTCCTTAACTAGATTCTTCCTGGTTCGGTGTGGTCTTCGTGTGTGAGGGCGAGGATCTTTGGCCTTCGCTTACTTAAGATCGTCTGAGCCTCTTTGAGGCAGATTTTGAGATGTTCTAGGAACCCAGCCCCAACTCACAGATTTAATTGAGCGTTAAAAGCCCCACCGAAACGAATTATCTTCGTAGTCAGCTGTAACATGGTCCTTGCGTGAGGTATGGGGTAAGGCTCGACATGTGAAGGAGTACCATATCAGCATAGTGCTTTGACTTATCTACTAAAAACAATATCAGAAATGGAGGCTTAAAGTTGAGAATTACTGATGTCAAGATCTACCCCATCGAAGGGAGACATTGGCCTAGGTTTCCTTGGGCGGTTGTGGAGGTTACAACCAGTGATGGAACCATGGGAATAGGCGAGGCTCTGCTCTACCGGTCCAGCGGCGTCCTCGAGAGCATCGAGATCTTGGGTAAGAAGATTCTGGGTGAGGACCCCTTCAACGTAGAGAAGATCTGGGAGGGCATGTACAGAGAAGGCGCAAACCTTCCCGCCGTTTCCGGGATCGAAATAGCTCTGTGGGATATCATCGGGAAGAAGCTCGGCGCCCCCATCTACAACCTGCTGGGCGGAAAGTGCAGAGACAAGATTCGAGTCTACGTAGACGGCTTCTTCCGAGGTGCAACATACGTGGAGGAAGAGTACATCAAGAAGGCGCTGGAGGCGGTCAAATAGGGCTACGGCGCCCTCAAAATGGACATTGATGAGCCGATTCCGTCGGCAAGACAGTTGGATCGGGGGATCAGTCCTAGGGATCTGGAGTATACCGTGAAGATGGTGAAGGCTGTGAGAGAGGCTGTTGGGAGGGAGGTTGAGCTCGCTATCGACTGTCACGGGGCTTTCGATGTGAACACGGCGGTCAAGATTGGCAGGCGGCTGGAGGAGTACGATCTTCTATGGATCGAGGATCCGGTTCCGCTCGGGAACCCTGCGGCGATGGCGAAGGTGAGCCAAGCGATCCAGACGCCCATCTGCACAGGCGAGCTACTGAATACTCGGTTTGAGTTTAGGGAGCTCCTCGAGAGGCAGGCGGCGGACATAATCATGCCTGATGTTGTCCGTACGGGTGGGATCCTTGAGATGAAGAAGATCGCGGCGGTCGCCGACATGTTCTACGTCCCGCTGGCACCTCACAACATGGTGGGTCCGGTCGCGACGATCGCAACCGCACACATCTGCGCCTGCATCTCCAACTTCCTCGTCATGGAGTTCCAGCTCGGCGACGTCCCCTGGAGGGACAGGCTGCTCGACACTCCTGTTCCGATCAAGGACGGCTGCATTGAGCTCCCCAGGAAGCCCGGGCTGGGCGTGTCTCTGAACATGAGGGAGGTGGAGAAGCACCTAGCCTAGACATCTTTGCTCATCCGACAAACTTCCCAAAACACCAAAATCGATCACACATTTTATTTTTCAAAAAGATTTAAGAAGAGTCGGGGCGGACAAGTGACAGCCCTCCTCGGTTTGACCGGTTTTGGGGTACGATGACCATGGAGATAGCCATGTTCGTTTACGAGTTCCCGCCGAGGATCGTGGGCGGGCTTGGAACCTATGCTCTGGAGATCTCCCAGCAGTTCGTAAAGATGGGACACGACGTCACGGTGTTCACCATGAACGACGGCAGCCTGCCCATCAGGGATGTGTGGCAGGGGGTTGAGGTCCACAGACCGATCGTAACTGACATCAGCGAGACGTTCCCCAGTCTCCTGCCATCGGACGTTCGACGGTTCGGGAGAGGTTTGAGATTCTTCTCAGACATCTTCGTCTACAACATACTCTCGGTCTCCACGCTCGTGAACAGCCTGCTGAAGGAAGAGAGGAAGTTCGACATGGTTGTTGGACACGACTGGCTTTCTGTGG